>OIDU01000654.1_pt1 | contig 15069 bp, 21 predicted proteins | sample 1581481 | NCBI WGS metagenome assembly OIDU01 (sample SAMEA3882519, study PRJEB24775) | human gut metagenome | biome: human-associated habitat; feature: intestine environment; material: feces | place: Netherlands | collected 2009/2010
CCGCCGATCCGAAACACACAAGCTGCCGCTTCGTCAGGCCGAACAGCATCTTGCTTTTGATTTTTGTCAGGTCCTTCGGGACCGTTACGTATGCCAAAATTGATACCTCCTTTAATGCGCTCCGAACAGGCTTTTTGCAAGGCTGCCGGTTTTGAACAGCGTGTAGCACAGCAGCACCGTGTAGCCCATGCACTCCCAGATCGCCACGGTAATATCATCCCCCACGGCGATATTCTGTACCAGCACCGCATAGATGCCGACGCAGACCATAATAAGAAATGCCTGAAAGCCCAGCGCCAGCAGGGACTTCAAGTAGTTCTGCCCCGTATGACCCCATTCCCGGTTGACCATCGTGGCAAACGGGATTGGCCCCACGGATACGGTCAAATACACCTCGATCATTCTTCCGTAGATCACAAGGAAAATGGCAATGGTGAGGATATGCGAACAGAGGCCCACAAAGACGCTCTGAAACCACAGGCCCAGCAAAGAACCGATGCTCCAGTCCGCCAGCGTTGTTTCCAGATCACCCACGACGCCGGAAATGTCGATCCCAGCATCGGAGATGATGACGCCTGCGCTCTGATCGACCACGCTCTGCGCCACGTCGAACACCGCCATAACGATATTCCAGGTGTTCGTGACGATCAGCACCGCGCAGAAGGTCTTGAAAATCCACTTCCAGAAAAGCCAGGTGTCAAAATCATGGAGATTATTTTTCTCGACGATCAACTGGATCAGCTCATAGCACATGACGAAGGTGAGGATGATGCCTGCAATGGGGACAATGACCGTTTCGGACAGGCTGCGGATCATGTTGAAGATACCGCCGTTCCAGCCGGAGGGCGTCATGCCGACCTCGCCTGCGATCTCGGCCACCTTCGTATTCACGGTATCAAAGGTCCCGGAAAGGTTTGAGATGATGCCGTCGATCAGCACCTCCTTGAACCATTCCTGGATCGTGTCGATTATCACGGGTGGTCACACCTCCTTTCGGGGGCTCCCGCCGTGAAACGGGAGCCTCCGGGTGGGATGGTCCTGCCGCCGCTCAGCCAAGCAGGCCGGACAGCAGGGGGACAAGGGTCACGCCGATCAGGGCGACGCCGCCGCCCGCGACGAGCTGTTTGACGCCCTGGCTTTTGGCCGCAGGGTTATCCTGACCGTAACCTTCCAGAAGGTTGATGCCGCCCCACACGCACAGGCCGCCGCCCAGGGCGATCACGAGAGTCTGCAATACGTCAATAGCACTGTTGAAGAAATCCATAAATCATTTTTCCTTTCGTTTTGTAGAATTGTTGTTGTCGGGTTCCAGATCGGATGCGTTCAATTCGTACATATCGAAAGGCTCGTCCGGCTTCACAATGGCCGGTCTGCGTTTCATGTACCGTTCTACGTCAAAGACGTTTCTCTTGTCGGCGTCGGACAGGTATTTATATCGGGGATGCTTCGTGATATCAAACTTGTCGCTGAAAAACGGGCGCACACCACGAAGCTGCAAAATACACTTGCCGCCGTCCATGACTGCAATTTCGTCCTGGGTCATCAACTCCTTTCCTAATTTCTGATAACTGAGGCCGTGAGAAGTCTGCGCGCCGCGGTTTTCGGACTGGCTCAGGCTGTCGATGGTCTCCTTGCCCAGCAGCTCCGAAATCTCTTTCAGCGTCCCTTTCTCCTTGCCTCCCAAAAACAAGGTGCTGTCGCAGTTGCCGACGATGGTATCTGCCGCGTCCTTGTAGATGGTCTTTAGCTGGCTTTGCGACTGCAAAATAATAGAAGCCGATATCTCACGGCTTCGGATGGTGGCGATCAACTTATCAAAGTTTGGTATCTGGCCGATGTTGGCAAATTCGTCCAAAAGGCACCGCACATGAACAGGCAGCCGCCCGTTATAGAAATCGTCCGCCTTGTCGCAGAGCAAGTTGAAAAGCTGGCTTTGCAGCATGGCAATGACGAAATTGAAGGTGGTATCGGTATCGCTCATAATGAGGAACAGCGCCGTTTTCCGGTCACCCATTGTGTCCAGCTCCAATTCATCCTCCGTCATAATGTCCCGAAGCTCCTTGATATCGAAGGGGGCGAGGCGGGCGCCGCAGCTCACCAAAATGCTTTTGAGTGTCTTGCCCGCCGCCATTTTGAATTTGACATACTGCTTGACGGCGAAGTGCTCCGGCTGCTTTTTTGCCAAATCGTCAAAGAGGATATCTACGGGACTTTTATAGGTCTCGTCGTCCTCTCTGGCTTCGCAGGCGTTTAGCAGGTACAGAAGCGTGATGAAGTTCCGTTCCTCTGGCTCTGCCTCATACCAGATGTAGCCGATCAGGGCGCAGTATAAAAGCCGCTCGGCTTTGACCCAAAAATCTTCGGAGGATTTTTCACCGTCGCCCTTCGTGTTGGCGATGATGACATTGACCAGCTTGAGGATATCCTTCTCGGAGCGCACATAGGCCAGCGGGTTATATTTCATGCTTTTGGAAAAGTTGATGGTGTTCAGGACCTTGATGCGGTATGGCTCATAGACGACCTTGCCGCGCTTATCCCGCACCGGCTTTCCGTTCTCGTCCCGCTTCGGCCCGCCGTGCGCCAGGAGCTTTCCCGTCTCCCGAAGGAGCTGCCCTTTGGGATCGGTGACCACATAGGAGCTGTGCATTTGGAGCAGGGACGGCTTGACAAAAAACCTTGTCTTGCCGCTGCCGGAGCCGCCGATGACCAGGATATTTTTATTTCTCGCCGTTTTTGGATCCTTCGGGCGGCTGGTCATGGTGAGGCTTTCCGTCCGGGTCAGAGGGATGTTCCAATCGGGAACGGGGTCTATGTAGGGCGCGATATCCTCCGCCGTGCCCCAGCGGGCAGAGCCGTATTCAATACCCTTGCGGTATTTCTTCGCGTTCTTGCCCTTGACATACACCGTCAGCCGGACGAGGACTGCGCCGAGGATGCCGACGCAGATATCCAGCGCGTGAAAGCTGGGTGCGGAGCTGGCGAAGGCCGTCTGAAAGCCCTGCCCGATATGCAGCAGCTTTTCCGAGGCATCAAGCCCCGGCGCCAGCCGCACCGCCTGGCAGAGCTTATCAAAGAGATACACAAAGAACAGATACGGCAAGTTTGGCAGAAGATATTTTTTGAGCTTATCCTTCATCGCTCCACACTCCGTTCTCTGGTCTTGACCTTTTCGCCGCGCTCCTGCTCCTTGTGCTGCGTTTTGGACTGCTCCTGTGCCTTTTCCAGCTTGTGCCGGATAGAAGGTGCTTTCTCACGGCTCAGATTTTTAGCGGAGAACTCCCGGAAGGCCGCTGTAATCACATCGGCGTCCCGACCCTTGAAGAACACCAGGTAACGGGTATGCTCGCCGGAAGTGTCCTTCTTCAAAGCAAAATCCAGGCCGTACTTCTTCGCTGTGGAAGAAAAGGCCCGGATATTCTGATCTGTGATCTCGATGTTGGAAACGCCGGTGTTGTGCTTCATAAGCTGCCGGAGCGTCTGCTTGCCGTGCCGGAGCTGCGGATTTTTCTTGTGCTTCTCCATGTCTGCCAGCACCTTCTTTATAGCCTGCTGCAAGAGCTGGGCGGTCATTTTGCTGGCCTCCACACATAGCGCAAGGGTTTTCTGCGTGATTTCTTCCTGCAAGGCGTTCACCTCCGATCTCCGCTGCCGTACAGGTCATGGCTGACAAGGGATGTGTAATAGCTGTCCATCGTGACCGGCGCGTTATACAGCGCCGCCAGCAGATATTTCTTGATATTGCGGACATAGGTGGTGTTCTCCCGCATCCGGTCAAGGACATACTCGATATGCGAGGCGTTCAGCTTCAGGAACCGCGACCGGACGACCTCGGCAGGGTAATCGTCCCCAGCCACACGGATCATCTCCCGGTTGGAGCAGACGGTATCCACCATGAGCTCCACCAGCTCGTCCAGCCGGTCCTTGTCAAGCTGCACGTTCTGCGAGAGTACGTCATACTCGATGTTCTCTAAGATCAATGCCCGATAGCTTTCCCGCTTTCGCATCCCGTCCTGTCCGGTCCGCTCCCCGGGGGCTGGGGGACTTGATGGGATAGGACTTGATCCTTGCGTAATTGATAGATCTGTCTTTGATGGATAGTTACTTGATTCTTCTTTATTTAATTGGGCGGGGTTCTCCTGAATTGGAGCGTCCAACATTGGATTTGCCTGTACGGGATTTTCCCGTATAGGTTTTTCCTGTGTAGGTGATGGCGCTTTAGGTTGTTCCAGAATAGTGTATTCGATAGAGCCGAGCTGCCCGTTTGCGCCACGGACACGCGCACGGATCAGATAGCCGTGCGCCTCCAGCTCCCGGATGCCACCACTGATGCTGTCAATTCCATCCTTGCAGATACGGGCAAGACCCTTCATGGTGTAGTCCCAATTCTCCGGCAGAGACAACATGAGAGATAAAAGCCCTTTCGCTTTCAGCGACAGCGACATATCCCGCAGATGATAGTTTGACATGACCGTGTAATCCCTGGTCTTTTCGATACGGAATACAGCCATCTTCGCACCTCCTTCCTCTGAAAATGAAAAGTGTTGATTTCGATGAAAAAAGCCTCCGGTTTGCCTCTCGGATGTGATCCATAGGAAAACATCCATGCCCGCCTGCTTGCGGCGGTCAGAGAGGAAAAAACAGAGGCTTTCGCACCCTAATCACAACACTTGAATTTAGGTATAGAAAAAGGGCGGCTGTCTTAAAAACAGTCGCCCGAAAAGGGGATATATACAAGTTATTTGCTACTCGTCCGCCTTGAAAACCGTTGATATTACTGGCTTTTTCAAAAAGTTCTGTATCACCACTCGCACCAATAAAAGAAAGGCGGTTAAAAATATGAAGAAACCTGATCTGCACATTGTTTCCTTTTCAGGTGGAAAGGATTCTACTGCAATGTTGCTTCACATGATGGAACTTGGAATGCAAATTGACATTGTTCTATATTGTGACACCTGGATGGAATTTCCTGCAATGTATAGACATGTTGAAAAGGTCAAAAAGATTGTTGAAGATGCAGGGATCAAATTTGTCACACTGAAAAGTCTGCTTATGAAGGCAGCACTTATGACACTTCTGCTTCTGTTTACAACACAACTGATGCACAGACTGTTGACTGGACAAATGACTTGCTTGCATCCATTGCAGGTGCTAAACCTACAAGTGGACTGACACAGGGTGGTGCAACAAGAAATGGTTTCAGAACCATTGCAGCAAAAAGGGGTGCAGGTTGGTCACAGCAGACTGTTCAGGCTGCAACTGCAACTGAACTTCTGTTCCTTGTGGAATATGCTTCTTTCAATATGCAGTCCAAAATTGGTGTTGGTGTAACGAACAAGACAGATGATGGAACAACTTCCATGACTGAAATCACTGGTTACACTGCAAACCTTGGAAATGCAACTGGTTCTGTCAACAATCCTGATGGATGGAACATTGTCACATATCGTGGTGAAGAAAACTTCTTCGGTAACATTTGGAAGTGGATTGATGGAATTAACATCTACAACTATGGTGTTGGTTCTGTTCACATTGCTGACCATGACTTCAAGGACAACACTGATGCAGATCCTTATCAGGATGCAGGAATCACCATTTGTGGTGCAAATGGATATGTTTCTGCTTTTGGTTACAGTGAAGACTTTGACTGGCTGTTCATTGCTTCTGAATGCAGCGGTGATTCTGCACTTCCTGTTGGTGACTACTTCTACCAGGTAAAAGCAAATGAATCCTGGACTGTCGCTATATTGGGCGGTCTTTGGTATAATGGTACTCGTGCGGGCGGGTTCAGTTGGGATGTGTATTATGGTTCGGGTCTTCGTACTCGTATTATCGGCGGTCGCCTGCTGTATGTACCACAGTAAACAGGTTTATAAATAATTAAAATATGGGCAACATGTGCTGATTTTCTTTCACGAAAGAGCAAAAACCAACAGACAAACCAGTCAAACACCTAAAAAAACCATTTAATTCTGTCACTAAATTAGGCAGTAATTGGAATAATGGTACTAATGCAGGCAGTTTCAATTGGAATGTGAATAATGGTTCAGGTAATCGTAATCGTAATATCAGCGGTCACCTACTAAATGCATAAACAAGAACCCCAGGGTTTGCACCTTGGGGTTCTTCCATGTGATCCTGTTGCCCTGGCACTTGCCAAAACACAAAAAGATGAAAGGTTGTATTGGTAAACTTTACAGTTGAAGATTTGACCATTCAAAGTGCATACAAAAGGAAATGATGTCATGAAAAGATATGGGAATCTGTATGAACAAATCTATGACATGAAGAACCTTGAACTTGCACACCAAAATGCAAAGAAGGGAAAAGGATGGTATAAGGAAGTCAAGATGGTTGATGAAAACCCTGAATATTATTTGGGGTTATTGCAACAAATGTTGATCAATAAAACATACCACACTTCTGAATATCAGACTTTCATCAAGAAGGACAGTGGAAAAGAAAGAGAAATCTTCAAACTTCCTTATTTCCCTGACAGAATATGTCAATGGGCAATCTTGCAAATCATAGAACCCATACTTTTGAAGAACTTCACTGATGACACCTATTCTGCTATTCCAGGAAGGGGAATTCATTTGTGTCTTCAAAGGTTGAATCATGCAATGCAGACAGATGTTCCAAACTGTCAATATTGCTTGAAGATTGATGCAAAGAAGTATTATCCATCAATAAATCATGACATCCTGAAACAGAAATACAGAAGACTGTTCAAAGATGATGACCTGCTTTGGTTGTTGGATGAAATCATTGATTCCACACCAGGTGACACAGGAATTCCTATTGGAAATTATATTTCACAGTATAGTGGAAACTTCTATTTGTCAGAATTTGACCACTGGATGAAGGAAGTCAAACATGTGAAGTATTATTTCAGATACATGGATGACATTGTGATATTTGGAAGAACCAAAGAAGAACTTCATCAGTTGCTAAAAGAAATTGAAGAATTTTTCAGGGTCAAGTTGAAACTGAAAATCAAGGAAAATTGGCAGGTCTTTCCAACTTATGTCAGGGGTGTGGATTTTGTAGGTTATAGATCTTTTATGAACTTCAAACTTTTGAGAAAGTCAACCTGCAAAGAGTTCAAAAGAAAGATGAATAGATTGAACAAGAAAAGACTGAAAGGTCAAGAACTGAACTATTCAGAATGGTGTTCAATCAATTCATATAAGGGATGGTTGCTTCATTGTGACAGTTATAGATTGCAAGAAAAGTATGTCAGACCATTGGAAACTTGGTCTGATTGTTATTATCAAACACACATTAAAAAGAAAGGCGGTCATAAATCATGAAAAATTTTGGAAGACAAAAAAGCACTGTAAAGCCTGATGAAATGGTGATTGATGAATTCAGTGTTTGGATTCATTCAGACATTCAGGAAGTTTCTGAACCTGGTATTGATGACCAGGAAGGTTTCACTGGTTATGAATTCAACATGGTTCAGTACACCAAGGATGAATTCATTATGCAGCAGGCAGAACAGAACAAGGTTTTGCAAGAAGAAGTCACAAATACACAACTTGCACTGTGTGAAGTTTATGAACTAATGGGATAAGGAAGGATGGTGTAAATCATGGCAAAAGTATATGCAGACCTTATCAGAAAGGGTCTTAAAACAATTGATGATGTACCTGACAAGTTGAAGGATGATGTTCAAGCAATCCTTGATGCTGATGTTTAGGTTCATTCTAAATTGGTATAGAAAGAAGGTGGAAGAAATGGCTGTTGTATATGCAACTCTTATCATCAAGGGCAAGAAGAATTTTTCTGATGTTCCTGAAAGAATTAAGGAACAGGTGAAGCAGATTCTTATTGACCTGGATTGTGCTGACCTGGTGACGGAATAACATTCAGATGAACAAGTTATCAAGAACACACAAAAACCCCTTATATGACCTTATATAAAGGTTATATAAGGGGTTTTGACATCAGGAAAGGCAGGTGGTGAACATTGAAGGAATTTCTTGTACAAACTTACACAATAGCACTTCCAATTATATTGACAGCATTGATGGGATATATTGTGTGGTTGTTACAGAATCAAAAGAAAGATAGGGATGCAAACAGCAAGGGAACAATGCTTCTTTTGCGTGTGCAACTTATCGAATATCATGACAAATACACCAGTCTTGGTGAAATACCAAGTTATGCTTATGAAAATTTTATGGAAATGTATGAAGCATATCATGAACTTGGTGGAAATGGCATGATCACAAAAATGAAGCATGAAATTGAAGAACTACATTTGAAACAGAAAGGATGAAAAACATGAAAAATATCAACTGGTTGGTACGAATTAAAAACAAGAACTTTTGGGTTGCAATCATTCCTGCGGTGCTGCTTCTGATTCAGGTTATTGCAGCAGTGTTTGGTTTTGAAATTGACCTTGGTGACCTTGGAAACAGACTGCTTGATGTGGTCAATGCTGCTTTTGCAGTCATGGTCATTTTGGGTGTTGTCAATGACCCCACAACTGATGGTCTTTCTGATTCCAAACAGGCTTTGACTTACACTGAACCCAAGAAATAAAGAAAGAAGGTAAACGATTATGGCAGATAACAAGAAACCCAATTTGAATATGCGTTATTACAATGGGGAAATTGATGATGATCTTCCCTATGTTGGCGGTTTGAATTTGGATGAAGAAACTGGTTTGATTTATGATGAAGAAGGGGATGTGGTGGATTTGGACACCATTGGTGCTTTCTGTCAGGGTGATGGAAAGGGGGATGAAGACTAATGGAATTCACAAATAGTCCTTTGGTTACATATACCAAATTAAGTCCTAACCATTCAGGTCAAAGAAACCATGACATTGACACCATCACCATTCATTGTGTTGTTGGTCAGTGTTCTGTTGAAGTCCTTGGAAGCATTTTTGCACCTGAAAGCAGACAAGCATCTTCCAACTATGGTGTTGGTTATGATGGCAGAATTGGAATGTATGTGGAAGAAAAGAACAGATCCTGGTGTTCTTCCAGTGCTGCAAATGACCACAGAGCAATCACCATTGAAGTTGCTTCTGATACAACTGAACCTTATGCAGTCAATGACAAGGCATTTGCTGCACTGCTTGACCTTGTGACTGACATCTGCAAAAGAAACAACATCAAGAAGTTGGTTTGGTCAACTAAAAAGGCTGACAGAGTAAACCACAAGAACGGATGCAATCTGACAGTTCACAGAGATTATGCAAACAAGTCCTGTCCTGGTAAATACCTTTATGACAGACACAATGAAATTGTTGCAGAAGTCAACAAAAGACTTGATGCAGGTGAACCTGAAAAGTCTGATGTTCTGTATCGTGTTCAGGTTGGTGCTTTCAAGAACAAGGTTTATGCTGATGCACAGTTGAAGAAGGTCAGTGAAGCAGGCTTTGACACTTACATGGTGCAGATTGACGGATTCTATAAAATTCAGACTGGTGCTTTTTCCAAGAAGGAAAATGCTGATGCTATGCTTGAAAAAGTGCAGGCAGCAGGTTTCAATGCTTTCATAACTACAAAGGGCGGTCAGGCAGTTTCCACTGCTGCACCTGTTGTGAAGAAGGAAATCAAGGTTGGAAGCACTGTCAGACTGAAAAAGGGTGCAAAGACATATACTGGTGGAAATCTTGCTTCCTTTGTGTATAATAGAGATCACAAGGTGAAGGAAATCAATGTTGACAGGGTGGTCATCACCTACAACAACATTGTGGTTGCAGCAGTCAAGAAGTCTGATTTGACCTTGGTTGCATAAGTGTCCATTGCTATCAGTTAGAAACTGGTTAGTAACAAACAAGTGAAAAATGCTTGAAAAATCAAGGTTTGGAACTATCAAAGAGATAATCGGTTACGATTTTTCAATCAAATACTTCAAAAGCCACGGGAAATCAACGGTTTTCCGTGGCTTTTTTATATAGCGATACCATAACGGCTTCTTTGCATAGCCCGAGAAAAGGATTTTGCGTTCGATTCGCTGTGTTTTAAAATTTACACAAAAAAGCCTTGACAGGCAACCGAACGGCTACTACTATTTGGAAGTGAATTTATGACGGGAGATACAAAGGAGCGTATTTTGGAAACCGCGCTTTTTGAGGCAATATACAATGAATTGCCTCCGCGATAAAAAGAGCTTGCGGTTTTTGTCCTGTACGATGGCGAGACAAAAAAGCGTTGTCGGGAAATTGTCTTTTATTTAACAAAAAAACAGCCTAAGCTATTGCAATTATTGTTGAAATATTATATAATCTGCTCATTGATTAAACAGAAAATAAATTTGGGGGATAACTATGAGCTGGACATTATATTGGGTGCTTTTGGCAATCGGCATTGTTATGACAGGTATATTTTTGTTCTTGCGCGTTAAAAAGGGCGGAATTTCCGCACTGTATGCCAAGGCGGCGGCGAGTCTCTGTTTTATTTCAACCGCTTTTGCCGCAACAAGCGCAAACCGCGACAATCTTCAATTCGGCCTTTGGGTGGCGTTTGGGCTTATACTCGGAATGGTCGGCGATATTTGGCTTGACTTGAAATGGATTTATTTGCAGGATAAGGATTCATATCTTTATTCCGGCTTTATCTCATTCCTTTTAGGTCACATCTGTTTTAACGTGGCGATTTATAAAAGCTACAGATTTACCGGCAAAACACTTGCTGTTTCCATAGGCGTATCGCTTCTTATAGCTATCGGCAATATATTGACCGAAAAGCTTATGAAAAATCATTTCGGCAAGTTTAAATTCATTGTATTTCTCTATACCTTCTTCCTGGCGTTGACTATGGTTTCGGCTATCATAGCGGCAATTGCCACCGGCTTTGAAAAGGTTTGGGTAGTTATGGCGATAGGCGGTGTCCTCTTTACTCTGTCCGACGCCGTGCTTTCGGGTATGTACTTTGCCGAAAACAAGAATACAAAGTTTAACATATTCTTAAACCATATCTTGTACTACGCAGCTCAGTTTACGATGGCGGCGACAATCCTTTGCATTAAATAAAAAATCGGTGGGAGCTTAAATTTAGTTCCCACCGTATTTTTATAGCCGCCTTTAGTTAAAAAATAACTAAGCTTTGATTATTACTTTTTAATGCTTTCAGTCCTGAAATGACTTTAAGGCGTCGATTGTGTCTTGTATCAGCTCATCAAGCGAAATACCGAGCATATCCGCACCGCGCTGTATGACCTCGCGAGAGCAGCCGGCGGCAAAATTCTTCGCCTTGAATTTTTTCTTCACGGATTTAAGCTCAAGATCCTGTACGCTGTGCGACGGGCGCATTTTTACAACGGCTCCTATAAGCCCCGTAAGCTCATCTACCGCATAAAGGACCTTCTCCATCTCGTGTTCCGGCTTAATGTCTACCGTTATGCCGTACCCGTGGCTTGCCGTTGCGTGAATTATCTTTTCGTCAATGCCTCTTTCGCGCATTATTTTCTGTTCCTTTATGCAGTGCTCTTCGGGATACATTTCAAAGTCAAGGTCGTGCAAAAGACCTACGATTCCCCAAAAATCCCTGTCGTCGCCGTAGCCGAGCTTGTCGGCAAAATACATCATTGTTTTTTCAACCGTTTCGGCGTGCTCAAGGTGAAACGGCTCCTTGTTGTATTCCGTAAGGAGCGCGTATGCTTCGTCTCTTGTCATATTCAAACACCCTTTTGTGTCTTTATTTTGCCCTGTAATCCGTCAAATCTTTTACGACTTCACCTGCTATTATTAGCCCGACTACCGACGGGACAAACGCGTTACTACCGGGGATAGCACGTCTTTGTATGGAATTTCTCGCCGTACCGGGAGGGCAAATGCAGTGCTCGCGGCAGCTTATCGCCGTATCCTCAATAGGTACAAGCGGTTTTTCCTTTGAATAAACTACCTTGAGTTTTTTAACCCCGCGTTTTTTCAGCTCGTATCGCATAACTCTCGCAAGCGGACAGACCGAAGTCTTATAAATATCAGTCACCTCAAATGCAGTCGGGTCCATCTTGTTGCCGGCACCCATTGAGCAGATTATGGGAGTATGGCTCTTTTGCGCCTGCATAACAAGCTCGATTTTGCCCGATACGGTATCTATGGCGTCAACAACATAGTCGTACTGTGAAAAATCAAATTCCGCCGACGTTTCCGGAGTGTAAAACTTCCGATGCGTTGTAACCTCGCAGTCCGGATTTATGTCCTTGATGCGTTCTTCGGCAACCTCGACCTTATATTTCCCTATTGTTGAACGCGTTGCGATTATCTGACGGTTTATATTCGTAAGGCAGACCTTGTCATCGTCTATAAGGTCTAATTTACCAATGCCCGATCTTGCAAGCGCCTCCACGGTGTAGCCGCCGACGCCGCCTATGCCGAATACGGCAACGCGCGAATTTTGCAGCTTTTCCATGGCTTCTTTTCCGAGAAGCAGCTCGGTACGTGAAAACTGATTCAGCATAATTTCCGCCTTTGTATTATAATAAATATTTTTGCGCAACAGGCAGCGTGCTGTCTGCGATGCCGTATATGGGTTGTTTCGAATTTATTTTTATCAGATGCAGTAAGAGCCGTTTGCGCCTACTGCCTTGTCGATTAAATCCTGAATAGTGACGCTGTCGGCATATTTGTTGATAACATCGTAAAAGCCGCGCCAAAAATCAAGTGTCTCACAGTATGAGCTGCGCTCGCAATAGTTGTTTTCGTCCTGTAAACAGGCAACGGGCGACAGCGAACCTTCGCAGACTCTGAGAATGTCTCCCGCCGTGCATTTTTCGGGGTCAACATTGAGCTTGTATCCGCCGGCATTGCCGCGAAAGCTGCGTATAAGGCCGGCCTTACTCAGAATTGAAACCACCTGTTCAAGATATTTCACCGATATATCCTGCCTTGAGGATATATCTTTAACAGAGACCGGTGCGGCATTTTGGTGGCGGCCTATATCTATCATAACGCGCAAAGCGTAGCGCCCTTTTGTTGAAATCATAACATATCCTCCGTTTCAAAATATATCCCTATTATACTACCGATTTAGTAGGATAGTCAAGACCGAGTTTATGTGTTAAAAATCCCGTTTAACAACATAACTTAAAGAATAATGAGCCAAACAAAGAGAATGTTATTAAGACGGTTTCAAGAAACGTCCTCTGACAAAAACAAAAGCCGAAACTAAGAAGTAAAATTTACTGCTGCGTTTCGGCTTTTCGTATTCGTAATATGTGATTTTAAATGCTTCGAGGGTTACATATCGCCGTTTTTATCCTGCGGCTTCTCGGAACTTGCCGCACGCATACTTTGAGGCATATACGCATTTGACTTTTCTTCCGGAGCGTTGTATTTTTCAGCCTGAAAAGCGGGCTCGTTTTTGTCCTCGGCAGCTTTGTTTTTATTGCCTTTTACAATATTTATAATAGGTCTGACTGCGCCGAGTGCACACAGAAATATGCCGATTATCAGGTCAGTCACATATGATTTGGAGATTTCGGGCTCGCTGAGAAATCTGTAAGCATTTCTCAACGACTCGGCAAAGGTGAGCGTAAAATCTATCTCGCCGTCGGCAAACCACGACTGATATGCACTGTAAACATCCTTTGCAAGACAGCAGTACCAAGCGAGAATTATCACTAGCAAAGCCATAACCACGGAAATTATGCAGCCGAATTTGCTGAGCTTTTTAGCGAAAACCTCATATCCTTTAAACGCACATATAACTCCTATCAGTCCGCTTATTGCGGCAATATAGCCTACTTGGTACAGCAGAAAATACACTATTCCTCCCGCAAGTGAAAAAAGGAGCGCACCTACCGTGCCTGCAAGACGATTTTCGGGAACGACCGCAGTATCGGAGCTCTCCGTATATTGTGAGAGAGGTTCGATTTCTTTTGAATTTTTCATTTTGAAATTCATCACCTTTCGGGCATCGGATGCTTGCAGCACCGTTTTGCCGTAGCTTTGATTTAACTTGACATCGGCAAGGCGAACCTTACAGAGAATGCAACGATAAGATTATACATAAGAATGCAAACTTTGTCTATAAAAAGATTATTTTGTCATTTCTTATGGCAATGTTACGATGAATAAAATATAATCTTTCGCGAAACGGTATAAATACGTCAACAGTTTGTAAGCGGATATTTTTCATACAAAGAAAAGCGGAGCAAAGTTTGCTTTGCTCCGACGTGGTGCGAGTGGCGATACAGAACTTTTTGAAAAACATAGTAATATCAATGGTTTCTGGCTTTCGGACAACAAAATTTCTTGCTTGTAACTTCATATTCAGTCCTCAAATTCAAGGCGATTGTTGAAAAACAGTCGCCTTTTTCTATACCCAAGTGAACCCCATCAAAGATGTTGAGATTAGGGTGGAAAAACCGCTGTTTTATCCGCTGTGGTTTGCGTTCCAAAGCGAGCATGAGTGTTTTCCTATGTGGTAGTCTGCGGAGGCATACGGGCGGAGAAACCACCCAAAATCAACACTTTTTATCTTCACAGAAAGGAGGCATCGGAGATGGCAGTTTTCCGTATCGAAAAGACCCGCGATTACACGGTCATGTCAAACCATCATCTGCGGGATATGTCCCTGTCGCTGAAAGCAAAGGGGCTGCTGTCCCTCATGTTGTCTCTGCCGGAGAACTGGGACTACACCATGAAGGGGCTTGCCCGTATCTGCAAGGATGGCATCGACAGCATCAGCGGCGGCATCCGGGAGTTGGAGGAACACGGCTATCTGATCCGTGAGCGCGTGAGAGGTGCAAACGGTCAGCTTGGCTCTATCGAGTACACCATTCTGGAGCAGCCTAAAGAGCCAACACCTGCACAGGAAAAACCTATACGGGAAAATCCCGTACAGGCAAACCCAACATTGGTCACACCTGTTCAGGAAGAACCCGCCCAATTAAATAAAGAAGAATCAAGTAACTATCCATCAAGAACTGATTTATCAAGTACGGAGATATCAAATCCTATCCAATCAAATCCCCCTACCCCCGCAGGGGTGAGGATGGGAACGGATCGGATGGGAGCCAGAGAATGTTATCATGAAGTGATTTTGGATAACATCGAGTACAGCTATCTGGTGCAGGACAGCCATATCGACCGTGAGCAGCTTG
>OIDU01000693.1_pt1 | contig 14481 bp, 10 predicted proteins | sample 1581481 | NCBI WGS metagenome assembly OIDU01 (sample SAMEA3882519, study PRJEB24775) | human gut metagenome | biome: human-associated habitat; feature: intestine environment; material: feces | place: Netherlands | collected 2009/2010
CCTGCCATCTTGTACTCAACCAGCGGATCTCTCTGTCCGTATGCCTGTAAGCCGATACCCTGACGGAGCTGATCCATATCGTCGATATGATCCATCCACTTACGGTCAATGACTTTTAACAGTACGACACGCTCTAATTCACGGAACTGCTCCGGCTCCGGGAACTCTGTCTCTTTTGCCTCGTACAGTTTCACTGCACGCTCTTTTAAGAGATGTTTTAATTCTTTATTATTCTTAACACTGTCCACATCAGCAGCATTTACAGGCTCTAACGGGATAATATCCGTCAGAAGCTGGTTTAACTCGTTTAAATCCCACTCTTCTTTCGGTAATTCAGAAGAAATACAGGTATCCACGCAGCTCTCCACACGGTCTGTGATCATCTTGAAGATCACATCGCGCATGTTCTCGCCGTTTAATACACGCATACGCTCTGCGTAAATGATCTCTCTCTGATCATTCATAACCTGATCGTACTCAAGCAGGTTTTTACGGATACCGAAGTTGTTGCCCTCGATCTTCGTCTGTGCCTTCTCGATCGCAGATGTTAACATCTTATGCTGGATCTGCTCATTTTCCGGAACACCTAATGTATTAAAGATATCCATCAGTTTTTCAGAACCGAACAGACGCATCAGATCATCCTCAAGAGAGATAAAGAACTGGGATTCACCCGGATCTCCCTGACGTCCGGAACGTCCACGCAGCTGATTGTCAATACGTCTTGACTCATGACGCTCAGTACCGATAACTTTTAATCCACCGGCTTCCTTCGCATCATCATCCAGCTTGATATCGGTACCACGGCCAGCCATGTTGGTTGCGATCGTTACCGCACCGTGCTGTCCTGCTGCCGCTACGATCTCTGCCTCAAGTTCATGGAACTTCGCATTTAAAACAGTATGCTGGATTCCCTCTCTCTTTAACATTGCACTGATCGTCTCGGATACATCGATCGTGATCGTACCAACCAGTACCGGCTGTCCTTTTGCATGTGCAGCTTTTACTTCCTCGACAACTGCATGATATTTTTCTTTCTTGGTCTTATAAACAGCATCCTGTTTGTCCACACGGATGACTGGTCTGTTGGTCGGGATCTCGATAACATCCATACCATAGATATCACGGAACTCTTTTTCTTCGGTCAGGGCAGTACCTGTCATACCTGATTTTTTTTCAAATTTATTAAAGAAGTTCTGGAACGTAATCGTTGCAAGCGTCTTGCTCTCACGTTTTACTTTTACATGCTCTTTTGCCTCGATTGCCTGATGCAGACCGTCTGAATAACGGCGTCCCGGCATGATACGTCCGGTAAACTCATCAACGATCAGTACCTCATCATCCTTTACAACGTAATCCTGATCGCGGAACATCAGGTTGTGTGCACGCAAGGCAAGAATCACATTGTGCTGGATCTCAAGGTTCTCTGCATCTGCAAGGTTGTCGATCTTGAAGAACTGCTCAACCTTTTTCACACCTTCCTGTGTCAGGCTGACAACCTTGTCCTTCTCATTGACAAGGAAATCTCCGGTCTCTTCCTGCTCAATACCCATGATGGCATCCATCTTGGAATACTCCGGTACATCCTCACCACGTTTCATCTGCTGTGCTAAAATATCGCATGCCTCATAAAGACGGGTGGATTTACCGCTCTGTCCGGAAATAATAAGTGGTGTACGCGCCTCGTCGATCAATACGGAATCGACCTCATCGATGATTGCATAATGGAGTCCTCTCTGAACAAGCTGCTCCTTGTAAATAACCATGTTGTCCCTCAGATAATCAAATCCAAGTTCGTTGTTTGTCACATAAGTGATATCGCAGTTATATGCCTCACGACGCTCGTCATTGGTCATGGAGTTTAAAACCACTCCGACTTTTAAGCCGAGGAACTCATGGATCTGTCCCATCCACTCAGAGTCACGCTTTGCAAGGTAATCATTGACTGTTACGATGCACACGCCCTTGCCCTCTAAGGCATTTAAGTATGCAGGCAGTGTGGAAACAAGTGTCTTACCTTCACCGGTCTTCATCTCTGCGATACGTCCCTGATGTAAGATAATACCACCGATGATCTGCACGCGGTAATGCTCCATTCCAAGCACACGTTTTGCTGCTTCACGGACGGTTGCATATGCCTCCGGTAAAAGATCATCCAGTGTCTCTCCCTTTTCCAGTCTCTCTTTATATTCTTTTGTCTTGTCTCTTAATTCTTCATCGGACAGTGCTCCCATGGCGTCACGGTATGACTCCACTTTGTCAACGAGCGGGTAAATTCTTTTTAACTCGCGTTCGCTGTGTGTTCCGAATAACTTTGTAAATGCGCTCATAAAAACTCCTATTCCTGGCTGTTTTTCTCAAATTTGCAAGTCTGTTTTCCGTCCTTTTGCAGGCTAAGCCTTGCACAATATCGTTATTGTAACACTTTTCGTGTATTACCACAACTAAAATAGGGGTAAACGTTTTGTGAATTTTTTATTAACGCAAAAAAAGTCCTTGCACTGCTGCACGCTTGTGTTTATACTCTTACTGAATCGCACTTTCTGCGATGGCACACAGGATATGATCTACAACAAAGGAGGAATCTGATATGACTTATTCTTATAAAACAAAAGGAACCTGTTCCACACAGATCGACTTAGAACTGGACGGAAACATTGTTCATAACGTAAAATTCACCGGCGGCTGCAACGGCAACCTGCAGGCAATCCCAAAATTAGTGGAAGGCCTTACCGTGGAACAGGTGGAAGAAAAAATCGGCGGCATCCGCTGTGGCGGACGTCCTACTTCCTGCGGCGACCAGCTTGCAAAAGCGTGCCGTGAAGCATTAGAGGCGTCCCAAAACGCTTAAGCATTGAAAAAGACAGGCTGCAAAACACAGCCTGCCTTTTCTTTTTTACGATGACTAAATATTCACGAAACATACATTCCATGCTTCCCCTTTTTCATCATGGCTCCTGCAGTACCGGCTGTATCTGTTTTCCCTGCAGCGCCGCCTCGATTGTTTCCGGAAGCAGTTCCATCTTCGCGACCATGGAATTCGGCTTGCTCTTATAATTATCCTGTCCAAATGGCACAAAATAAATATTTTTCATATTCATCAGCATACCGATATTTTTAAAACCGGCTCCAAGGGCATCGTTTGTGGAAATCGCAATGACAAGCGGTTTACCGTTGCGCATATGCGCCTTTGCCGCCATCAGCACCGGCGTATCGACGATTCCCACGGTCAGTTTTGCCGCAGTATTTCCGGTACACGGCGCGATCACCATAATATCAAGGAAATTGTTCGGTCCGATCGGCTCCGCCGCACAGATGGAACGTATCCCTTCATTTCCCGTGATCTCACAGATCCCCTCCACATATTCTTTGGCACTGCCAAACCTGGTATCGCAGGTCTGTGCATTGAATGAAAAAATCGGGATCACATTTGCCCCCATCTCACAGAGATGTTCCACCGCTTTTCTCGCCTTTGCAAATGTACAGAAAGATCCTGTGATTCCAAAACCGATATTATACTTATCAAAATCCATCTGACATTTCCCCCTGTTTTTCCTTCAAAATAAACCGCTCTACGGAGCGTTCCAAAATATACGCACTCTCTTTCGGCGCATATTTTCCCGGGATTCCAAGCACATGGTCCGCATGGATGCCGTATTCCCTCGCACATGCAAAATCTGTACCGCCCTCCCCGGAGGCAATATCCACAATATATGCATCTCTTGGAAGTTCCCGGATAATCTTTTCCGTGACCACAAGCGCCGGAACCGTATTGACAACCATCGCCGCCCCCATTGCCTCCTCCGGTCCAAACGCAAAATCCACCGCATAAAAACCATCACCTTTTGCCTCTTTGCGTGCTTCCTTCCTTCTCGCAAGCACAGTCACACGCGCGCCAAGCGCCCCAAGTCTCTTTGCAATCGCTTTTCCACAATATCCGTATCCCGTCACAAGCACTTTTGCCTCATCAATATTATACGGACTTTTTTCCACAAGCTCTGCGATCGTTCCCTCCGCCGTCGCCACGGCATTTTCCTCCGTCACAACCGTATCTTCCATAAAATCCAGAAAATGAATATCTCTTCCGGTTAAAAGTTCCCTCTGCTCTGTAGAAAAGCATCCTCCCATCACCAGTGTTTTCTTTTCCAGATTTTTATTTAATATATCATAAAAGATCTCCTGCTCCGGCACTTTCTGCACCGGAATTGGAAGGATCAGTACATCTGCCTTATCCAGAAAACGTTTCAGCTTCTCTAACTGTTGCAATGCCGTCTCACGGTTTCTGATATCGAGGCAGCGCACATTATGACCTTTCTTTGTCAGTATCTCAGCAAGATACACCTGACGCATATCGCTGATCAGAAGAATTGTCTGTCTGTCCATGCAAACTCCTTTACGCTCCCTTCACATTATTATATGAAGGTTCTGTTTCTGCCGTTCCAGATTCGTCTTCCCGTTCCTGTCAAACTTTCATTGAACTTTGGGTTTTGAGTCTCATGTCAAACATTTTTTCCGTTTTTGTTTTTATTTTCTGTACTTTTTGTATTTTCTGAATTTTTCATTAATTTTACGCAATTTTTAATTATCTTTTATTTTTTTTACATTTTATCTATTTTCTTATTGACAAATATATTTTTATCAGATATAATCAAATTACAAAATAACAAAAGAGATACGAAAGAAAAACAAAAACGGTTGCAGAGACGAAGCAGCCAGAAAGGAAGGTACAGACCACCAGAGGGATAATGATTTACCCTAGACGATACTAAGAAAGAGAGGTACAAACCACCAGAAAGATAACGATTTACCCCAAACGATACTAAGAAAGAGAGGTACGGACCACCGAAAACATAAGCGCATTCGTTTTTTCATTCAAAAGAGGAAAGAAAACATGACGGTCCTAAGAAAGGATTTATGAATCAGTATCAGACGAGATTCTCAGATATGATACGATATCAGGAGTCATAAGAATAACAGATCCGGATTGAAGATAAAGCGGAGAAGTACAAACGAATCTGAGACAAGCTCAGAAAAATACAGATGAATTGAGGTATAGTCCCATGGACGAAATAGTTTAGAAGGCGGCATCGCATGAATGAATTCCATACGGTGTCGCCTTCATTGTGTGTCACAGCATTTTGGACTGTACGCTGCATATACTCTCCTGCAGACGGAAATAAAATTCCGCCGCAGGTTTCTTTTTTTATAACTGGGTCACTACAAAAATATCATAGATCGCACGGATCGCATTTTCAAAATCTGCATTGCTGACACCAATGATAATGTTCAACTCAGAAGATCCCTGATCGATCATCTTAACATTGATGTTTGCATGTGCCAGTGCGGAGAAAATTCTTCCTGCTGTTCCACGGGTAGATTTCATACCGCGTCCAACGACTGCGATCAATGCCAGATCTCCCTCTAACTCAATGCTGTCCGGTTTTGCAAGACGATGGATCGCAGAAATCACAGACTGCTCTTTGCCCTCAAATTCCGGCTGATGCACAAAGATCGTCATCGTATCGATACCGGATGGCATATGCTCAAATGAAATTCCATTTTCCTCAAATGCGGATAAAACTTTTCTTCCAAAACCAACTTCGGAGTTCATCATATCCTTATCAATATTGACAGAAACAAAACCTTTCTTTCCGGCGATACCCGTGATCGTGTATTTCGACTGATGACAGGTACTCTCAACAATCCAGGTTCCTGCATCTTCCGGCGCATTGGTGTTACGGATATTGATTGGAATACCGGCTTTGCGGACCGGGAATACCGCATCCTCATGCAGTACGCTTGCTCCCATGTAAGAAAGCTCTCTTAACTCGCGGTAAGTGATCGTCTTGATCGTTTCCGGATGGTCGATGATCCTTGGATCTGCAACCAGGAAACCGGATACGTCTGTCCAGTTCTCATAACAGGTTGCATGTACGGCTCTTGATACGATAGATCCGGTGATATCAGAACCGCCTCTTGAAAATGTGCGGACACTTCCGTCCGGATTAGCACCGTAAAATCCTGGAATTACTGCGCGCTCGATCTTTGCAAGACGTTTACTGAGTACCTTATCTGTCTTTTCTGCATCAAAGTTTCCCTCTTTATCAAAGAAAATAACTTCTGCAGCATCTACAAACTCATAGCCAAGGTAATTCGCCATGATGATACCATTTAAATATTCTCCACGGGAAGCTGCGTAATCCACACCGGCTTTATTTTTAAAATTCTCTGCGATTTTCTTGAACTCATCTTCTAACGATAATTTCAAATTCAGACCATTGATAATTGTGTCATAGCGGTCCTTGATCTTCATGAGCGGCACACGGAAATCTTCATCTGCCTCCACCAGGTCATAACATGCGTATAACATATCAGTAACCTTGGTATCTTTGGAATTTCTTTTTCCCGGTGCACTCGGAACTACATATCTTCTCTCTTTATCTGCGTTGATAATTTTACCAACCTTTGCAAACTGTTCTGCACTTGCAAGAGAGCTGCCGCCAAATTTCACAACTTTAATCATTTTCTTCTGAACCTCCACTTACTTTCGCGTGTAAGAAAACACCCGATACTATCCATATAATGAATATATATTATCATAAATGCAGTTTCCGTCAAATGATTTTTCCGATTTTTAGTTCCATGGAATCAAAAATTTTTGTATTTTTCTATATTATGTCAACTTTTCATTACCTGTACTTATAAGTACTTTAAATTCAGGTAATACCAACCGGTCCTATCAGCACTTCGCGCGCTACAAAAAGCGACAGATCCGGTCTCGTCGCCATCTTCCATTTCACCAGTGTAAGCTGCATATCTGTGATTTCAATTCCGGTAATGCCATACGGATGCACGCAGCTCCCGGCATTCAGGTACAGACTGCCGTCTGCCGGCAGCCTTGGACGGTGGGAATGTCCGGCCGCCAGATAGCAGTCATGATCTTTTGTCCAGTTATCTAAACATTTTTCATATTTTAAGGTCTTTTTATAATTCCGCGCCGCACTCGTCGGATCACTGACGCCAAAACGCTCTAACGGTTTCCAGAAATACCGCACCAGAAAACGGGATAATTTCCAGCAGACTGAGTTAAAAAAATCTGCCTGATGCCCGTGGATCATGCAGATATCCCTGCCTCCCTCACAGTTATCTAAGATCATTGCTTCCCCTAACATGCCTTTCATTTCCATATTGTGATTTCCGTAAATGCGGTATATCCGGCACTGTTTCTGCAGTGTTTCAAACCGGCAGTAGACATCCTGATGACTCTCCTCAATGCGGGAAAGATGCCTGTTTTCCCACAATTCCTCCCCGTCACCGAGTTCAAAATAGGTGAAACCATGCGCGATATAGTAGTTTAACGCCGCCATATACAGATGCTGGTTTCTCAAGAAATTATCATTTGCCCCTCCCTCTCCCCGGTGGCAGTCGCTGATGATGATATAACGGCTGCAACTGTTAAGCGGAAGATGGACTGCTTCTGAAAGCGCTTTATCGATCCGCATCTGACAGGAAAAGGGCGGATATCTTTTCTTATTTTCCATGCTTCCATCCCCGCATCCGAAACGCATGTTTCAAACACCACGGAAGCTGATAGTATAAAAATAAAAGACGGTCAGGTGCAGCAATAAATGGATGTGTGAACAGACGGTAAAGGAAACAGCAGAAACAGTTCCAAGCCTGCACCATGCAGCGCCAAACGGACGCACAGAATTTGTGTTTCATACAGAAATCCATTCTGACATAAACTTCATTGCGGCAGATCCGGTATTTATTCCCCGGTATTTTTCCTTTCGCCCGCTTTAATCCCTCAAAAAATGCTTCTGCCATGCATTCATTCTGAAACCGTATTGTCGTCACCAATATCAGATCCGATGGTCTCGAAAATGTCCCCATCCCAAATCCGGTCAGCCACCAGTGCCGCTTCTGCAGGAAATAAACTTTTTTCCGCCTGCGGTCTAGCCTGCACTGGATAAACGGCATATCCTGATCTTCCACCGCCTCAAAATGGGCGATCCTGTAATATCGTTCCGGGACGACCTTTCCCGCATGATATACGCCAACCTCTCCTCCGGTATTGATGCCATACTGCCCCTTCCAGAATTCGATCAGCCAGGTTTCGCCAGCATAATCAAAATAGATAGGCAGTGCATCAAACACCATGCCTGCTCCCACTGCTGCCCTGTCGTAAAGCGCCTCATACCCCTGTTTTCTCTGCCACGCATCTTCCCTCGACGTGAACACGTCTTCACACGGCACATAACAAAAGCCGAATGGTTCTGCGAGTTCATTCAGAAGCTGAATTTTCTCTGCATCACACATCCGGCGTATTTTTCTCTTACTTTTTTCTCTTTTTACCGTGATGATCACTGCTGCAATCAGTAAAACAAGCAGGATCACCACAATACATCCAATTTTTATCACATTAAAATCTGGCATTTTTCCCTCCTGCATATTTTTTTCAGGAATTCACATCCTGTACTATAAGATATGCAGGGAAAAATGGTTTGGCATCAGAATCAGCGCCTATACATACTTCTTTAAAGTAGCACGCACTGCGCCCGCCCCGGCAATCAGTTCTTTAAAATACTGCACCGTCAGTCCGGCAAGACCGGCCTCATAAAGATCCACGCCAAAGATTGCTCTGTTTGTCAGCAATGGCCGGATCATTTCTTCCACATCTGTATCACCAAATTTGATACCGGCAACGACCGGGCAGACCGTCTCAAGCAGTGGGTCCGGGCTTAACTCAAATTTTTCGCCATTATCATCAACTGCCATGAGATACCGAAGCCATCCCGCAAATACCAGTGGAATGAGTTTTAAGTTTTTGATATCCTTATCTTTTGATGCAAGATAATTTTTCACAGTTTCTCCAAAGCGGATCGCAAGTTTCTGTGAAGTATCTGTGGCAATACGCTGTGGTGTATCCGGCATAAACGGATTTGGTATGCGGACATTTAACACGGTATCAATAAACTCTTTCGGATCAAGGATACCCGGATCCACAACGACTGGAAGTCCCTCGGTATATCCGATTCTCTCCACCATTTTCCGAAGCTCTGCATCTTTCATTTCATCGGAGATCTTTGTGTAGCCAAGCAGACAGCCAAACACTGCAAGAGCCGTGTGAAGTGGGTTCAAGCAGGTGCAGACTTTCATTTTTTCCACCTTGTCAACGGTTGCGCGGTCGGTAAACATGATGCCGCCCTTTTCCAGCTCCGGGCGTCCGTTCGGGAACCAGTCCTCAATCACTAAATATTCACATTCCTCTGCATTCACAAATGGAGCTACATAGGTGTTTTTGGATGTAACGACCGGATCAAGCCCATCGATCTCATCTTTCTTTAAGATCTCTTCCACGGAAGCATCCGGTCTCGGCGTGATCTTATCGATCATAGACCATGGGAACGAAACCTTTTCCCTGTCATTAACATAGCTTACAAACTCTTTCTCTGCAAGACCGTTTTCTGCCCATTTTTCGGCAAATGTATGGATTGCCGCATATAATTTATCCCCGTTATGGGAGCAGTTGTCCATGGATACCATGGCGATCGGAAGCTGTCCGTTTTTAAAACGTGTGTATAAAAGAGATGCAACTTTTCCGATATAGCTTGCAGGTTTCTCCGGGCCGGCTGCAAAATCGGCAGCGACTGCCGGAAGCAGTTCTCCTTTTCCGTTTACCAGACTGTATCCCTTTTCTGTGATGGTAAAGGATACCATCTGCAAGGACTGTTTGCAGAAAATCTCTTTTAATCTGCCATACTCGCCCTCGTTTTCCGAATCGAGGATACAGGACTCCACAACAGAACCGACAACTGTTTTTTCGACGCTTCCATCTGCCTTTAATGTGACAAGAATGGAATAATCATCATGCGGACGGTTCATTTTTTCAATGATCTCATAATCAAAACCTTCCGCTACGATCAGGCCTGTTTCCATTTCCCCTCTGTTTAAGATATTCTGCATTACATTTGCCTGAAATGCACGGAAAATATTTCCTGCACCAAAGTGAATCCAGCACGGATTTTCTCTGGTTGCCTCTGTTACTGCTGCACGGTCAAACTGCGGAAGCTGATATCCCTTTGCTTCCCACTGTGCCCTGTCTTTTAAACCAAGTGTACTTAATTCCATAGCTTTTCCTTTCTCCATTGTTCAACGTTTTTTGATATGTTTATTATAAGTGAATCCCCTTAAGACATCCAATAGAGTTGCTTGTTGTTCACATTGCAAAAATTGCGATTCTGTGGTAAATTTTTTATATCAGATCGTCACTTTTTCCTTATATTTGAAATATTTCAGAGGATTTTACCATGCGCAGACAGTTACAGTCTCCTTTTAATGAACGACAGTATATGCTGTCCAAAGATTTTGAAATTTACTATTATAATGACAACCACTTTTATGGCGTGACAGATCACACCCACGATTACTATGAATTCTATTTTTTTCTGGAGGGAAATGTAACGATCTCCATTGAAAAGGAACATCATCATCTGAAACCGGGGGATATGGTCTTCATTCCCCCGGGTATTCACCACCATGTGTCCAGTGTGGGGGAAACACTTCCCTATCAGCGTTTTGTTTTCTGGATCAGTCAGGATTACTGTCAGAAACTGAAAGAATTGTCCAAAGACTATGTTTATCTGATCGAACATGCACAGAATACCCATCATTTTATTTATCACTATGATGTCGTGGCTTTCAATGCGCTTTCCGCAAAGATTTTCCGGCTGATCGAGGAGATCCATGCGGACCGTTTTGGAAAAGCTGCCAAGATCGAGCTCTGCGTGAACGATCTGATGCTCCACATCAACCGGGCTGTCTATGAGGCAGAACATCCTGCAGCCCGCAAAGATGCCTCTGGTCTGTATGACGGCATCCTGCAATACATTGAGTCCCATCTGGATGAGGATCTCTCCTTAGACAGCCTCTCCAAAGCTTTTTTTGTGAGCAAATACCATATTTCCCATATTTTTAAGGATAACTTTGGAATATCCGTCCATCAGTATATTACTAAAAAAAGGTTATCCATGTGCAGGGATGCCATTCTCAGCAATGAAAATATCACAAAGATTTATCTGATGTACGGATTTAAAGATTACACCAGTTTTTTCCGTGCATTCAAAAAAGAGTATGGCATCTCACCCAAAGAATATAAGGAACTTTATGCGCAGAAACCGCAGTAGAATCTACCGCTCTGTTTTAGTATTAGAGGGAACCCATGGGCATTTTTTTGCAACTTCGCTGTTATAATGCTCCAATTCCCTCATCTGTTCTACGATATGGTTCATATCCATGCGCTCCACCAATTTTTCAATGATTTCCACACCCTCTTTTGCAAGTGTTTCCCTCGCTGCTTCATCTGCAATGACCGGTGTACTCATGTGGTCTTTTTTCTCGCCAAAATAATAACCGATCGCAGCACTCTGATATGCCAGTCCGAAAATATCCTCAAATCCGGCACAGGACTGCGGCTCGTTATGCGCATACTCCGTTGTGAGCGGCACATCACTTAATCGGTTCATTTTCTGATAAGCTCCCACTGTAATTGCGTGGAAACTGTCCATTGATGTAAAAATATCCCTTGCATTTTTCATCATCTGCATGGTGAGGTCCATATATAAAATCGGCACTCCGGTCTCATCAAAGAAATCCCGCACCATCGGACTGCATGTCATATGTGCCGGGCCGTGAAAACTGATGTAGATCTGGCGTTTGAATCCCTGGCGCAACAGGCTGTTTGCCACCGCCATCAAATAGTCGATTCCTTCCCGCACACTCACCTGGACGGTTCCCCTGCCGCTTGCCGTTGCGCCTGCGTAAAAATACGGAAGTCCTGTCAATACCAGCCCGTCACACGCCTCTGCCATCTCCAGTGCAAATGCCTCACTGATGGTGGTTTCTGAATCCAGTGGAAATCCCCCGTGCATCTCTACCGTTCCGACCGGTACAATGATAATGTCATTTCTGGAAAGATATTCTTCCACCTCATCATTTAACATTCTAGGTAATATTCTTGTTCTCATATGTTTCCTCCTGTTTTTGAGGGATGTGGTATGTTTTCGGCTATCCCTCTTTTTTCTTATAAGTGAAATAATTTTTCTGCATTTGTACGGCAGATTTTTTCATAGGCACTCCGGCTGAGTCTTCCTGCGTGTTCCTGCTCATCCAGCCAGTTTCCAAGCGGAAATGTCATTTCACAATTTGCCATATCTGTTCCAAACAGCAACCGGTCCTGATATTTTTCCAGAAAAGCCAGCCCAAATTCTTCGTCACGCATGATTGCACATCCGCCACTGTTTGCGGACAGATCTCCATATAAATTTTCATAGGTTTCAAACAGATATGGCAGTCTGCCGCCGGGACATACAGCTCCCTCTCCCCATTTCATCCGTTCCTTTGGGGTCGCCGGTGCATCTTTTGAAATTTCATGCCAGAATGGCTGACTGTGCCCGATGAACTTTAATCCTTTATAACGCTTTAAATTTTCCTCCAGCAGCGGGAGCCCCGGCCCGTCCACAACCCCATACTGAAAGCCCTCTTTCGGACTCATGTGAAAAAGAACAGGTAATTTTAATTCTTCTGCCACCTCAAATACACTCTGTAAAAATGGAGCATCCAGCCTCTGGTTTACCATCAGTTCCCCGATTCCGACCGCACCGCTCTCTTTACAGGCTAAGATCCGTTTATACACATCTGTCTGGTTTTTTGCATCCACATTGCACATCCAGTGGAACTTCTTGGGGAACTGTTCACAGATGCGTTTACACTCCTCATTTGCTGCAACCAGGATCTGCTCATTTTCCTGTTCGCCGGAAGATAACACGATTCCCTGTTCAATTCCAAGTTCCTCTAAGTGCGGCAGCATCTGTGCCGCACTGGAAAGGAACATGGTATCTGTTTTCGGATACTGCTGTAATGTCAGATGAAGATGAATATCAATTTTTTTCAATCTAATCTCCTCTTTACTATTCACGTCTTTGTTTTAATTCCGCATACATTTCTTTGGTCTGTTCCTTATCCAGATTAAAGATTGCGCCGATACCAATGAGTTCCAGCACACAGGTCAGCACCGGGATCAATGCCACTAACATGTAGATATTGTTTATGGTTGCATCTGACTGCACCACATTATTTCCAGAAATATATCCGATCGCCTGGAGTCCGAAGGAAACACCTGCGGAAGCAATGGTGGAACCGATTTTACGGCTGAACGTATAAAGGGAATACATCGAGCCATCACTTCTCTCATGGAACTTCCACTCACTGTAATCCAGACAGTCTGTGACAAGCGCCCAGATCAGCATGGTAAATACGGTCTGTCCGATCATTGCCAGTACATTCAGTACCGAATAAACATAAACGTTTGGTATTTTTACGGCAAAAATGATTACACTGAGCACGGTACTGCTGATTACGCCAAACATCAATGTCGTTTTCTTTCCAAACTTTGCAACCAGTTTTGGCACAAGCGGGAAACAGATGATAATGATCGGCACACTTGCAAGACTAAGCAGAGTCATTGCAGAGGTATTTCCATAGTACTCTTTGAATACATAACTTCTAATCTGGTTTGAACCGGTGATATAGAGCATACTTCCAATGGTTGCAACCATGACACCGATCAGTGGCCTATTTTTTACGACTGCTTTCAACACATTTCCATAATTGAACTTTTCTGTATTCTGTTTCTTTTCCTCACGCACACGCTCTGTCGTTAAATGTAACAGCAGGCAGTAGCAGACCACACTTAAAATTCCAAAAATAACTGCCAGAAGTGTAAATCTTTCCGGGATAATGTTGCTTTCGCTGTCAAAACAGACTACCGGCACAAAGGATAACGCTGCAATTCCCACAAATGTTCCGCCAAGACTTCTTGCCCTTGAGAGTTTACTCCGGTCAATCGGATCTGTGCTGACCACACTTGCCATCGCACCAAACGGCATGGAAGTTCCGGTATAGCTCATTCCATATAAGACATACACAAAAGCGACCCACGCATGAAGTGCAACACCTTCAAACGGCACTTTGGAAAAACAAAGCACACCTGACAACGCTAGCGGTATCATAAAAATTTTAATCCACGGTTTGAATTTATCTCCTGATTTTCCAAGCATCCAACGGTCCGGAAAAGAACCCATGATCGGGTCATTTACTGCATCCCAGATACGTGCAATCAACATAATTGCTGAAATAATTACAGGTGTCAAACCTACAACATCGGTATAGTATACTGTCAGATAAGAACTGATCAATGTCCATGAACACTGAGATCCGATCTCACCAAAACTATATCCAATTTTAGTCCAGATAGACAGCTTTTTTGCTGCCGCAGCACTTGATTGTACTGGCGTGTTTGTGTTATCACTCATTTTCTCTTCTCCCTTCAACTCAAACATTTCTGTCCTCTTGTTGATATTATCTTATCAACATTTTGAGTTTCCCGCATAGTCTAAACCGACCCCTTTTGTTACTCTCATG
>OIDU01000703.1_pt1 | contig 14291 bp, 10 predicted proteins | sample 1581481 | NCBI WGS metagenome assembly OIDU01 (sample SAMEA3882519, study PRJEB24775) | human gut metagenome | biome: human-associated habitat; feature: intestine environment; material: feces | place: Netherlands | collected 2009/2010
TGCGAGATGCAGCAATCCGGGCGTTCAAGCCGGAGCCGTTCTACTCGGCAGAATTAAAATTTCGGGATTTTCAAGCGGGCGGTGAGCGAATGAAAGAAAAAGCAGAAGCAGAAAAACTGGTGGCAGAGTGTTGCCAGGCAGGAAGTGCCATCATTACCAAGGTAGAGCAGAAAGAAAAATCAGAGAAGCCCCCGGCCTTGTTTGATCTGACATCGCTTCAGAGAGAAGCAAACCGGCAGCTGGGATTCACTGCCCAGCAGACCTTGGATTACACGCAGGCTCTGTACGAGAAGAAACTCGTGACCTATCCCCGTACCGACAGCCGGTATCTGACGGATGATATGGCACCGCTTGTGCCGGAACTTGTTTCCGTGATTCAGCAGAGCTTTCAGATTCAGCCGGATGCACCGGCACCGGTGAATACAGCACAGGTCATCAATACCAAGAAAGTTACCGATCACCATGCTATTATCCCTACAAAAACAGCGGCGGGTTATGACATTTCCTCTCTTCCCAGTGGAGAACAGGCGATTCTTACCATGCTGACGGTGCGGCTGATTTGCGCGGTAGGCACTCCCTGCCGCTATGCAGAGACCATAGTAGAAGCCGAGTGCGCCGGTCAGAAGTTCCGCACGAAAGGCAAAACAGTCACGGATATGGGCTGGAGGCAATATGCAGGAAAGGCAGTTGAAGATGCTGAGAAGAATGCAGAGGCAGGTGAACTTCCGATACTTTCGGAAGGCATGACACTGGAACTTGCCGGTGTCGATCTGAAAGAGGGCAAGACCAGCCCGCCTAAGAGATTTACCGAAGATCTTCTGCTTTCAGCGATGGAGAGTGCCAGCTCGGATGAATTTCCGGCTGGTGTAGAGCGAAAAGGCATCGGCACACCAGCTACACGCGCTGCCATCATCGAAAAACTGGTGCAGAAAGGCTTTATCGAGCGTAGGGGTGATAAGAAAACGAAATACCTTTGCTCTACGGACAAGGGAAATGCGCTGGTGACGGTGGTGCCGGAACAGATTCAGTCTCCATCCATGACGGCAGACTGGGAGGAAAAACTGCTGAAAATAGAACACGGCGAGTATGACAGCGATGCCTTTATGGGCGAAATCAGCAGCATGGTCAGCGGACTTGTTAAAACCTACGAGGCTGTAAAAGGAGCCGATGTGCTGATGCAGCCGGAATGCAAAGTCATTGGTTCCTGTCCCGCCTGCGGCAGTGATGTCTGCGAAACGGCAAAAGGATGGTTTTGCAGGGATAAGAGCTGTAAATTTGCGCTCTGGAAGGAAAACAGGTTTTTTCAGACACTGGGAAAGCAGATGACAGAGGAACTGGCAAAGCAACTGGTAAATCGTGGAAAAGCACGGCTTACCCATTGCTATTCCAGGAAGTCCAATCGTTACTATGACACAACCGTTCATGTAGAGACCGGCGAGGACGGTGCAGCAGCATTTAAGCTGGAGTTTGGAGGTAAAAAATGAGCATGAAAATGATGAATGCAGCTTATCTGGTGGATAATGTCGCTCTGCTTTCCTTGCAGGAAAAGCAGGACGGCGTGGAATTCCATTGTTTTGATATGGACAGCAAGGTGCAGATTGCCGAGGGACACATTGGCTGGGATGTGTTGGATAAACAGCCGTTTTCTACGCTGGAAGAAAGCGCGAGGGTGGCAGCACTCAAGGAGATTCCCCAGCTGGACGGTCTTACCGTTGCGCCGGTAGCCCCGGAGATGCTGGAGCAGATGCGCGGCGGCAGAAAGGTTCTTTGGCAGATGAAAAAGGCTGATCCTGAACTGGAGAATGCTAAAAATATCCGGTTTATCACCAGCAGCTACGAGGATCGTTTCAAAATTCCGGATGGCAGTGCAGTGGAGATCGAGTATCCGAACCGGAAGTTCTCAGCTCGCTGCGAATATATGGACGAATATCATTTGCGCCTGGGGTATGATGTTTTGCACATCTGTCAGCTGGCAGAAATGCTGGAACGCGGCGGTGGTACATGCCGCCCGGAGCCGCTGATTACGGAAGAACGCAGTGCATGGGATTTGGGAAGCAAGGGCTTTCTTGCCATTCAGACCTGTGAGGACGGTTACGACTATACCTTATATCATAAGGACTTTACGGAAATTGACGGTGGACAGATCGACAACCCGGAAATCAGCATGAATGCAGCCAGAGACCAGATTCTTTCGGATTATGGGTTCGGTGGCCGCACCATGACGCGGATTGACTATGATGAACTTTGTGATCGTGCAGAGGAAGCGGAAATCAGCAGACGGGAATCTGTGCTGGGTAAACTCTCGGATTTGTCTTCCAGAACGGATACGCCGGTGAAAGCTGCCAAGGCGAAGGAGGCAGAGCGATGAAATACAAGCTTACGAAGGCAGAGCAGGAAACCGTCATCAATTTTGATAATGAACTGGATAACGCCAGCATTTATACCCATGACAGCCGCCTGATTAAGAAGCTTCGGGAACTGCGAAAACAGTATCCGGAGCAGTTTATTTTGGAGCACCGGGAGCATGGGTCGGTCACTTATACGATTCCGAAACGCTGCGTTGGTATCCGACCGCCTTATAGTGAAAAGCGGCGGGAACAGCAGCGGAAGGAAGCAAAGGAAAACGGCCTGCCGTTTATGGAGAAGGGAGAAATGAACGATGGCAAGAATTGAAAAATGGGATGAAGTGCATGGAACGCAGGCACCGGACGAAAGAATGATGGCATTTCTCGACAGTACTACCGACCAGTATGCGATTTTGCAGCTTCGCCGCAGCGAGGATACGGTATATGAACGCTTTTCGTCTATGCGCGAACTGGAACGGATGGGGCTGGAACCGGATATTGACCATTATGAGGTGGTTTATACGGCTCCGCTTCTTCCCTACAAGGATCAGAATACGATGTTGGAGGAACTGTATGCGAAATTCAATGTTTCCCGCCCTGATGATTTTACTGGTCATAGTCTTTCTGTGTCTGACATCGTGGCTTTACGGCAGAATGGTGTTGTAAGCTGTCACTATGTGGATTCCATCGGCTTCCAGGAACTGCCCGGATTTTTGAAACCGGAGAAATACCTGAAAGCCGCAGAAATGGCGATGGAGGACGATTACGGCATGATTGACGGCGTAATCAATAACGGAAAGAAGGAAGAACCGGTGGAGAAAGCATCGGTTCTGGATCAGCTGAAGGAAAAGCAGGAGGCTGTGCCGCCTGCGCCGCCTCGCAGGTGCTGCGAAGAAAAGGAGTTATAAATGCGTTTTACGGATGACGAATGGATGCTCATGATGCTTTACAGCCCTGGCACACGGACAGGGCTGATCGAAGAGCTTCAAAAGATGCAAAAAAGTCTGACGGGCAGAGACAGAAACCTGCGCAGGTGGACGGCCTCGCTGCTTGCAAAACTGGCAGAGATGACGGATGCAGAATATGAGGCACTGGATTTGTATCCGGACGAATAAAGGAGAGGAGGAAAAAGACAGATGATGACGAAAACGGCTTATTATATGCAGATGGCGCAGGAAGCTGCGGCACAGATCACTGGCAGCAAAGAACAGTGGACAGCGTTTCTGACCACATCCGCGCGGCTTTATAAGTATCCCTTTGCGGAGCAGCTGATGATCTATAAGCAGAGGCCAGAAGCGACGGCCTGTGCAGAGTACGATCTCTGGAATGATCGGATGAACCGCTATGTGAAGCGTGGCTCCAAGGGCATTGCTCTTTTGGACATGCGCGGCGAGCAGCCGAAACTGCGGTATGTATTTGATGTGGCAGATACCGGAGAACGGAAGAATTCCCGACCGGTACAGCTCTGGAAAATGAATGCGGAGCATGAGCAGCCAATCATTCGCGCACTGGATGTAGCATTTGATGTTCCTGCCGGTGCTGGGTCTCTGGAAAATCATATCATGGAAGCGGCAGAACGCCTTGCAAGGGAGTACTGGGAGGAAAATCGCAGGCAGATCAGTGACATCGTTGCAGATTCCTATCTGGAAGGATATGATGAACTCAACATCGGAGCTTCCTTTAAGAGAGCTGCCGCTGTCAGCATCGCATATTCCGTCTTTACCCGGACGGTGGGCAATGCAGATGACTATTTTGAGCACGAGGATTTTCTGGACATTTTTGATTTTAATACGCAGGCTGCCGCCAATGTGCTGGGAACTGCGGTCAGCGAAATGTCCAGCCAGATCTTCCGGGAAATTGAACGCACGATCCGAACCTATGAAAAAGACAAGCAGGCAGAAAGGAGCCAAAACTATGATGGAGCTGAATTACACGAAGAACGGCGATTACCTGATTCCGGATATCCAGTTGTCGGTGCAGGAACAGAAGCCTCTGGGCAAGTACGGGAGGATGCGCAGAGCGTTCCTGCAGGAGAACAACACGCTGCTGTACAATCACCTTATCCTGACCGAGAAGCTGTATCCGCACCTGTGGGAGATTCAGGAGACCGCGACCGCACGGATGGAGCAGATGATGGCGGAGCTTCTGAAAGCGAATCCGGCACCGGACAAGAAATCGAACCAAATGGCCTGGGTGCAGCACATGAACATGCTGAAAGCGCAGGCAGAGGAAGTCATTCTGACGGAACTTATCAACAGCTAAACTTTATGAGCCTGTTTCAGTCCGAGGCAGAGCAGATTCAGAAAATTGATGCGGCGGCAGAAAATGCAGCCAGAGAAGCGGAGAGCGAAAAGCCCTCCGCTTTTGTCATTTCTGAGGATGAAATCGACCGGATGTTGCGAGCAGGTTCTAATTTTGAGGGCGGAAAAATCCGTATTTATGCGCTGTATCAGCAGCAAGGGGACGCGAAAGAACGAGCTGCATTCTTGAAAGCGGAATACGGTCTCGGTGGCCACAGCTATACCTTTATGGATGGCAGTCGCGGTTTTGCCGATTATAACGGAAGAGGTATTCTGCTTCGCAATTATGACCATGACCGGGAAGTGCGACTCACATGGTCGGCGGTGGATAAGCGGTTAGACCGGCTTGTGGAAAATGATCAGTACCTGACCGCGCTGGAAATGGAAGAGTATCGGAAGCTGGAGCAGGAATACGGCGCGCCGCTTCCTATGCCGACTGCCGCCCATGTGTTTCCGCCAACGCCACCGGAACGCTACGATACCGGAAATGAGCATGTGGACAACATGCTGAATACGGCTGCGGATGTATATGCCCGGAGTGAACTGGCAGCACCCCAGCGGTTTACCGTGATGGAGACAGACGCTGGCTATGCGGTCTGGGATGATATTCAGGACGGCATTCATGTGGAGCCGGATGGTGTCAGCGAAGAGTTTACCAGCGAATGGGAGGCAGAGACCTACCGCCAGCAGTTGATTGAAAAAGTTCAGGAACGGGAAGCAAAAGACTGGCTCTATGTTGAACAGAGCAAGCAGAATTTGCAGCAGGACATTCCATTCCCAGATGTGGAATCCGAAGAAGTACAGGAATCGGCTCACGCAGAGACAGATCCTCTGGTACTGGAAATGCAGGAACACGCCAGCGAACTTTCCAGAGAGTCTGGCTATGCACCGGATGAACGGTTTGTGGTCACAATGACCGGCGAGAACTTTCCGGATTCTAAAGATGCGTTTGCCATCTGGGATTATGTCAAAGAAGAGTATTACGGATATTCGGACGGAAAAGTGCAGACATTTGCCGATTATGTGAGTGCATCAGAGGCGTTGCAGGAGATTCGCGGCAGGAACATGGAGGCTGAAAAAGAGCCTGCAACTGTGCAGCCAGAACCCGCAGCTCCGGTGCAGCCGGATTATCGCGTTGGCGATACGCTGTATCTGGACGGAAAGGCATTTACGATTGAAAAAGTCGGGCTTTTCGATGTGGAACTTCGGGACCCGGATTCCGTGTATCCGATCTTCCGCTCGGAAAGCAAGGAAAATCTGGCAAGAATTTTGGGGCATGAGGAAAATGTTCACCTGCACAATCTGGTGGTTGATCTGAATTCTGGAAAAGAAGAAGCGTTCCGGGCAGGGCATGAAGCAAAACATGCGGAGAACTACCGCATCAACAGCTTTCACCTCGGCGAAGGCAGTCCTAAGCAGAAATTCCGTGCCAACATGGATGCCATCTACACGCTGAAAGCCTTAGAAAATCAGCATAGGGATGCGACACCGGAGGAACAGGAAACGCTGGCCAATTATGTCGGCTGGGGTGGGCTGGCAGATGCCTTTGACGCAGAGAAAACTGCCTGGACAGGCGAATATAAGGAGCTGAAAGCAGCTCTTACGGAAGAAGAATATGCCGCAGCCAGGGCTTCGACTCTGAATGCGCATTACACCAGCCCTACCGTGATCCGTGCAATCTATGAGGCATTGGACGGTATGGGATTTGAGAAAGGCAATATTCTGGAACCGTCGATGGGTGTCGGCAACTTCTTCGGTATGCTGCCGGATTCCATGCTGGGAAGCAGACTGTATGGTGTGGAACTGGATTCCATCACCGGGCGCATTGCGCAGAAATTGTATCCGCAGGCAGAAATCAAGGTGGCAGGCTTTGAAACCACCGACCGGCGCGACTTCTATGATCTGGCCGTGGGCAATGTGCCCTTTGGCAACTACCGTGTCAGCGATAAGCCCTATGATAAACTCGGATTTTCTATCCACAACTATTTCTTTGCCAAGGCATTGGATCAGGTTCGTCCCGGTGGCATCGTGGCCTTTGTTACCAGCCGCTACACGATGGATTCCAAGAATCCGGACGCGCGAAAGTATCTGGCGCAACGGGCAGAACTCCTGGGAGCCATTCGACTTCCTAACAACGCATTCCGTGCCAATGCCGGTACAGATGTAGTGTCGGATATCATTTTTCTGCAAAAGAGAGACCATCCAATTGATATCGAACCGGATTGGGTGCATCTGGGGCTGACATCGGAGGGTATTACCCTCAACAGCTATTTTGTTGACCACCCGGAAATAGTGCTGGGTGAGATTACAACGGAAAGTACCCAGTACGGCAAGGAAGAATGTACGGTCATTCCGATTCCGGATGAGGATCTGGGAGACCAGCTGCATGAGGCTGTGCAGCATATCGGCGGTCACTATGAAGCGCAGGAGCTGGCACCGGAGGAAGAACTGTCCTTGCAGGGCGAAACCATTCCGGCAGACCCCAATGTAAAGAACTTCTCCTATGCGGTGGTGGATGGGGATGTCTACTTCCGTGAGAACAGCATCATGCGAAAGGCTGACCTTTCTGCGACAGCCACCGGCAGGATCAAGGGCATGGTGGAGCTTCGTACCATTGTGCAGGAACTGATCGACTATCAGCTGAACGATTATCCGGAGGACGCGATTGCCCAGAAACAGCGGGAACTGAATGTAGCCTATGACCGATTCGCCGATCAGTATGGGCTTATCAACTCCCGTGCAAATGCGCAGGCTTTTTCAGAAGATTCGTCTTATTATCTGCTCTGCTCTCTGGAAAATGTAGATGAAAACGGCAGGCTGGAATCCAAGGCGGATATGTTCACCAAACGGACGATTCGACCGGAACGGGCTGTTACCAGCGTAGATACTCCGGCAGAGGCTCTGGCAATCTCCATCGGAGAGCGCGGCAAAGTGGATTTGCCCTATATGTCGGAGCTTTTAGGTACACCGGGAGAATTTGAAAAAATCCAGCAGGAACTGCATGGTGTCATTTTCAAAGACCCGATGACGCAAGGCGGCGAGGAAACCGGCTGGGTGGCGGCTGATGAATATCTGTCCGGCAATGTCCGGGAAAAACTCCGCGTGGCAGAACTGGCTGCGGCTTCTGACCCTGCCTTTGCGGTAAACACGGAATATTTGAAGAAAGCACAGCCGAAAGACCTGGATGCGTCGGAGATTGATGTGCGCCTTGGTGCCACATGGGTCAATCGGGATTATATCCAGCAGTTTATGGAAGAAACCTTTGAACCGCCGTTCTATCTGCGCAGAAATATTGAAGTGAAATTCTCTCCCATGACGGCAGAATGGCAAATTACCGGCAAGAGTACACCGAGCCGGAATGATGTTCATGCCTATATGACCTACGGCACCAGCCGTGCCAATGCCTACCGAATTCTGGAGGATACGCTGAATCTGCGGGATATTCGTATTTACGATACCGTGGAGGATGCAGACGGCAAGCAGAAGCGGGTTCTGAATAAAAAGGAGACCACCCTCGCCCAGCAGAAACAGCAGGCCATTAAGGATGCGTTCCAGAACTGGGTGTGGAAAGACCCTTATCGCCGCGCGGAACTTGTGGAAAAGTATAACGAGCTGTTCAACAGCACTCGTCCCCGTGAGTATGATGGTTCTCATATCCGCTTTGGCGGCATGAATCCGGAAATCCGGCTGCGGGAACACCAGCAGAATGCCATTGCTCATGTGCTGTACGGCGGCAATACGCTGCTGGCCCACGAAGTGGGTGCCGGTAAGACTTTCGAGATGGCCGCTTCTGCTATGGAGGCAAAACGGCTGGGACTGTGCCAGAAATCCATGTTTGTCGTTCCGAATCATTTGACCCTTCAGTGGGCAAACGAGTTTCTGCGTCTGTATCCGAGTGCAAAATTGCTGGTGGCAAGCAAAAAGGACTTTGAAACTGCCCGCAGAAAGAAGTTCTGCGCACGAATTGCTACTGGTGATTACGATGCAGTCATCATCGGGCATTCCCAGTTTGAGAAAATTCCGGTGTCCGCAGAACGGCAGGAGCGGATTTTGACTGTCCAGATTGATGAAATCGAAAACGCCATTGCTGAGATGAAATCCCAGAATGGCGAACGTTTCTCCATCAAACAGATGGAAAAGACCCGGAAAGGATTGGAGGCGAGATTGGAGAAACTTCGGGCAACCGACCGAAAAGACGATGTGATTACCTTTGAGCAGCTGGGCGTAGACCGACTGTTTGTAGACGAAGCACATGCCTTTAAGAATCTGTTCCTCTACACAAAAATGCGCAATGTTGCAGGCTTGTCCACATCGGAAGCGCAGAAATCTTCGGATATGTTTATGAAGTGCCAATATATGGACGAGTTGACAGGCGGGCGCGGCATCATTTTTGCGACCGGCACCCCGGTTAGCAACAGCATGACGGAGCTTTACACCATGATGCGGTATCTCCAGTACGGCACGTTGCAGCAGAAAGGGCTGACCCATTTCGACAGCTGGGCTTCTACCTTTGGTGAGACCACCACGGCCATTGAGCTGGCACCGGAAGGAACCGGATACCGGGCAAGAACAAGATTTGCAAAATTCTTCAACCTGCCGGAGCTGATGAATATGTTCAAGGAAGTGGCAGATATCAAGACTTCCGATCAGCTGCATCTGCCGGTGCCGGAGGCAAAATTTGAAACCGTGGTGGTGCAGCCTTCGGAGCATCAGCAGGCGATGGTGGCGGAGCTTTCGGAACGGGCGGCGGCTGTGCATTCCGGTGTGGTAGACCCGTCGGTCGATAACATGCTGAAAATCACATCGGATGGCAGAAAGCTGGGACTGGATCAGCGATTGATGAATCCGCTCCTGCCGGATGACCCAAATAGCAAGCTCAACGCCTGTGTGCGGAATGTGCTTCGGATTTATGAGGAAGGACAGTCGGATAAGCTGACCCAGTTGCTGTTCTGCGACCTCAGCACGCCGAAGAACGATGGAACCTTCAATGTCTATGAGGATATCCGCGCCAAACTAATTCAGTCCGGTGTGCCGGAAGAAGAAATCGCATTTATTCATGATGCCGATACTGAGGCAAAAAAGAAAGATTTGTTTGCCAAAGTGCGTACCGGACAGGTACGGGTATTGTTAGGTTCGACACAGAAGATGGGTGCAGGCACGAACGTGCAGGACAGGCTGGTGGCCGTGCATCATCTGGATGTGGGCTGGCGGCCTGCGGACATGACCCAGCGAAATGGTCGTATCATCCGTCAGGGAAACCGAAACAAAGAAGTGCAGGTTTATCAGTATGTGACGGAAGGAACTTTTGATGCCTACCTCTATCAGACACTGGAGAATAAGCAGAAATTTATCAGCCAGATCATGACCAGCAAATCTCCGGTACGTTCCTGTGATGATGTAGATGAGCAGGCTCTTTCCTATGCAGAGATCAAGGCACTTTGTGCCGGAGACCCGCAAATCAAGGAGAAAATGGACTTGGATGTAGATGTTGCAAGGCTGAAAGTATTGAAGGCGGATCATCAGAGCCAGCAGTACCGATTGGAAGATAAATTGATGAAATATTTCCCTGCGGAGATTGAGAAAACGCAAGGGTTCATCAAGGGCTTTCAGTCGGATATTCGGACGGTGGCGGCACATCCGCTGCCGGAAGAGGGGTTCTGCGGTATGGAGGTGAATGGCACACAATTTACTGAAAAAGCCGAGGCCGGTGAAGCAATTCTTGCGGTCTGTAAAGCCAATCAGAGTTTGGAGCCGGTGCCGCTTGGCAGCTATCGTGGTTTCAAGATGGAGTTGTCATATGACAGCTTCCAGAAAGAGTATCAGGTGCTGCTGAAAGGCGAGATGACCCACCGGGTGCCCATCGGCACCAGTGCTGCGGGCAATATCCAGCGTTTGGATAATGCTCTTGCCGGGATTCCTGCAAGGCTGGAGAAGGCGGAACAGCAGCTGGACAATCTTAGGAGCCAGCAGGAAGCTGCGCAGGCCGAGCTTGGAAAGCCGTTCCCCCAGGAGGCAGAACTGGCGGAAAAGAGTGCAAGACTGGCAGAACTGGACGCACTGCTGAATATGGATGACCGTGAAAATGATGATCCAGACCGTGAGAGAACAACGGAAAAGCCGTCTGTCCTGGCAGAGCTGCGTGACCGTGCAGGGCGCATTCCGCCGATGACACATCGAAATGATGAGGAGGTGGCACTATGAGTGTTCGGGAACACTGGATCAATGTCCGGGTAAACCCGGAAGAGCTGGCGAGGATTCGTGAAAAGCAGAAGGAATTGGGAATTCGCAATACCGGTGCCTATATGAGAAAAATGGCGATGGACGGGTACTGCGTAAATCTTGATTTGTCGGATGTGGCGCAGGTATCCACACTTCTTCGCCGATGCAGCAACAACCTGAACCAGTACGCAAAACGCGCCAATGAATCTGGAAGCATCTATGCGGAGGATATCCGGGATTTGCAGAAGCGACTGGATGAACTCTGGGAGATGCAAAAGCTGATCTTAAAGAGGCTTTCTGGTATTCGATGACGGCGCAAACGTGCGGAATTTCTATTGCACATGGCACAGATGAAACAGTCTGTGTCATTACATATTTTTTGCAGGTCTTCCTGTTGACATCGTGGTGTTTGACAAGCGGGTACGATAAAATGAAGATGAAAAGAAAAACGAAGGGGTGAAATCCATGAAGGTCGTATGTTTTTTGTTGAAGCTGGTGCTGAAAATCCTGTTGCTGCCGGTTGCGTTTCTGCTGCGATTTCTGTGCTTTATCTGGAATCTGCTGATGCAGCTATCCCTGTGGGTGCTTTCGCCGGTCATGCTGTTCGTTCTTGGCTGCGGCATCTATTCGGTGGTTCGGGCGAGCTGGACGGATGTGTTCCTGCTGACTCTGATTGAGATGGGGCTGTTCGCAGCTGCGGTTGGTGCGGGCGGCATCATGGAACTGATGGAGCGGCTGTGCGAGCGTGTAGAGGATGTTTTGACAATTTGAGTTCAGGAGGGATTCGATGGATATTCAGTTTATGAAAGATTATTATGATTTACGGTACGAGGAAACAGATGGAGAGAATCATTTTGTGGAAGAGACTGCTTATCAGGAAAAACAGTCTGAGCAATCGAAGATGGAAGACCAGCTGATGGAAATGGTGGGCGGCAGCGAATCTAATGTGTGGAAGCTATACGAAAGCATCATGTGCATCTATTTCGACATGGAAGAAATCATCAAGCAGGCCGTTTATTTGCAGGGAGCTTATGACCGGGAACGGATGTTAAAATGAGAATAGTAGATTGGTAAGAGCTGCCTTCGGGTAGCTCTTTTTAGATGGAGGAATATGAAAAATGGCGGCTACAAGACTAATTGCGCTGCATATCAATAAAGGAAAGACGGTAGCGCAGTGTCTGGCTGACCGTACTGATTATTCTGAGAATGCAGCAAAGACGGAAGATGGAAAATATATCAGCGCGTATGCCTGTGATGCAAAGACCTGTGATGAAGAATTTCTGCTTTCCAAACGGCAGTATGAGCATATTACCGGTAGAACACAGGCGCATGATGTGATTGCATATCAGATTCGACAATCCTTTAAGCCCGGAGAAATCACGCCGGAGGAGGCGAACAAGGTTGGGTATGAGACAGCCATGCGATTCACCAAGGGAAAACACGCATTTATCGTGGCTACCCATGTTGATCGCGCGCACATTCATAACCACATTATTTTTAATTCGACTACATTAGACTGCACCAGAAAATTCCGAGATTTTCGCTTATCCGGTCTTGCGCTGGCAAGGCTCAGTGATATCGTCTGCCTGGAACATCGGTTGTCGGTCATTGTCCGAAAGCCCTACGGGGAGCGGAAGAAGAGAACGGAATACCCGGAGAAAAAGTCGCAGCGGGATGAAATCTGTGAGGCCATTGATGCAGCATTGGAAAGAAAGCCAAAAGACTTCCAGGAACTGATTGGAATTTTGCAGGAAGCAGGGTACGAGTATAAAGAGGGAAAACAGCCTGCCCTGCGGGGGAAAGGCCACGCCAGATTTGCTCGTTTCCGTTCTCTTGGTAAAGGATATTCGGTTGAAGAACTCTGTGGAGTGATTGCCGGGAATGCGGTTCACAAAAGCAAATTTGCAGAGAAAACCCGCACAAGCGCACGGTCAGCACAGGTGCATCAGAAGGCGGAGCTGTCGTTCCTGATTGATGTCCGTGCCAAAATGCAGGCAGGCAAAGGCGCAGGATATGCGCGTTGGGCGAAAGTCTTTAATCTGAAGCAGATGGCAAAAGCCATGATGTTCATGGAGGAGCATGGAATCAAGAGTTATGCAGAGCTGAAAGAAAAAGCAGATGAAATTTCTGAAAAATGCGATGCGCTGCTGGAATCTGTAAAGGCAGATGAGGCACGGATGTCGGAAGTGTCGGTGCTGCGGAAGCATCTAATCAATTATGCCAAGACAAAAGATGTTTTTGCTGCGTATAAAGCATCCGGCTACGACCGGGAGTTCTATGAAGCCCATCGGGATATGCTGGCCTTGCGCAGCGCAGCAAAAAAGGCGTTTGATGCCTATAAGAAAGAGAACGGTTCTGACAAAAAGCTCCCGCGCATCAGCGAGCTGAACGCAGAGTATGCGATGCTTCTGGAACGAAAGAAAAGCTCCTATGCAGAGTACCGCAGGACCAAATCGGAAATGCAGGATTGGCTTGTGGCACAGAAGATTGTGCAGGAAATTCTGAAAGAGGACGAACAGAAGAAAGAGCAGCTGCATGAGCAGGAAGTACGGCAGGAAGAAGAAAATAGACAAAGCAGTCGATGATGGAAAGTCCGGTGCAGTGTGGGCGTAATGCTCATGCTGCACCGGGCCTTTTTTCTTTGGCAGGAACTGCCGTTAAAGCATCCGGAACGGATGCGCAGCCCGATGCCGCAGGCAGCGTTCTATGGGGATTGGGGAGTTTCCCCAACAAGCAGAAAATCGCTTTCGTGTCACGAAAGCCCTGCTTGCAGAAGAGTGGGTTCTAAAAAAATCGTTCAAAATTTGGAAGAACTTTCGATTGATTTTGTTCGTTTCTTGGAGTAGAATATAAATGAGAAATTTTAACTTGCTGCGAGTGACTTTAGACATCGAAAAAGAGGTTCCGTATGGATTTCATGACGATTAAGCAGGCTTCTGAAAAATGGGGCATCTGCACAAGGAGAGTACAGACATTATGCACAGAAGGGCGAATTGATGGTGCCGAGCGTTTAGGCCATCAGTGGGTCATTCCTATTAACGCCGAAAAGCCGAAGGATGCCAGAATCAAAAGCGGCAAATACATTAAAACAAAATCCGGAAATGGAGAGAACGAAGATGGAAAGAAAACCGTATAGTGCCGGAGCAGTGAAATTTTCGTTCTGGTTCATGGAATTTCGGAAAACCGTGCAGCTTTTGAGCGAGGGTAAGAGCTTTGCGGATATTAAAAAGTTGAATGAAGAGACAAACATCTATGGTGCACCGACAAAACTACGAGCGCAGCAGATTTATTCTACCGTAACAGCCCGTATCAAGACATTAGATGAAAGCTTTTATCCAATCTTTTTGAGCAGTGATCTTGCTACACAAAAACTATTTGTGCTGACTGCGGCTCTTTTGCATGACACGCTGTTCTTTGATTTTGTGTA
>OIDU01000708.1_pt1 | contig 14231 bp, 8 predicted proteins | sample 1581481 | NCBI WGS metagenome assembly OIDU01 (sample SAMEA3882519, study PRJEB24775) | human gut metagenome | biome: human-associated habitat; feature: intestine environment; material: feces | place: Netherlands | collected 2009/2010
GCTTCAACTTTGCCACCTGCCCCGGACTGGTCATCGTATGTATCTTCTCAATCAGAGTTTCGCTTTTCTTCGTAGTTATGAACTTTGAGGACTCTACTGCGTCAATCAACAACTTCAGCTCCGGCAGTTCAAATTTTCTGCTTGCTACAAAGTATTTGCTCTGCGTGGAATGAATGACCACTATATCTACACCAAACTCCTGAAGTGCGGCAATATCTTTTGAAACGGTCGTTCTATGTGCTGAAATCCCGTATTCATCAGCCAATATATTGATTAGCTGCGTCGTTGAAAGCGGATGTTCCTCGTCCGTTCGTTCCTCTAATATTTTCTTTAAATATAATATTCTTGGTTTTGTTTCCATAGTCTACCTCTTGAAAATATAATTTCCAATAGCAACCTTTCTAAACGGTTACTTGTTTGTTCAATTTTCCTTGGCTGTTATGATATAGCATCTTTTTTGCAAAAACACATCTCATTTTGTTCGCTTATATGTCTTGTAAATATATTTTTGTTCCCATATCTCATCGTGATATGACCCGTACTCTGAAATCTTGCAATCATTGTAAAGGTCATCGGCAATCTCCAAAATAACATCTTTCAATTCAAGATTATCTAAGTATTTTTTGGGGATACTTTTCAGCCCAAGGTATGCACCTAATATATTTCCAGTTACAGCTCCTGTAGAATCACTATCACCACTATGGTTAACAGAAGCGATAATTGCTTTATCAAAATCATCGGAGTATTTTAAGGAACAATAAATAGCAATCGCAAGCGTTTCTTCAGCAACCCAACCTTGCCCAAGTTCTCTGATTGCTTCCAAATCATCAATGTTCTCTTTTGATAATGCAATAGCTTTGTCTATTAAATCAATTTGTTCCGATAAGTGTTTTCTGTTAGTAAATTGTCTACGAAGTGCTTCTTTCATATCTAACACAGCATCCAACAATGAAATATCTTCATTATGAGAAAGCGACTGAACGATATGTACCAATCCGGCTGCTGGTATATAGCCCAATTCGTGACCGTGTGTTATAGCTGCTGTTTCAGCACCAATCATATCAATTTCATCAATGGTTCGCCTTTTGGTTTCAAAATACAAACCAATAGGTGCAACCCTCATAACGCCACCACAACCTTTACTTCGGTTTATTGGCTCGTCTATTGTTCCGTTTGCACCGTTTTCAATAGCGGTCAGACAAGTGTTTCCGGGCGCTCTGCGATTATATAATTCAGGAATATTGATTAACCAAGAGTAAGGGTATTCTTCATTTAAGGGATATTTTTCACACTGAGTACGAAGCCAATCCTTATAACAGAAGGCAATATAACTCGGATATGACCCCATTATTCCACGTGTCATTCCTCTTGTTGTACCAAGTAATAACCCATTAGCAGTAAACAAAGTCATTTGTGTATCGTCTGAAATCTCTGCAACTCCATTAACAAGGTCGTATCCAGTTATTCCATTTTCTCCATAACGACTAAAGATGGTTTCTTCATCAAGAAATTCAACAGCATATCCCAATGCATCTCCAGCAGCACCACCTATTAGGCAACCTCTAAATTTATCAATATCCTTCATTCAGCACACACCTTACTTTCTCTGCAATGCACCCTCCATAATCGGAAAGTCAGAAATATCTATACTGTTTATTTCACAGAAACGTTCCAAAAATTCCTGAGCAAGAGCTTCATCTTTTTTTCCTTTTTTAACAGATACAATATCTTTCAAAATGCTTGCTGCTTGTTCATCGGTTATGTATCTGTGCAATCCTTGACCCCAAGCTACCTTTTCAGGAGCATTTTCATTATGATAGTAATTCCAAAACAACACCTTTTTTGCTTCATCTTTTGTAAGACTTAATTTGTATTTTGATGAGGTTGTTACATAACCCTCATCACGATTGTCGCCTTCATAGGCTTCATCAACAAGGAATACCCCAAATACAAATCTATCTTTTTCAGAATCGTGAGGTTCTCTTGTCGTAAGAATAGCTAAACTGTTTACCTGAACCTTATTCAACTTCATAGGTCTTTGATGATTTTCTTTTGTCAATGCAAATCCGGCAAACGCTGTCCAGTTTCTAAGCATTTGACTTTCATAGCAAACGAATCCATCTTCTTCTGAAATGCTATCCAATTCTTTTCTTGTAATAATTCCGTCATAATACTGCTTACAAGGAGAGTCATCATCACAGCACCAATTATGCTGAGCAACCTCAATGTTATAATCTATCATTTCATCACTACAAGCACATATATATCCGATTCCGTTTTCAGCCAAGCCACCATTACAATAGTTACACTTAAAAGCAATGTTTTCTTTCGGATATGGTTTCTGTCTTGTTCCAGATGGTTTAACAATCGTTTGAGTTTTTATTAAACGAGCTTGTTCTTCTTGCTTTTGTCTTTTGATTTCCGCTTCTTTTTCCTTTTTTATCGCCAATTCTTCAAGCACTATATTCTGTATATTTGAATTTTCGCATTGTAAGAACTTTTCAAAAGCTTCAGGAAACTGAAACTGCTTTGTTCCTACCGGAAATTCGATTTTAAGATATGTGTCTGTTTGTTCAATGACCTTGCCGACACCAAAACTCTTATGTTTTATATTAACACCTAATAATTCAATCATTCCGTTCACCTTGTCCTTCTTTATCCGCATTTTTATAATATGGACTCAAATTTATAAACAGCTTTTTCATTTCATCCACATCTGCACAGTTTTGGAATATGTATTCGAGTAATTCTTCTTGTCGTGCTTGTCCCAAAGTCAAACGATATAAAGAAAGTATTTTTATAAGTCGCTCGTATGCCAATTCATCACGACTAAACGGGTACATCGGTACAATTCGTTCTATCTTTACCATATCATCACGTTTGGTTAATCCCCAAAATGGAATTAGGTCAGAGCCGTTTCCTCCGTTTTCCTCTTTGGCTGCAACATCAAACATTTCTTTCCATACATTTTCCTTAAATTTAATATCTCCATATCGTTTAGAGATGTTCTGACGAATAGCCAAACACTCAAAGCGATTGATACGACCTTCTCGCTGTTCCAAATCAATCGGATTTGATGGCAAATTCCAATGCACGATTCTTCGGCAATAATTGTGGAAATCCAATCCTTCTTGTCCTATGGAAGTAGATGCTAAAACAAATGGTCTAAATGGAGAATTGAAAGAATTTCTAACGCTCTTTTTTCTGTCTGCGTCCTTTTCTTTTCCATCTCCCTTAGTAAAGGCAACTGCAAAGTGAGAACGAATAGCAGTTGGTTTTTCTTTTGTTCCATTTGCTCTTGCCTTAAACGCATTGAATGTATCAATAGTGTAAATTGTGGTTCTTACATCCATAGAACTTGCTATTGTATAGTGTAAGTTATCAACCAAATTATTGTCTGCGTCTAAACTGTTTGTAATTAAATGAGCATATTCATCAAACATAGCCTGAATGTTTCCCTGCTTGCAATAGGTAAGCAGATTTTCCCAATGTGCGTCCTCGCTTTTTTTACCACAAGCAAGCTCGACTGTGGCTGTAGACTCGGCTGTATTCATACGGTTTATAAAGATTTTTGCAATCTGACTTGGCAAATAACTTGGAAAAGTAGTTCCTCGTTTGCAGTAAGATTGATAGGTTCTGTTTATAGTTATTGCAGGAGAAGCTATTGCCATATCTGCAAGAACATCTAACAAATCATCAGGTTTTTTCCCAAGCGTACAAACCTTTCCGTAGTTTGTTTCCAAATACAACTCCCGTAATGTCTGAAGATGGGTTAAAAATCCCTTTTGTCGCTTGGATTTCTCTTCTTCTTCATCAAACGAAGCAAGAGCTTCACCACTATTCAGCCAAGTTGTAACATATCCCGCACCGTCCAATAACAGAGGTGCAAGATAATACCATCGTTTATCCTGCGTTCCCGATGTCGGAGCAGTATATTTATCTAATTTCTCAGCAATCTTGCTCTTTATATCTTTTTCTATTTCTTTTAAACTCGCACCTGCATTAAGATATTCAATAGGGTCATAACATCTTGTTAAAAACTGCGATGGATACATTAAGCAAAATAAAGTCATTGCATTTGGTGTTCCATTACTTACTGAAAAATTAAGTCTCGCTGATGGATAACGCCTTTCTCCGGTATAAAAGTAATGAGCTTCTTTTGCTTCATTGGCTTTTGCTAATTTACCCACAGTTTTTCGTTCTGCTTCATAAGACAGCAATCCGGCTATCATTCGAGGAACCATCTCCCAAGACGAGAAGATAAGTGTCTTTGAAAAAGCAGGAACATTTTTGAAAACACCTTGTGGAGCATAATAAGGCTTTGAAGGAGGAACCCATAGTAACAATTCAGCATTATCCTTGAATGTATGAGCCATAACCCTATCAAGTCGTGCGTTGTTATTAGGAATTTTGTCATACTTATCAATGGTTCTTCTCTTTAGCCAAAAGCTATCTTTATTGATTTTATTTATTTCTTCAGGTCGCTCTTTGAAATATTTCTCCAAGTATCTTTTAAGTTGGTAATCTCGCATAAATGACATAAGATAAGGAGTCGATTTAATATAGTCTACCGGAACATTAAAAGAAGCTCCAACTTCTTCAAGAAGTTTCTGTGCCTGCAAATAGGATTTTATATCTTGTTCCATTACACTTAGTGGAACATTAACATCTTTATCATCAATAATATCTGCATTTTCTGTTGCAGACACTCTTTCTGTTCGGCATATATGTTGATACATTGCATCTTCTGCTGCCTTTTTTGCAGAAAGAATAGTTGTATCTCCGTCTGTCAATTCTTTTAAGTGAACGGAATAATTACTCCACACCGACTTAAACTCGTTTTTTTCCTTTTCTGTGATATTAAGAAAATTCATTACATCAAAAAACTCAGAATAATGCTCGTCTACCTGTGTTTCATCAATTTCTTCAAGGGTAGAGTACATTTTATATGGAGTTGCCGATAACAATAACATTCTTACTTTATCTGAATTAAAAAACTTGTTTGCCAACATTCCCGTTTCCGACTCAGGGTCAGAGTTAATTAGATATTTGAAACGTTGAAACTCGTCCATAATAACAAGGTCAGGTTCAAGTTTATCTAAACTGATTTTTGCGAACAGAACTCTCAGTTTGCCTATGACATAATTGTTGTTCTGCTTTTTATAACCGTACTTTTCAATGGTTTTGCACATACCAACTACAAGGTCTAAGTATGTAACATTTTCCTCTGCCGGTTCTTTCAATTCTTCAGACAACTTATCCAACATATAGGATAAATACTTTCCACCGGAAAGCTTGTCACACTCTAAAACTTCTGTTTCATACCAATTTTTTGCCCATCCGTCCCAACCACTACTTGCACCGTCTTTCATTGCAAACTCTAATGCCTTTGTATATTGGGATAGTTCCGGTAATCTTTTAAGAATCGCAAACATCAATGCTCGTTCAGGATAAGTTCCTGCACCATTTGTCATTCTAAAAGAAGTATCTGGTGTAAGAGGTATAAGTTGAATGTATCTGCTTAGTAAATCAGCATCATTCTCTTGCTTGAAAATATTCAAATGTTGCATAGAAAGACGAGATGAACCCGTACGTTCCGTTCGCAACTCACTTGTTATTCTGAGCTTATTAAGATTCTGTTCTGCAATAGAAGCATTGGAACAGATATAAACCACTTTTACAAGATTATCTCCAACTTCTTTTTGCAGTTTTGCGAGTTTTGCAATCGTGCCACGTGCAATCAATGTCTTTCCAAGTCCTACTTCATCGGAAACCAACACTCGCATTTGGCCAGCTCTATAAAGCTGATCAATGCGAGTAACGGTTGCTTTTTGGAAGTCCTTTAATCCTGATATTACTGTATTTTCAATTTTTTCAATCTGATTTATTACATTAACATCAGCCATTAAAGTTTCACCACCTTCTTAAACACGTTATATAATTCCTCGAACTGTTCAGGAATTACTCCATCTGCCGATATTGCTTTTATCAAATAATCTATTTCCTTGAAACGTTCCGGTGCTGTCGCTGCTGTTTGAAGCATTTTTTCATAAAGAGCAGGTATTTGAATTGTTCTATGAGTATGATTTCCTCCCACAATTTCTGCTTCACTTGCTACTTCCAATGCACTCAGCACGTAATTGTCTCCAAGCAAAAATGCAATATAACGATAAAAACATTCTTTATCTTTCACAATATTAGAAATAACAACTTTTTCTCTATCTTCCGGCATTCCCTCCGTAGGAACAATGATTACCCTTTGTACGGTACTTGTTCCGTCACTAACAGAAATCTTATAAAACTCAGAAAGCTGTGTTAATGACAATGATTTGAATAATATGTTTTCACTTATCGCTTCCGTCTTGTTGGAAAGAAGCGGAGATACGGTAACAACATATTCGCTGTTTTCAAATCTTGCAAAATTGACATTTATATCGTAATTATCGCCATTACAAACCACCTTAGCAGATGGTTTCATTCTATTGATTTCCTTGATATAGCTATCAAGAATATTCTGTTTTTCTTGTTCTTCATCAGCAGTAATATTGTCCGTCAGTTTTACCTCCTGAAATGGGTTAGACGGATTATCTTCAGAACCATTAAATAGTGATTCTGATAGTTTTCTCATATTCAAATAACGATTTTTAGATTTAAGCATCATCGTAAATTCCACATTGCCTTTAATCGCATTGTGAGAAGCATTCAACGAACCTAAATACAAATATGTATCTGAGTATTTGCGAACCATATATAATTTTGCGTGAATATCTTGCTTTTGAATTTGCTGCGTTTCTTCTTCAGAAATCGTTGACTCTCCATCAACCACAGCATCTTTCATTGTAAATATTCTAAAATCAGCACAATCGGTAGGATTAAGTTTTCCAAGTGACATCGCTCTTGTGAAAAGCATATAATCCGTATGGTTTATGTATTTGTTTCTATCAATAAAATCTTTGATTACTGAGTTCGTTAAGAATGGGGAAATTATCAATATCTCGTGAAAACTGTCCTCGAACAACGGTGCAAACGATTTATCTTCGGTTGTATGAAAACCACCGTCGCCATTTTTTATTCCAGTTGGCAAGAACTCGAAATCATCAAATTCCTTAGAGTTCAATTCAAAATGAACATAAGGCAACTCTCGAATAATCGTTCTGATTTTTTTTGACTTTGCCTTTGCATTTTCATCAGAAGGCAGAGTGTTTGTGATGTAGGAGAGGAAGTCGCTTACCGGAGCTGTTTTAAGTGTCTTACGACCATTTACTTTACCTTCCATAGTGAAAGTCACATCCCAACTTCTATCAAAAGTCAGATTTCTACTTAAAACAACAACTCGGTATAGTGGTGTTCCATTCTCATCAACATATCTGATAAGCCAAAATTTGGGGTGGAATGACGGATACTTAGCAATTCCTTTTCGCTTTGCTGTACTTACCTGAAATACCATTTTTTCAAGCAGAATATAAAGCGAAGTTATGTTATTAGGGGTATGTATCTGCCCACCTTCACAAAATAGGGCAACTTTATCTCCTGTTGCTCGTAATGCTTCCAACAAACAAATAGGATTCTTCATCAAATCACTATCGGTTTCTTCCGAAAGACCAAGAGCAATACAAGCACCTACAAGTGCATCTAAATCTAATGAATAGGTTGTACCTATTGCAAAATCAAGTATATAACCGTCAGGTGGTGCAAGAACCTGACCATAATCTAATCGGTCATTATTTGGATTAAGCATTGGTCTTGTCCTCACTTTCCATAATATCTCTGACTATTGTTCTTGCATTGTAAAAACGATAATCCAGTTCTTTTCCTCCCTGCCATTCATTCGGATTAAACTCGCATGGATGTTTCGTTTTTGCTCTGTTAGTACCTTTTAACTGTACTTCTCGTGAAGTAATACATTTTTTCAAGGCTTCCACATTTCCGGCAATCATATATTCCTGACATTGTTTCAAAAATTTTCGGAGCAGCGGATTGTTGAACACTTCTAATTTTTCTAAAATGTAATCTATATCAATATCTGCCAACTCAGAAAAGATTGGTTGCAATCTTTCCAATTCTCTGTTGGCTTCATCATTTTTACTATCCGATATGACAATGTTATACACTGTACGAATAGTATATATATAATCTGAAAACGCATACGCAAGCCAATATGTTTCCTTAATATCTTCAGGGAACATATCAATAATGCTGCTAACATCTTGAAAAGATGTGCAATCAAGGAACTCTGCAATATCATTTTCAAGTACATACGCAAGCATTGAGCCTTTGCAAGATGTGATAATTTGCTCTTTCAAAAATGCAGCTTCTTCACTACTTAACTTCATTGAGAAACCTTCAATCCAATTATCTCTATAAAGGGGCATTTTCCAAAATTGCATACCGAACAAATCACCAGCATTTTTATCATCACACTCATTTTCTTCTGCATTGTCATTTCTATTTCCAAGTTTTCTCAATGTGGCTTTCTGTGATTTTAATGCACACGAAACACGCACATATTCGGAGAGAGAAAGACTTCCTCCGGTAAATATCCCATATCGTCTGAGTCCAGCCCAATAAATACTTGCTGGTGTTCGTTTTACCCAATTCCCATTTTGAAGCGAGTTCTTACCAATAAGTCCACTTTCATTTCTGTTCTGACTAAATAAAATCTCGCCACAAGTTCTTTCAATCGTATCCAATGTCTTTAAGACCTTGTTCGGATTGGTTTCATTGCTTTTCTCCAGTTGTTTCAAGGCATACGGAACAGCAAAGAAATATTTTGCCCTTGTTTGGATGGTGGAAGTCCCTGGAAAAAATCTGTTGGAAAAACCATCTCTAACAGCAGCAATGCCCAGCTCATCTAAAGTCCCGCTTTCAGAAAGCAGGTCTAAAACGCTCAACACTTTGCTTCGTTCTGATTTTGAAAAGTCAATCCAACCTAATTCCATTTTCTTATCTCCTAAATCTATGAATTATTTTGCATACTTCTTGAAATTCTCTGCCTGTTCAAGAACTTCCTTGTAAACATCATCAATGGTTACTGGCGGATAACCGAACTCATCAAGTAGCAATATCAAATCCACTTGCAAGTTTGCCTTAATATCATCACGGGCAGACCAATCGGTATAGCGTGACTTATCATCAACAATCAGCTTTATCCTCTTGGATAATTCAATCATTTTATCGTCCGGATATTCAAACTCAAATTTCTTGGAAACTGCTTTCAAAATATCATAGAAAGCTTTTTCTTCATAATCTATACCCATATTCTTGAAGGAGTTCTTTTCTGTTTTCAGTTCAGACAACAACTGTGCAAGCTGCTCCGCAACATCATCAAGGACTTCGTTGGCATACGCTTCATCACGACGACGATTATTATACTCATCAACGACCTTTTTGAGTCTATCTGCAAATTCCACGCCCATAATTTTATTGACTTTTTTAAACTCGTCGATTGCCTGTGAAAGAAGCCTTTGAAGTATCTTGATTTTCGTATTCGGCAACTGAATAGCATTTATCTTATCCATATATTCATCGCTGAAAATATCAACCGATATATGCTTTCCGGTTTCAAATAATTCCTCAATACCATCGGACTGAATTGCACCCTCAAGCATTTTACGGACACGAGCGTTCATCTGCTCAATATCCGGTGCATCGCCTTTTGTCAACTTGAAAAGGATAGAACGGACAGCACAATAAAAATGGATATAATCCTTATCTTCATCAGAGAATTTCTCACTTGAACTACAAAGATTAAATGCCTGCTTCATTCTCTTGACTGCTGCCATAAATCTTCTTTCCAGTTCTTCAGACAACTGCACATACTCAACTGCACGGTTCAGACAGGCAAGCTGTTCGGTAGGCGAACCATTGAAGAAATCACTGCTGTTGAAGTTATGGAACATCTGACCAAGAACTTCTAACTGGTCTTTTACAATCGTGATAGACTGCTCCACACCTTCAAATTCTTCGCTCTCAAAATTCGTATATTTCTTGAGGGCAGTGTTCATATTTTTCTTGATACCTATGTAGTCAACAATCAAGCCTTTATCCTTGCCCTCGCATACACGATTTACACGGGAAATCGTCTGAATAAGGGTATGCTGCTGAATAGGCTTATCAATGTAAATCGTATCAAGCTCCGGCACATCAAAACCAGTCAGCCACATATCTACAACAATGGCAATCTTAAAGTTTGATTTCGGATTTTTGAACTGACGGTCAAATTCTTTCCTATCCTCTTTTGTGCCAAGCATATCAAAGAGGTCTTTTTCATCATCTTTATTACGAGTCATAACCAACTTGATTTTTTCCATTGGCTTCAACTCTTTTTTATCTTTCTCACTCAGAACAACACCATCATCACAAATCTTCTTTTCTGTCCATTTCGGTCTGAGTTCCTTTACTATCTTATAGAAATCGTATGCTATATTTCGGTTGGAACATACAAACATTGCTTTGCCTGCTACGGTTGCACCTTCTGCCACACGGGTTTCATAATGCTTGATAAAGTCCTCCGCAACAGCACGAAGTCTGTCAGGGTCGCCAATAATAACTTCCATTTTGGCAACTGCTTTCTGGCTTTCTTCTACTTGATGTTCATTTGCTCCCTCAAGCTCACACTGAGCATAGTATTCTTCAATCTGTCTTACCTTGTCCTGATTGAGCATAACTTTAGCTGCACGACCATCATAAACAAGATTAACTGTAATACCGTCCTTAACAGCTTCTGTCATTGTATATGCGTCTACAACACCGCCAAAGACTTCGATTGTTCCGTCAACCGGAGTTCCAGTAAATCCTACATAAGTTGCATTTGGTAAAGAGTCGTGCAGATACTTGGCAAAGCCATAGGTTTTCTGAACGCCGGACTCTGTAATCTTAACCTTTTGGTCGAGATTGATTTGGCTTCTGTGTGCTTCATCAGAAATACAAATAACGTTCGTTCTGTCTGTAAGAAGCTGCAAATCCTCTGTAAATTTCTGAATGGTAGTCAGATAAACACCGCCACTCTCTCGTCCCTGCAGCTCCTCACGAAGTTTCTCACGGGACTCAATACTTACAACAGTTTCATCTCCGATATATTTCTTTGAACCTACAAACTGTTTGGAAAGCTGGTCGTCAAGGTCTGTTCTGTCCGTAATAATAAGAATAGTCGGAGAAGAAAAGTATTTGCTTTTCATCAGCATACGGGTAAGAAAAAGCATTGTATAACTCTTGCCGCAGCCTGTCGCTCCAAAGTATGTACCACCTTTACCATCTCCTTCGGGGCGAAGATGAGCCTTGATATTCTCATACAATTTATTTGCCGCAAAGAACTGTGGATAACGGCACACTATCTTCAAATCCTTATCTGAGTTATCCGGAAAATAAATAAAATCTTTGATAACTTCAAGTAAACGGTCTTTTCGGAAAAGTCCTTTTATCATTGTTACAAGAGAATTGATACCGTCCAGTTCTTTATCGTCTGAGTTTATCTTTCTCCACGCATAGAAGAAATCATACGGGCTGAAGAAAGAACCATATTTATTATTTGCTCCGTCACTGATAACAACAAACGCATTATATTTGAAAATCTCCGGAATATCTCTACGGTAACGGATTGTAAGCTGCTTATATGCGTCCATTATGGTCGTATTCTCTTGTACCGCACTCTTAAATTCAAGAACAACAACAGGAATACCATTTACGAACACAATGCCATCAGGAATACGCAACTGATTATTTACGCCTTCAATTTCAAACTGATTAACCACTTTGAAAATATTGTTTTCGGGAGTGTCGAAATCAATAAGTTCAATATAGAGGTCTTTCTGCGTTCTATCCTCACGATTAAGAATAAATCCATCGCAGAGCAACTTAAATACAGCTTTGTTTGCTTCATAAATCGTACCGGAAATATTACGCAGCATTAGAATGACACTATCCACCTCACTCGGTGTGATACCGTCTTTCGCATAGCGATTATAAAGGTATTGCTTCAGGTCGTCCGTAAGCAGAACCTCTGTCCTTTCTCTGTGTATCTGGTCGCCACTGACATAGGTGTACCCCTCGTCTTTGAACAACTCCATTATTGACATTTCCAATGCGTGTTCATTAAAATTTGCCATTGCGTTCACTCCTTTTTATCAGCATATATCTCTTTCAATATTTGCTTATGTCGCTGTTCCATTTCATAATCCTGATATTTCAGTCCCAATTTGGCAAGCATTAAAGTTCCTTCCATATCATCTATATTTCCATAACTTACTGCACGACTTACTCCAGTCAATGCCCCAAGTATTAGCCTGGTGCAATCAAGAGCAAAATCTATCAACTCCTGAATATCAGGATATGTAACCGGATTTTTATCCCATACGTTTTCTTCCGCTAAAATATGTTTCTCGTCATTATGAGCATATATTTTATTTCTTTGAACACGAATATTCTCTTGTTTCTTACTAAGAGAGCAAAAACGCTTTTGATATAATTCTAAAAACTCTGAAAATGTCAGATTAACCCGTACTGGTACTTTTTCAAAATCAGGTGTATCAAACAATTTTAGAATTTCTCTTTGGCTTTTCACTTCATTTTCATAGAAACATTCTTCCGTTGGTTTCAAATGATGCTGATATGGAACTTGGAAAGAATATTCTCTACCATCTTCCTTAATTGTTACTATATCTCTATATTCTGGAAATAAGTCCAAATTATCTCTGCAATACTTTAAGAGCAAACCAACTGAAACAACGTCTTTTGTTTTATCATACAATTTTGCAATTTCCATAAAACAAGCCTTTTGCAACGCCCCATACACTACTTGATAAAAGGCAGATGAAAGATTCATTTCATTGTTATACTTCTTGCTCATTTCTCTATACTGCATCATAATTGCATAATACGCATTGGCGTCAAATGCACTTTGATATAAATCCTCTGCAAGTTTGATTAACTTTTCTTTTTCCATTTTTCACACTCCTTGCAGTAAATGATAATTTAGCGGCTTAATATGCCAGCTTTGCCAATAAAACAGATTGCAATTCATAAAGTCTTTGAATTTCGATAGTATTTGCTTCGATTTGCTCATTAAATATATCGAATTTATGTTGAAAGTCCTCTATAACTTCTGCTGGGGGTACGAGGATTTTCATTGACTGTATATTGTACATCGGTAACTTAGATTGAACTGCACCAACTGTTAATAATTCAATCTCTTTTATTTGCTTTTTATAGCAAAGAGTATAGTAAAGATAATCAGGGGTAACCGTATGAATATTAGCCAGTTTAACGCAGTTTTCAGTAAGGTTTGCATTGTTGAGCGAAGTATGTATTTTTCCTATCAAGCCAATAGTTCCAACGATAGAAATAACAATATCGTTAGTATTGACAATATACCGTGATATAGCAGAATGTGTTTCTTCATCAATATATTGAAATTGATTGGTCAGACACACATACCGATTGCTTCCCAAATCACGCACACGGATATATGGGTGTACGGTTGGAGTATCAAGCAGTTCGCCATCGGCAGGGAGTCGTTTCCCACCTTTAATTGAACAAAGACTATCTAATGTAGCAATACTGTAACCATCTGGTAGTTCATTTTCATTATAAAAAGCTGCAAATTGCTCCTGAAACAATGATTGAGCAGTTTCTTCTAAATTATCATTTATCTTCTGTTTCAAAGCTATTCTATCGGTTATTGTCTTGTAGGCTTTCACAATTTTTCTCTGCTTTTCAATATCTGGTACTGGAAGTTCTACCTTACACATTTCCTCCCAATCCATTACTTCACGTACACTACCGTGCGATTTAAAACGAGCATATCTATCAAATTCAGGACGGCTAAACCACAACATTAAATATTCCGGCAAAAGTTTCTCTGTATCTATCACCTCAAATACTGTATAAACATTGCTTACAAGCCCTTCTTCATAATCCTCAAGCAATGCAATAGCGATTTTATCTCCTCTACGAGAAGTATCTGGTATATATGTGAATTGTCCCTTTTTAACTACCTTGTATTTTGTAAAATCTGTCCCAACAGTATTTGCAATAGACTGAATAAACTGCTTTTGTACAGAAACACCTAAGAGATTTTCTTTTTTTCCTTCCTTGTTGCGAATATCTACCTGTCGTATATACTCCCCAAGAACTCTGTATCCTTCTTTCATTCTTACCACCTTAACCAATGTATTTTCTATGAGCAATTTTCACATTGCTCTGCTTAACCATTGCATATTGCAATGTCGTATCTA
>OIDU01000720.1_pt1 | contig 13982 bp, 15 predicted proteins | sample 1581481 | NCBI WGS metagenome assembly OIDU01 (sample SAMEA3882519, study PRJEB24775) | human gut metagenome | biome: human-associated habitat; feature: intestine environment; material: feces | place: Netherlands | collected 2009/2010
GTACGAAGCACCCTGAATGTGATATCTTCAAGATTTCCAATCGGTGTTGCGCACAGGTATAATGTTCCTGTCATTATTTTCTCCTAATATAGTAATGTACTCTCGGAATCTTCTTCAAACGAAGCATTCTGGCTATATTTCCGATATACTGCTTCCATTTTCTCGTCGTACATACCATGTACGCACTGCGAAAATGTCATTGTATATCGAAAATCTATCTCAGAATGCTTCATTTAGAAGATTCCGAGAGTACATAGTAACTGTTTTGATAACTGTATTCTCAGACACTCACTCATCATAACCATATATTCTGTATATTTCGTCCGTATATTCATTCTGTTCTTTATAAACAATAAGCGGTTTTTCTATTGTTATGCGGCTTTTGCCCCCTTTTAATCCTTCTATCAGAACCATATTGGGCTCCTTATCGGCATAGGGATGTACAAGACGCATTCTTTTAGGCTCAATATGATATCTGGTCATTGTTGCAAATATCTCAACAAGGCGGAATGGTCTGTGGACCATGTAAAAACGACCACCGTTTTTTAATATTTTTGCACTTTCCCTTACTATGTCGTCTAAAGTGCATTTTACTTCATGGCGGGCTATCGTTTTTGCGTCATCATCATTTTTTATTCCATGCTGTCCGATCATGTATGGTGGATTTACAGTTATTACATCCATGGATTCTCTTCCGAAAATATCAGATGCATTACACACATCTCCCTCTACAATGCTTACCTTATCTTCAAGATCATTGTATGCCACACTGCGTTTTGCCATATCTGCACATTCCGGCTGTATTTCTATTCCGCTGTAATGGTTTCCATTATTTTTTGCTTCCAGAAGTATTGGGATTATTCCGTTTCCGGTGCAAAGATCAAGGGCATTTTCTCCCCGTTTTACTTTTGCGTAATCCGATAAGAGCACCGCATCAATTCCAAAGCAGAATTTCTGCGGATCCTGGATCAGGAAATATCCGTTTCGATGAAGATCATCCAGACGCTCATTACTGTTTATCATCCTGCTTTTCTCTGTCATAATTCTTTTTGTAGTCTGAGTCTTTTCTATACTCTCTGTTTTTATTTCTATTTTTATTGTATCTGTTATTCTTATTATATTTGTTATAGTTTTTCTGGCGCTTACGGTTTTCCTCGTTTACATGATTATTTTCTTCGTTATTTTCATCATTTCTACGGCTTTCCTCATGATCACGCCTGAAATCACCTTTGCTGGTATTATTTTTATTTATATCATTCCTGCCTGAGTCGTTTCTGTACCTGTCGCTTCTATCATTTTTTTCAGTTCTGTCGTTTCTTTCCGCTTTATCATTTCTTTCAGTTCTGTCGTTTCTTTCCGCTCTGTCATTTCTTTCAGTTCTATCATTTCTTTCACGTCTTCTGTCATTTCTCTGATTCCTGTTTTCATCAGTTGTTTCAGGAGAATCGTTGTCCTCAAGACCCTTCAGCTCGGCAATTTCTTCTGCTGTAAGCTTAACATCCTTGCGCTGGCGTGGTTTTAATTTAAGCTCATCTACTGTGTACTCACGGAGTTCTTTTTCATCTCCGTTGTCTATTATTACCTTTACAAGCTGGCGGAGCACACTTATAGATTTGACTTCTCCAACAATGCCTTCCGGAGTATTAACTTTCTCTCCTACCGCCGGAAGTCTGCTGTTTAGGTATTCGTATGTATCCTGCTCATATTTAAGGCAGCACATAAGCCTTCCACATACACCTGATATCTTCGTAGGGTTGAGTGATAAATTCTGTTCCTTTGCCATCTTTATAGATACAGGGACAAAGTCGGAAAGGTATGAACTGCAGCATAATGCCCGTCCACATATTCCGATTCCTCCCATCATCTTTGTCTCATCCCTCACACCGATCTGGCGAAGCTCTATCCTTGTCCTGAAAACTGATGCAAGATCTTTCACAAGATCCCTGAAGTCAATTCTTCCATCTGCTGTAAAATAGAAAAGAAGTTTATTATTATCGAATGTATATTCTGCATCGACAAGCTTCATTTCTAATCCGTGTTTTATAATCTTTTCTTTGCATATTGCAAATGCTTCTTTTTCTTTGTCTTTGTTTTTACTGATGATTTTCTCATCCTCATCTGTTGCTATTCTAATGACCGGCTTAAGAGTTGAAACTACTTTATCGTCTTCTACTTCTTTTGGCGGAATGAGGACTGTTCCCATCTCAATGCCTCTTGCTGTTTCTACTATTACATGCATAGCTGTCTCAAGTTCAAAATCAAGCGGGTCAAAATAATATATTTTTCCTGCTGTTCTGAATCTAATTCCGACTATTTTTACCATTCTAATTCTCCTTTATAGTCATGAGCAATAATTCGATGACCAGATCAAAATTAACATTTGCGTTAATTCTGAGCTTAGCCTTATCAAGTGCCTCTATTATTGTCTCTATTCCATGATACGAATGTTTAGATGCCTGCTTTTTAATATCATAAACTTCGTCCTTGAAAATAAGCCCATTAACATCATTTGTTGCTTTCATATATAATACATCTCTGTACCAGACAGTTATAAGGTCAAAGTAATCCTGCACCTGGAGCTTATAGTCCGAAATCTGCTTTATCGCCTCGCCCATTTCATATAAATCTATGTCATCGAGCCTCTTTATAAGTGAAAGTGCTGATTCCTTTAATTCATTAAAATCATCTGACGATGCAAGCTTTATAGCTTTTCCTACAACTCCCTGCGCAAAAGCTGCACACACGTCTGCCTGGTAATCAGGAATTTTCTTTTCCGTCATAAGATATGATTTTATTACATCATTCTTTACCGACTTTAAATTCAAAGTGATACATCTTGATCGTATTGTCTGTAAAAAACTGTCGGCATTGGTCGTAAGCAGCATAATGACTGCATATGCAGGCGGCTCCTCTATGGTCTTAAGTAATGCATTCTGAGCCTGCTGGTTCATTTTCTCTGCCTCGTCGACTATATATATTTTGTACTGATTGCTGTATGGTTTGATTACGATATCGTTATTGAGCTGCGTCCTTATATCGTCTACGGATATAGTATTTGGTTTATCATGCTTTACATATATTATATCCGGATTATTACGGTCATCCGACTGCCTGCATGATCTACATTCACCGCATCCGTCTGGATCTTGTTTTTCACACAAAAGCGCTCTTGCAAATGCTTCTGCGATCATCATTTTACCTGAAAGATCTGGTCCGTTTAGTATATATGCGTGTGATACCTTTCCCATTTCTATAGCAGTTTTCAGATGCTCTATTATCTGTTCATGTCCGACTATATCTTTAAATCCTGCCATATTTCTCCTCCTTTACGTGAAAATATCCAGTAAAAGACCTTCTATTTCCCCGATTTTACTTAATATAGATATGTGATCTTTTTCATCTGACACAAGCTCACTTGCCAGCTCATCAAGATTTGAATCGATAAGCCTTATTATCCCGTAAACTCTGTGCCGTCCTTTTCTATCCAGGAAATTCTCTCTTGAGAACTTGTGGGAACGGTAAACTACTTCATTTAAGAAATCTTTGATAAGCCCCCGGTATTTTTTCATATCTCTTATATCCATGTGCTGCGCAAGTCTGTTTCCCTGCGCAGTTATATCATTCATCAGTTCATCTACTTTTGCCTGAAGATCAGCATCAGTTATAGCACTTGCAAGTGTAAATTTAAATGAACCATCACCTGATACAACCTTTTGCGCATCCGGTATCTGGGTTACCTGATTTATCTCATTAACCTTTACTGCCATTGCAATTCTCCTGTGATATAGCTTCTTATCTCTTTTAAAGTGTCCTGCATATCTGCATTTATGAAGCTTCGTTTTATTCCTGCATTTTTTAGGTTCTCATCTGAAAAGTCTGATGCATCAGCCAGAAATCTGCGGCACATTTCCTCGTATTTAGGTACTTTCTGCTGTTTTTCCCTGGAAATAGCACGCATCAGCCTCTCGCCATCCTCTACTTCTATATATATCGGAATTACTTTTTCATTGCCAAAGTACCTGCATATTTTTACATATGTCTCCAATGTACCTATTAAAATATAACTATTTTTATCCAGATCTATCTGTCCATCATCTACCGTGAAATATTTCCAGATTCCATATACCGTATTATATTCTCTGAGTTCTATTATTTTATTTTCGCTTTCAAGCCTTTGTACATCTGCTTCTGTGCAAAAAATGTAGTCTTTTCCGTCCTGTTCGCCATCCCTTATAGGACGTGTAGTATACGGAACTATATTTTTCAGTTTCAAGCTTTTATCATGCATCAGCTCTTTAAAAATAGAATCCTTGCCTGATGCACTTTTGCCCATTACACAAAAAATTCTGCCCATGTTATAATCCTTCTAAAATATTATGCAACTGTTCATTATCTCACAGCAGCGGAGCATATCGCATTAAAATCAACTGCCTTGAATAGTTACAATATCACAATATATAGTATAAATATCAATCCACGGTATGTCAAACCTGCGTGTAATAAGCAGCTATCGTGTTAATATTACTGGTTGTTGTTCACACCTGCCAGTGTGACCAGCAACGATCACAGCCCATTTAAAATGCCTCTATATATAGTGTTCCATCTGTATCACCAACTGTTATTCCATCAACCTCTATCCCCATGCCAAATGCATAAGATATGTCATCAACAAGCTTTTGATTTATGATTTCTCCGGGTACTGCCAGTGGTATTCCGGGTGGATACAGATAAACAAATACGCCGCTTGTTTTTCCTGCCGCTTCTCTCAGCCTTGTGAGAGTACATCTTTTCTCATATGCATCACATATTTCCATGTTTTTTGACAAAGTCTGATACATATCTGCTTTTAATTTAACTTCTCCACCGGATGCTGTTTTTGGGGATAAGTTATCAACATATGAGCCTGTTTTTACACTATTTTTATTCACAGAGATTTTTTTATCTATATCCATAAGCGCATATGATAACCTGTCGAAACCTTTTTTTGTATCCATTATGCTGCAGAGAGCCAGTGCATAGTTTCCCGATGCCATCTCAAGCTGTATCTGATATTCTCCCAATAATTTTTCCAGCAGTACCTGACCACTCATCCCTGCATTATCAGTAAATATAAGGATCTTTGATTCATCAAAATCATATGCCTCGTCCATTGAAAAATCTTCTTTTTTCACAAGCCTAAGGTTTTTTAGCTTTGTCTTACTGTAAAACTCATCGAGATCATTCCTCAGCTCTTTGAAAGGACGTTCTCCATTTTCTTTTATATAGTGTATGCATCTTTCGATTCCGCTCATCAGCACATAGGATGGTGAGCTTGTCTCATATATTCCAAGAAATTTTTCTATTTTCCTGTGATCTATATAAGTCCCGCATATATTAAGAAGCGCTGTCTGTGTGAACGCCGGGAGTGTTTTGTGCAGGCTTAAGATTACCGCATCTGCCCCAAGTTTTGTTGCATTCTGTGGAAAACCCCCGCCAAAACCAAAATGTGCTCCATGTGCCTCGTCTACTATTAATGGTATTTTCCTTTTATGAACGATTTCACTTATAGTCTCTATGTCTGAAACGACCCCATCATATGTAGGGGAAGTGATAAAAACGGCTTTTATATCAGGATCTTGGTTTAATGCCTTATCTATTTCATCCGGTCTGATCTGTCCCTGGATCCCAGCCCTTGTTATGTCTGGATAAATGTATACAGGTTTTAACTGGCGCAGATATATACCATGATACACTGCCTTGTGACAGTTTCTGGCTACAAGTATTTTATCTCCTCTGTCTGTGGCTGCAGAAATCGCCGCCAGTATCCCACATGTACTCCCGTTTATCAGAAAATATGAATGATCTGCTTCGTATAGTTCTGCTGCCTCTGTCTGTGCAATTTTAATTATTCCTTCCGCATGATGCAGATTATCAAAGCCTTCTATCTCTGTTATATCTATATCATACGGATTTATCTGATCCATTCTGCGCCTTTTATGTCCAGGCATATGAAATGGGTAAATATTTGATCTTGCATTTTCTATTAATTCTTTTTCCATATTTTATCCAAGAAACCTTCCTAATTCCGGCATCCAGTCATCGAAGAATATCTCATTAGCACACAAGGCATTCCACAACGGCTCAATAAAACCTATTATAAGGCCGAGTGCATCTTCCCATGCTGCATCCACATTCATCTTTTTACAGCTCTTATCCCATCTTTTTCTCATATAAGCATAATCCATATAGCCTTTTATCTGTTCCAAACGCCTGTATGAAACAACCTTAGGCTTTTCTAAAGCATGCTCCTTCAATATATCAACAATATGTCTTCCGCTTATTGAACTGTTCTTTAGAATTAAATATACGGATACATAACTCTCCATGCTTCCTATGAGCTCAAGCTTTTCCATTATTTCAAAAATCAGATCTGCAAGAATCGATTCTGGTGAATATGAATACAGTTTGATATTTTTATGCGAATGGTTTAACGCTGTAAATTCTGTTGTGGAATGTACTCCGGCTTTTTCCTCTGACAGCACCATTATTTTCACAGAAAAAGGAATTTCCGTATCATTTACCTTTGCTTTTAGATTCCATATGTTTTCTTTCTGATAACCGCTCCATCTTATGTCACTTCTGCTATTTACTTCTTTGTTTCCAAGAATTTTATTATCAAGGATTTCCTGTGGACTTCCTGCTTTTTTGCTTGTCCTGCTTTCTACATAATATAGGGTAAGTCTTTCGCACTCTTTGAATTGAGGTTTGGTAAGCCACAAAACCTCCTCCAGATTATTTGCCCTTATTCTCCATAAAAAATCCTCCGATACATACCTCCATAATGCATCAGAATATGACATATTATACTCTTCACAAATCTTCTTAAAATCCACTTTCACTACAACCATACTCCTATGAGACTCTGCACTTTTTTCACGACTTTACGCAGTCTTGCATAATCCATAAGAACCGAGATATCTTTCTCATCATCTGCTATATATGATTGTATAGCAGATTTAAAATCATCATGCTCCATTTTCGACTCATATTTTAGACAGTCGCATATAAGCCTTTCTTTATCGTAGATACCAAACGTATTTCCATTAAATTCTATCGTTGTGGCGCCTAGACCTAACACTTCCGGTTCCGTATAAAATGGTATTATCTTTGGATAATCCATTTTAAATCTTGCTTTTGATGTATTCTTGTCTACTGCAATAGTCCAGCCATAAGGCTTTTCATTAATATATCCATAAGCATATAGCGCACTTTCCATACACAATTTTGCGTCCGGAAATAATGCAGCTACAAGTGCATCCTCAGAAAAGTCATCTATACGGTCTGTATAATATCCATTTTTTATACGGGCAAGTTTGCCGTCTTTTACAAGTTGGTTTATTCTCCTGTAATCAATCCCCTGCTTTGTCAGTACTTCCTTCTTGACTATACCATGGTTTTCTTCCATCTGTTTTTTTATGATATTTTCAACTTCCTGTTCATTCATAAATCTACCCCGCATAAATTATCTGACAATTTATCTGTTTTTCTGCATGGTCGTATATTTCTATACGACATTTTTATCATATATATTTGTCGTTATTTTATTTTTTCCATAATTTTCTGTCGTTCTTTGTCTTTTCTTTGAATGACAGTTCATATTTTTTCCTTCGTCTGCGTTTTTTCTTCTGTATCCTGAATCTTTCTTTCTGTTCTTTTTTTACAGAAATATTATGACGCAGTACATAGAAGTTATCACTTATTTTGCGCCCCACGATCACAGCTGCGATAATAAATGCTATGATAAACAAAACTGCGAATATATAAAATGGTTTTATTTTTATAATATCAGATTTTTCATTTTTTGTTGAATTATTAAAGTAACTCAAATCAACTTTTGCATCTGATTTTACAAGATTTACTTTTCCGACTATATGATCTGCATATGTGTACTCTACGGTCGCCAAAGCTCCCTCATCTGTCTTGTCCATTGCTTCTTTCTTTGCATCGCTGAATTCTGCTGTTATCGGCATTGTAATGTATGCACTTGACATTTCCGCATACATCTTATTACTATTGAGCACCCCAAGATTTTCTTCCTCGCTTTTTGCTACATCTGCTTCGTTCTCTGCAATATTAAGTGCCTTAAAATTGCTAAAACAATAATCAATAAGCTTGTTTGTATCAATCCAGTGGTTAGGCGAATCCGTATTCATTATCACAATACATAGTGTCAGTCCATCTTTCTCTGCAAAAGTGACAAGTGTACTGTTTGCCACCTTTGTAAATCCGGTTTTTCCTCCTGTGCAATATGGATTGACATATTGTGTTGACTGCCTATACTTGTGCAGCAAGGCATGATGATTATTAAGAGGTGTCTCTGTTGAATGTTTATTAGTAGGCGGTATTGTGTATGTTTTTGTGGATGTGATCTTTTTAAATTCCTCATTCTTGTAAGCAGCACAGCCTATAAGCCCCATATCATAAGCACTTGTATAGTGATTTTCATCCGGAAGTCCATTCGCATTGTTAAAGTGTGTATCCGTACATCCTAAGTCTGCTGCTGTTTTGTTCATGAGATCTACGAATGTACTGTAATCTCCTCCAAGCTTCTGACCCGTATGTTCTGCCGCTGCATATGCACATTCATTTGCCGATTCGAGCATAACTGCATACAACGTCTGCTCCATCGTCATTTCTTCATAAAGATCTCTTGATATATTTGATGTGTCACCCTCATTTTTGAAAACAGCATCGGCTGAAAACACCACTTTTTCATCCATATCACAATTTTTGATTGCAAGGTATGTTGTTAGAATCTTTGTTATACTCGCCGGATAATGTTTTTCATGTGGATTTTTTTCATATAATACTGTTCCTGTATTGACCTCCATCACAACAGCACATGGAGATGCTATCTCTGGTCCTTCCGGCCATGCCTGATCCGCATTTACTTTAATTGGTGCCATTATCAAAGATATCGCAATAATTGATGTTGATAATATAGCTGCTCCTATTTTTTTTATAAATCTATCTTGAAATTTCATTTTTTCTCCGTTATTATAAATTGCTATAAATTCTATTGATCGTAACAATACTAAGTTACTGTTCACACCTAACAGTAACAATACTAATTCTCTCTATAAGTATAAATGCTTAAATACTTGTAATCAAGGGAATTATATATTAAAATTTATTGTATATCACACTTAAGGAGAGTTATATGAGACTTAGAAATATACCTGGTGCTGATGAAGTTATTTCAAACAGCCCTTACTGTATACAAAATCCAGCTGAATTCCGAGGAAAATGGCATGAATTTCTCGGAAATAAAAATCCGATACATATTGAAATAGGAATGGGCAAGGGACGTTTTCTGATGCAGCTTGCCGAACAGAATCCTGACATAAATTACATAGGAATCGAAAGATATACCAGTGTTCTTCTTCGTGCAGTACAAAAAACAGAAGAATTGCCTCTTTCCAATATTCATTTTCTGTGTATAGATGCTGCAACGCTTCCTGAAATATTTGCAGAGAATGAAATATCCAAAATATACTTAAATTTTTCTGATCCATGGCCAAAAGACAGACATTCTAAAAGGCGCCTTACTTCTTCTACATTTTTGGAAAAATATGATCAGTTTCTTGCTCCGGACGGAAATATAGAATTCAAGACAGATAATCAGGATCTTTTTTCTTTTTCACTGGATGAAATCGAAAATTCTGATATATGGCATTTAGATGCCTATACAAGAGATCTTCACAATGATCCTGTTTTAAATGCTGGAAACATAATGACTGAATATGAACAAAAATTTTCAAGTCAGGGAAATCCAATCTGTAAACTCATCGCTTCAAGATAAAAAGCACACTTTTCTGCATAGGGATAACTATAAAATCTCTATACAGAAAGTGTGCTTTTAGCATACATATCATCTATATTATTCTGACATCACAATTCTTACATCACAGCTACAAATTTATCATCTGCAAAAAGTCTCTCTTCACCCGATAAAACTATATTTATGTAATTCAGGAGATTCCACATTTCAGAATCCTTTTTATTCAACTTTGCTGCATTTGCGTATGCTTTTTTGGCTTCCCTGAAATAATCAAGTGACTTCTCATGTATTCCCATTTTCTGATAACATGATGCAATATTGCTATATGATATCGCTTTTAGATCACTTGAGCGCATAACCTCTGCTGTTGCAAGACTCTCAAGATAACAATCCAGCGCCTCTTTATTTTTATTTTCTAATGTATATACAAGACCGAGCACATTCAACATTTTGACATATTTATCGGTATTATGTGTATTTTTTAAAAATCTGACAGACTTTTTAAGATGCGAAATTGAGTTTTCATGATCATACAGTTTTAAAGCATTTATACCTTTTTTGAATTCCACTTCTGCAAGTTCATTAAAATCCAGCGCCTTTATTTTATTTTTCATACATCCGCCCTCATAACTGTTACTTTTTTCCTAGTTATAAGTATAAACTCTTTTTCGTAAAATATCAATGATAAACATTCTGTTTTATATTAAATATTTCTTAAAACAATAAAAAAGCACCAACCCTATGGCTCATATGTCCATAAAACCGGTACTTTCGAATGCGCCTCCAGGGGCTCGAACCCTGCACACCCTGATTAAGAGTCAGGTGCTCTACCAAATGAGCTAGAAGCGCAAATTTCAATTTATTCTTTCCTTAACGCAAAAATTATTATATAGTATAGTTAACACAAATGCAACACTTTTTTTAATAATTCTTTTATTTTTTTGTATTTTATTAATTTTTTTTGAAAGGAATTTGTAAATATGACAGTCGAAGAAAGATTACTCAAATATGTAAGTTACTGGACTACATCAGATGAAAACAGTACAAACATCCCAAGCAGCAAGCGCGAATTTGCTCTGGCTGAATTACTTGAGGAAGAATTAAATGCCCTTCACTTATCAAATGTAACGCTCACAGATCATTGTTATGTATATGGTCTTCTGCCTGCCACAAAGGGTATGGAATCAAAGAAATCCGTAGGCTTTATATCTCACATAGATACTGCACCAGATTTCAATGGAAAAGATGTTAAACCGCAGATCATCAATAACTATGATGGCGGTGATGTTCTATTAGAGGGAACCGGCGAATATCTCAAGGTATCCGATTTTCCAACTCTTTCTACATTAAAAGGCCGCACACTCATAACAACAGATGGTACTTCCCTTCTCGGCGCAGATGATAAGGCCGGTGTTGCAGAAATTATCACCGCCATTGAAGAAATTATAAAAGAAAATATTCCCCATGGTGATATATGGATAGGCTTTACACCCGATGAAGAAATTGGTGCCGGTCCTGAATTTTTTGATCTCGACTATTTCAAAGCTGATTTTGCATATACCGTTGATGGTGATTACGAGGGCGAAGTCGCATATGAAAATTTTAATGCTGCGAGTGCTGTATTTGATATAACCGGTGTAAACGTACATCCGGGTGAAGCTAAAGGTATAATGGTTAATGCAGCTCTTGTAGCATGCGAAATAGCAGGAATGCTTCCTGAATCTGAAACACCAGCTGAAACAGAGGGCAGACAGGGATTTTATCATTTAACTGATATGAATGGTGATGTAAGCCATGCTTCTCTTTCTTATATTATACGAGACCATGATGCTGCACTTTTCAATGACAGATTGGATACTTTAAGATCTATCGAAAAAAACATCAATGCAAAATACGGTTCTAAAACAGTGGATCTTACTATAAAACATTCTTATGATAATATGCTTTCTGTTATTAAGGATAATATGTTTATAATTGACATAGCCAAAAAGGCTATAGAGCAGAATGGACTTGAACCAATCTCAAGACCTGTAAGAGGTGGAACTGACGGTGCCAGACTTTCTTTTATGGGGCTGCCATGCCCAAATCTCGGAACCGGCGGTTATGGTTTCCACGGACCTTTCGAACATATTTCTGTGGAGGCAATGCATACAGCCACAAACATAATAAAATCAATTGTACAATTGGTTTAATAAGGCATAATTGATTGACATTTTATAATATCATATTGACTTTTCACTCTATTTATCTATAATAAATTTTTCCATATAGTCAAAAAATGAGCTGCGCACATAACGGCGCAGCTCATTTTATATTACATACTCGCTATCAGAGCAGCTATCTCATCTGGTGTAAGCTGTCTGTTTGGATCGTCCGTAGGAATTGATGGTGCCGGCTCTGGTTCCTTTGGAACTTCAGCCTCTGATACAACCGGCTCATTTGCATCGTCCACCGGTTCTGCCTCTACATCTGCTATTACATCCTCAAACTGCGAATCTGCCTGAGGTTCAATAACTTCCTCTATCTCATCCGCCATCTCCACATGTTCCGGTTCATTTTCCGGTTCTTCTGATAGATCGACCGGTTCTGAATTTTCTATTTCATCTGACATATCTGCTGATTCCGGTATATCCTCGATCATTTCAGACATATCATCTAGCGGCTCCTCTGCAGCCTCCTGTTCATCAGAAACATTCTCTATTGTTTCTTCAGTGCTGTCAGACATTTCTGTCTGTACTGATCCTGTATCATCTGCGGCTCCAGAAACCTCTTGTTTCTCGGGATCATCAGGAACAGTATTTTCGCTTTGTACTGCTACTGGTTCAGACTGCACCGGTATAGTATTCATATTTGACATAGCTTGTGCCGGTATCTCAACATTTGCATTAAATTGAACCGGATTATTTGCTATCGCCTGACTCAAACGGATTTCCATATCTTTTATAGACTCTATCAGTTGTTGCTGCTTTTCTACTATGTCCGTAAGAGCATTATTCATTACATTCTTCTGACCTTCTAAAAGAGTCTCATTATTTGAATCCATCCTGTCTTCAAAATTAGTGATCCTGTCCAGCAGCTGGTCATTTGAATTCATAAGTGCTTCAGCATTTTCCCTGCTTCTGTTTATTACAACCTTTGCTATTCCTTTTTGGGTATTAACGATCTCATCTGTAGGGACTTTTGCAACCGACTGTAAAATATCAAGTTTCGAATCTATTTCCTCAAAATATTTTTTCAATAACAAATATGATGCCTTTTCAGACTTAAAAATTGTATCATATCGTTCTTCATTTCTCTGATCATTTAAAGACTTAAAAGTAAAAATACTGCTCACAATAAAATATAAGCATATCAGCAATAACACTGTAAGTATTGCTATACTTAGATACTCTTCTGCAAAATTGATCATCATATACAACTGTGCATTCATTACAATACAAAAAATAATGACTGAAAATATAATTTGTAATTTTGCTCTTGTTTCTTTTTTCTTATTCATCGCGATCTCCCCTCCATGGAACTTTTTCTCGCACTAAACAAATCAAACCGATTGCAATATACATATATTATAACGTTTTAACAGTCGAATGTCGATAATTTTTTAGTAATATTATCCTATATTCTTTTCATGACACAGATATCGATAACCCTGAGTTTTTACATTCAAATGTGCTGCCGCTATGCCAGTACTATTACAGCGGCACCAAACCCTTCTACTTTTCCATCAAATACGCTGTCCGTAAGCAGATCATATTTCTGCGCATACTCATCAAATTCTTTTGTGCTGCTGCCGCAATTGAAAATCATGGCAAGTGTCTCTTCACCACTTTTTCTGATCAGAACAATCGTATCCTCCTCATCATTTGTGATTGTATCAATCAATTCTCCCTCTACAATGCATGCATGTGTCTTTCGGACCTGCATGAGCTTCTTATACCAATTATACATCTCCTTGTCCTGGTATTCTTCATCCCAGTACATGCCTCTTCTGCAGTCCGGATCGTTTGCTCCCGGCATTGCGTACTCATCGCCATAGTAAACCATAGGCATTCCCGGCAGTAACAGCTGAAAGGCTGCTGCGAGATGCTGTTTTTTCTTATTATCGTTGCACAGATGTAAAAATCTTGCTGTATCATGGCTGTCGATCAGGTTCCACATCAGA
>OIDU01000723.1_pt1 | contig 13934 bp, 8 predicted proteins | sample 1581481 | NCBI WGS metagenome assembly OIDU01 (sample SAMEA3882519, study PRJEB24775) | human gut metagenome | biome: human-associated habitat; feature: intestine environment; material: feces | place: Netherlands | collected 2009/2010
CAGTATGTCGTAGTTCTTTTGGCTGATCATCATCCGCTCCTTTTACGCTTACGTGGACGACAGTCGTTCATTAAACGCCATCCGTGGTTATCCGTCATTCTATGTTGCGTGAATACGAGATGTACATGTTGGGCCGGATTATTGGAGAGTCTTGCAAAACGTCACTAACCTTGAACCGATATTGGAGCTCTATATGTTTTGCAGATTTGGTAGAGCGACACGCCGATTTGGTCTTCTGCCATTCCTGTTGTATTCTAGTCAAGTTGCGCTTAACGGATAGACACCGGAAAGCGTTGCATAATTGGAGAATTCGCCTAGTGGTCTATGGCGCACGCTTGGAAAGCGTGTTGGTGTAACAGCCTCACGAGTTCGAATCTCGTATTCTCCGCCCGGATTGGAACCCTGGAAACCGTTGGAATCATTCGGTTTCTGGGGTTCCTTCTTTTCCACTCCGTTTTCCGGTTCCTTCCAGATTCCCTCCGAATGCTTCTTTCGTTGGCCTCGGTTTTTTGAATCGTCCCGTATCGCAAGTCTCGCGTGTACGGGCCGGCATCCAGGAAAGTCCCTGATTGTCATGCTGCGGCTTATTGGTGCCAGTCTGTGGTCTCAATAATGGGATTGTTTGCCCTCATATGTCGATATTTGATTGCGATTCGGTGGGGGAGTTGCGTACATCGTCGTTTTACGCGCACTTTTGCGCTGCGCTACGTTACGCTCGAAATCGTGACGTTGAGAGAAAGAAGCACGACGATGGTTGACAAGACGGCTGCCGGCAGCCAGCAGACTGACCAACGCGATGCTGATACTCGTGACTCTCTGGCGGCGCTTGCCCGACGCCGTTCGAATTCATCGCCAATCGTATTGCAGAGTGATGTGCAGGCCGCTCCGCAGGAAAAGCAGGAAAAACAAGAAAAGCAGAGCGAAGCTGGGTCTGCCTTGCAAACGGGCGAGGATGCGAATGATGACGCGAATCGTGCGGAAGAATCGCAAACCGTGAAAGAAAAAGACGCTGCGGATGGTCCTGATAATACGCAGCAGCCGCAAATGGCATCCATAAGCGCCATCACAACGCAGGTTTTGCCACCAAGCTTTATTCCGACCGCAACCGGTCGTATTCGTCCCGTAACGGGCGCTTTTCCCGCAATTCAGTCCGCTTCGCAGACGGAACAGGCGCAGCGCAGGCGATCCATCCGCTCGTTGGCCGCGGGGTCGTTGCGTAGAACCAACATCGGCAATGCTGAAAAGGCCGGCGGTGTGGGGAGCGCAGGTAGTACCGGACGGACGGCGGGGAATGGCGATACGCCGTCGCCGCGAATCGCCAGCAGTGCTCCCCATTATGCGAATTGACCAGTGGACTGATCAGAACGGCAATCAGTGGGAATACTGGACATACACGCGGTTCACGCACGGTACGCGCGCTTCGCGCTGCATTGTACGTCGCTATACTACGTCATTCCAATTGAATCGCAACAATGCGTATAGCAGATGAAAAGCACATACGAAAAACGCGCATGAAAAAACGGTCCCGATATATTCGAGACCGTTTTTCATGAGTCGATGAAGCAAACGCTGTCCGGCAGCGAGCCGGCTCAGTCTTCGCTGGTTTCGCGCTTATATTGCACGAACGTCTTCATGGCGTAGGCAAGGCCGGCAAGCAGCAGAATGGCTGCGCAGGCAAGGGAAATGCCGATGCCGGTTTGTGCAAGCTGTCCATATTCCGACTTGGTCAGCGCGCCGGTGGACGCGGCGGTTTGATCGCCGGACGCTGTGACGGATCCAGTTGCAGCACCATTCGCGCCAGTGTCGGCAGCCGTGCGCACAGTGCCAGTGGTGCCGTTGGCTCCAGTAACGGTCGTACCGGCATTCGTTCCAGCCGTGATGCCATGCGTGCCGGTAGCAACGGATGAGCCGCCCTGCTGACCCGTCTTGGAGTTCGCGTCCTTCAACGCCGCGATGAACGACTGATGCCACTGGTGGCTGCTCGCCGCGAACGCGTCATGCCTCGTCTTGAGTTCGTCGTGGGTCTCCTTCATATCGGCATGCATCTGGTTGAGGTGGGCCTGCGTGTCCTGCATATCCTGATGCAGAGCGTCGTGACGCTCCTGACCGCGCTTGACCGCGCCGTCAATCGCATTCTTTATATCCTCGCGGTCCTCCTGGTAGTTCTTCCAGGCCTGCTCGCCGTACTGGCGAAGCGCGTCGGCGTCCTCGTGCGCGTTCTGATGCAGCTGCTCGGCGTGCTGCTTGGCGGTATCGATGTCCGACTTGATCTGCTGGTTGGTTTTGCGCACATGCTGTACGGCATCGCACGCTTTGTCGGTGCACACGGCCATATCCTGGTCGATCTGCCCGCTGATGGCGGTGCTGCCGGCCAATCCGTCCGTAGACGGTGCGACTTCACTGGCCGAAGCCGCGGAAGGCAAGGCGGCCATGCCGATGGTTAATATTCCCGCCGCTGCAGCTGCTGCAATACGATTCCTCATGGTGGTTCCTCTCCTGCGCACGTTTGCATTCGATCTGTGATTGTGCGCTCGCGTTCGTTCCGTATGCCATAGTAGGAGGGGAATGTGCCTAAATAAACCGGTGGAAAAATGACATTTGTCTAGTTTCTGTGATGCTGCAGCAGTCTTCATAGTTTAAGCGGGAAACCAGAATCCAAACCAGAAGCCGGAACAGCCTGCTCAAAACATGACCAAGCAGGCCAAGCAACGGCTCAGACCGCCCGTACTTATCCCGCCCGTATTGGTTTATCTAGCGGCGGCCCCCAACAAAGATCACTCAACAATAGTGATGAATGGGCTAGCCGGCAGATTAAAGTCGTTGTACAGCATGCTCGCGCACTTCGGATTGCCACTGAACAGGTAACGTACCTGGCTCATGGCGTTGAGATCGTTCAGTATTGAACCATCGGCTGCGGTGAGCAACACCTGATTGCCCCTGATAGTGGCATTGACCGCCTGCCATTGACCGGAGTAATTGGCGACCTCAAACCCCTGCAATGCCGTAGTGGTGGGAGCGGCGATATTGCTGATACCGCTTAACGGGGTCGCTTTCGGAGCGCTCTTATAGTTTGGTGCGATTGCGCTCGCGGTTTTCGAATAGTTCGGCTGCATGGCTTTCAGCCTGCTTGCGGTGCCGTTCCGGAAAGACAAGGCGATTGCGCCGTTCGCAGTGTGCCGGGCATGTTCGATAAGCGGTCCGTTGGGTACGGTGGTGCCGTCTTCCATGGCGAGATATTGCGCGGCCATGCGCGCCCCGAGAATATCCTTGCCGAGAGGATGGATTAGCGCGGATGTGCCCTTGTCTGTGTCAAGGGAAACCGTCATCGCCACGTTTGACGAATCGTGCAGGTTGGTGTTGCCGAGCGTAGTCCGTTGCGCTTCTCGCACGTTTTGCGTGTACTGGTAGTTTGGCCAGCGCGCGAGCTGTACGTACAGGAACGGCAGGTCCTTGCGTCCGAACACGTTACGGTACTGGTTGATGAGCGTGGTCATTTGCGATTCGTATTGCAAAGCAGTTCCGTAATTATTGGCGTCATCGCAACCTTGATACCACAGCACGCCCGCCACATGGAATCCCTTCAACGGCGCGATATGGTTCGCATAAATATCGCCGCCTTGTACATGCCGGCGAATAGGCGTGCCACCCCACGCGGTCTGGATGATGCCAATCGGCACATTGGGGTGCTTGGCGCGCAACTGCATGGCGAATTGCTGAGCCAGATAGCTGAGGTGCAGTGAATTCGTGGAATCTGCAGTCAGCCATGCATCGGCGCTCTGATTAACAGCGGACAGTGGAAAATCAGTGTCTTCAGCATCATGATTTGCGATGACAAATTTCACGTTGTCATCTACGAGCGGTTTCGGCAAATCGCCTGTCGTGATTAGTCCATTGCCAAAATTGTAAGTAGCGTTTTCGTAATACTGCACATAGTTGAGTTCCATATTCGACTGGCCAGCGGCTACGAAGACGTCTCCCACATACACTTTGGCCAGTTTCAGCACGGTTTTGCCGGCGTACTGCACTTGCAGCGAATACGGATTGAGACTTGCCTTTTGCGCGCTCAGCGTGCAGGTGAAACTGCCGTTTTTCGCTACCTTTGCCTTGACGCTCTCGGAGGTTTTGCCTTGCGTAAGTGTCGCTGACAGTTTCGAAACGTCGATGGGGTTGCTTTCCGTGGAGCTGACGTTGCCTTTGACTACGATTGGCTGATCGCGCTGGAACACCATATTGTCCATGTAGTACGAGGGCAGCTGCACATCAACAGTGGCCGCAGTATGGGCGGTGGCGGTGGATTGCGATCCGGTTTTACCGGTTGCCGTTCCGTTGCCCCATTTGGGGCCGCACCCGACGATGATGGCAACGACTATTCCTACGGTTACGATAACGGCAAGTGCCGTTCTTGCCAATCGTTTCGTATTCAATTCTGATTTGCCTCGTTCTTTGTCAACGCCCGCTCGAAGGTTCTGGCCTGTTTGTCATATGCGGCTCGTTCGGTGTTGGCTTTGCTGGTGGTCCCGGACGGGTCGGCTTTGCAGTCAAGCGCCTTCGGCGATTTGACTTCTTCCTGATACAAGGTGCTGAGCTTTTCCAGATCATATGAGGAATCCATGCTGGAAAATGCGTCGACAATCTTTCCCTTGAGCTGGAAATCCTTGGAATATGAAGCGTTCATGGCGGCAACCGCGTCTCTGCAATCGTTGATGGCATTCAGTTCGCGCATTTTCTGCGATGTTCTCACGCCCATGACGCCGAAGACCACAATGCATACCGCAACGACGATAACGGCTACGATGATGGAACGGCGAATCAAGTTCTTGACATGGTTATGTACCCAAGTGTCGCCATCTTGCACGCCTTGCAATATGGCCATTTGGAACGGATCTTCGGGAGCCGTTCGGTAGGAAGTCCCCGGTGCTTTTGTTCTAAGCTTTTCGTCACGATTGGTGGCATTGACGGAATTGTTGGATTTGCTGGTCCCGACGGTCGCGGTACTGCTGAAAGTCCGGGGCTTGCGGACATTACTTGCTTGACTGTCAGCTTTATTTGGCTGCCTTTCGTGCCGTGCCATGCTTCCCTCCAGGAGTCCGTGATACCGTTCTGATGTTGTCTATTGGAGGTGGTCCGACAAGGTCCTCTGTTCCCAAATGACAATACATAAGGTATGTTACCCGTTCCACTTCCGAATGCCAGCACTTCATGTTGTGGCATATTCGGTAAATGTGAAGTTTGGTTTGGAATCCATCTGCTTTATTTTGAGTGGGGGCATCTCAGAATACACTTAAGTTTTGCGTGTGCAATTGCGTCAACGAGTGAAAATGCGTTTTGTGAGAGAGGCTGACGATGATATCGCCGAAAAGCTTGATGAAGATTGCGACCACCGCTTCCGTGGTTGCAATGACGGTTTCCGTTGCCGTGGTGCCGGCTTACGCCATGCAGGATATTGCGATTGAGGATACGCCAAGTTCTTTTGCCGCAACTGTGGATGATGTGCAGAATTCGTCAAACAGCATGCCGGACAATCCGAACGCGACGCTGCCGGAAACGGTAAGCGAAAACATTTCGGACGATTCCACTGTGGTTTCGGAGAACCTTGCGGTTACGCCGGAAGGTGATGTGCAGAACATTGAGACCGGCGAAACCGTGACGGACGCTCAGCTGGTCGGCACGCAATCGCAGCAACCTGATCCACTGGCCAAAACGAATGGCGAATCATTCATTCCGGTGAGTGCCTCGAATGTGAAAGATGCTGTGGAACAATCTGTGAAACAATCCGTGGAGCAATCGTCCTCAAAAAACGGAGCCACCGTGAAGCTTGCCAAATTCGATGGCAACGATTACGGCGCGCATTGGGGAACCTACAACAATACGAAAGCCTTCTTCGACTATAGAAACAACCTGTTCGCCCAGCAGGCCAAAGGCGTGATCGACGTCTCTTCATGGCAGGGGGATATCGATTGGGCTAAGGCGAAAGCCGGCGGCGTGGAAGGCGCGATCATCCGTCTTGGCTTTGGATGGGGCAATGACGCCGATGCCAAAGCGCAACGCAACATTAATGAATGCAAGCGGCTGGGTATTCCGTTCGGCATCTACTGGTACTCGTATGCGGAGGATGCGAGCGGTTCCAGGCAGGAGGGCAACGATGTGGTGTCCAAGCTCCGCCAGTTTGGCGTGAGACCGAACGACTTGAAATACCCCGTGTACTACGACCTTGAGAGTTGGACGTGGACCGGGCACACGCCGCCGAACGATCCGAACGTGTATAACGGCATCGTCAATGCTTGGTATGGCGCGTTGCAGTCCGGCGGTTACCAGAATCTCGGCGTGTACTCCTACACGAGCTACTTGCAGGGGCCGTTGAACAATGCGAACATCTATGCGAAGACACGCTGGGTGGCGCAATATGGTCCGCAGATGGAATTCACGGCGTTCGGGACCAACGATCGTGGCTGGCAGTACACCGAAAGCGGTCATATCAACGGTATCAGTGGCTCCGTGGATATGAGTGCCTTTGGCAATAAGACTTCTGTGCAGAATGGAGGGAATGACGATTCTCAGCCTTCCCTTGATGTGCGCAAGATGAGTGCTGTGAGCATTCCTAATGGGAATTATTACATCAATGTACGTTCCAAAGTGGCTTCTAGTGTTGATATCCCTGGAGCCAGTGGAGCGGATTCCACAGCTATTCAGCTGTACTCCGGCAATGGGTCCAAAGCTCAGCAGTTTACTTTCACTAAACAGTCTGATGGCAGCTATGTGATTGTTAATGTGAATTCCGGTAAGGCCTTGGACGTTCGTAATGGCGCTGCGGGTAATAATGCGGTGGTGCAGCAGTATTCGGCGAATGGTACGAACGCCCAGCGTTGGTTCATCCGTGATTCGGGAGCCGGTTATTACTTGCAATCCGCATTAGGCAATTGGGTTCTGGATCTAAGTGGTGGTAGCACGGCCAACGGTACCGCGATTCATCTGTATACGCCTAACGGAACGGTCGCGCAACTCTTCACTCTTTCCTCTAGCGAAGTCAATATTCCGACAGATGCGCCAGCAACGATTCGATCAACGAAAAACACTGGATTGGTATTCGACGTTCCTGGTGCATCAACTGCCAATAGCACGCAAATCCAGTTGTATACAAGCAACGGTTCCAACGCGCAAAAGTATCGTTTTACATCGGTAGGAAATGCGACCTACCGCATTACCAATGTGAATTCCGGTAAAGCATTGGATGTGTATGGAGGCTCGACGGCCAATGGTGCAGCGTTTCAACAATATGACAGCAACGGTACCAGCGCCCAACAATGGACCGTACGTAACTACGGTAGCGGCAAGGTGACATTAATATCAGTGAACGCGAACAAAGCCGTGGATATTCCTGGCGGCAACGCCACGCAGCAGACCAAACTGCAGATGTACACGCCTAATGGAACGGCAGCCCAGCAGTGGACAATAAGCAAGGTATCTACTCCAAGAGAACGTATGGATGCCACAGCTGATTTACATAGGAAGGATCTTCCTGACGGCACCTATGCGTTCGGATCAAAGCTGAAGACTTCCATGAAAGTCGATGTTGCCGGTGCTTCCAAGAGCGATAGCGCCAATGTGCGATTGTGGGGCGGTAATGGTACAAACGCACAGAAATGGAAAGTAACGCATGACGGCAATGGCTATGTGACGTTGATTAGCGTGAATTCCGGCAAAGTATTAGACGTTTACGGTGCAAGCACTGCAAATGGAGCCAATGTTCAGCAGTATGTATCAAACAACACGTATGCCCAAAAGTGGATCGCCATCAAGAACTCAGACGGATCGTATACCTTCCAGTCCGCGCTCGCGGAGAACAAGGTTCTGGATGTTTCGGGTGCTTCTACTGCCAATGGCGCTAACGTACAGTTGTATAGTGCGAATGGCACGAACGCTCAAAAGTGGGTGAAGTAGTCAAGCAGTAGATATTTCAAATGTGGCCTGAGAACAAAACTGCTTGTTCTCAGGCCACATTTGAAAGTTGCGTTATTTTTTGCGTCTCATCATGGCAAATTGGTTGGCGTCGATGATGAACGCCTTACGATCGTTCTTGGCCATGACGTCGAGGATTATTCCCGCTATGAACAGCAGGATTCCCGCGATAACGAGCATAACTGCTCCGATGAGTGTGGGGAAGCGCGCCACCATGCCGGTATGCCAGAAGTCTACTGTTACGCTACCGCACAGTATGATGCCGATGATGCCGATAATGGCTCCGAGCCCTCCAAAGAACGGCAGCGGCTTGTATTCGCGGATCATGCGGAAGATGGTGCTCATCACCTTGATGCCGTCACCCACGGTGTCAAGTTTGCTGACGGAGCCTTCCGGGCGGTCACGGTATTGAATCGGCATCTCGAACAGGCGTAGATTGTTGTTCAACGAATGGATGGTCATTTCGGTCTCAACTTCGAAGCCACGCGAAAGCACTGGGTAAGTCTTGACGAATGTGAACGAAAACGCTCGGTAACCGGTCATGATGTCGGTGACGTCCGCATGGAACAGGCCGTTGATGGAACCGCGTACCAAGCGGTTGCCAAAGTTGTGGAATGGTCTCTTGTTCTCTTGGAAATATGTGGAGCTCAGGCGGTCACCGATTACCATGTCATAGCCTTCAAGCACTTTATCAACCATGGCTGGCGCCGCATCAGCAGGGTAAGTATCATCGCCGTCTGCCATGACATATACGTCGGCGTCAATGTCTTCGAACATGGCGCGAATCACGTTGCCTTTGCCTTGGCGCGGTTCCTTTCGTACAATCGCACCTTCGGCCATAGCGATTTCGGCAGTGCGATCAGTGGAGTTGTTGTCATACACATAGATGTCGGCATGCGGCAGTGCTGCTTTGAAGTCGCGTACCACCTTGCCGATGGTGACTTCCTCGTTATAGCAAGGAAGCAGCACCGCAACGGAAACGTTTGAATTCTCAGGCATACGTTCTACTATAGCTTTTGTACTGGCCGTTTTTCGATTTTGCACGAGTTCATCATGCTACAGGTTTCTGCGTGGGATACAGCACGAGGAATGGGATTGTGCGGATGTTTTATAAATATAATTGCTAGGGAAACGATATAAGCGAATGAAAAAACGCGTGGTTGGGTATGACATTATCAAATCGATGGCGATGTTCTTTGTAGTGATGCTCCACTACTCATTTTACACGAGATTCTATTCCAGCGGGCTTGCTGGAACGGCGGTCACCGTATTGTGCGTGGTGTGCGTGCCATTGTTCTTCGCTGTGAACGGCGCGCTGCTTCTTCCTCGGAAGATGGATGAGGCGAAGCATTATCGGAAGACGCTGAACATCGTCATTGTGGTCACCATCTGGAGGCTGCTTGCCGCGGCGTTCTTCGTTTTCGTGGACGGTTCCCATCCGGTGACGTTGAAGGATCTTGTGCTGTTCCTGCTTGGCGGTGGCTTTGGAGATTATCCGACCGGTTATTTTTGGTTCATGAACGCCTTGATCGCAGTGTACCTTGTTTTGCCTGTGATGAAAATGGCGTTCGATTCGGAACGAAAGCTTGCATTCAACGCGCTGCTGGCTGTTTTGGCTGGTTTTACTGTGGGCAAGGATTCCCTGAAACTTGTTCTGCAGATTCTGGGAACCGCAACGAACCATGATTTCGCCTCGATTCTGAATGCACTTGATGAATTCTACATTTTCGGCTCGTACGGATACGTTTTGTTGTATTTCCTGATTGGAGGGATGATTGGGCGCTATCTAAAGCAGAAGCAGACCGGGGAACTCGATGCCGACGTCCATCATCCCCTGTTCGATATCTCTTGGGGTGAAGCCAGCGCTGGCATCGTTGTCTGCTATGCGTTGACGTTACTGATCCAGCGATACCAGCATGCCACCCACGGCACTAATTTGACTGTGGAGAACGGCTATTGGCTGCTACCGTCATTCGTTGCAACGATACTGATTCTGTTGGTATTGGGGCGGGTGAATATCCAAGGCATTTGGGCCAAAGTATTCCAGGTGATCGGCATGAACACGTTCGGCGTGTACATGCTGCATTTGGTCGGATTGGTGCTGTTGAGCAGATTACAGGCTCTACCATGGCTCCAGTTCATGGGAAACTTGAATTCCGTTGCAGTGACTTTGCTGAATGTGGTGTTGTGCGGTTGCGTGTTCGCCATATGTCTTGCAGTATCCGTGCTGTTCCGAAAGATCCCGTATATTAATCGTTTGTTCGCGTTGTAAGCATTATGAATTAGTCGAACCGATAAAGAAGAAATGAAAATGAACGGATTGAATATGCTAAAGAAAATTGAACCACGAATTGTGGTTCCGCTGGTTCTTGGCATGATGTTCGCTTTGGGAGATGAGGCTTCCAATCCTGAAGGTCATATCATGCAAATTAAAAGCGCGTTATGCGTGAAGGTGCTGCTTTTCTGTGTGCTTTTCTGTGTATTATTTCGCTTCGCTGATTGGCTGATTGCCGAAGTGCAGGGAGCGAAGAGGGAAGACCAAGTAGAGCATTATGGCTTTTTCGAATATGGGTATGCGATAAAACCGTGGTTGAAGAACGCGGCGGTGATTGCCGTGTGCTGGCTTCCGTATGAATTTTGGTTGTTCCCTGGCGTGTATTGGTCGGATACCTCCAAACAGTTGCTCATTCATTATGGTGTGGAACGATTCACGGACCATCATCCTTTTGCTTTAACGTATTTGTTTGGTTGGTTCGCTGATTTTGGACAATGGGCTTTCCATAATTCCATTTATGGTTTGTATCTGCTGATTGTCGTGCAACTTATTGCAGCGCCGCTGCTTTTCTCTTGGATGCTTTTGTACACGAGGAAGATGGGCGTTCCGCAATGGTTGTGTCATGTGGAATTGGCATTTTTGGCATTGTTCCCGCTTTTTCCGGTGATGTTTTCTTCGTTAGCGAAGGATACGATTTCCGTTCTGTTTTTCATCCCTTTCTGCATATTGTTCGTTGACGGTATTCGCACCAAAGGTTCATCACTGTCTAAACCAGGAATCATTATTACATTATTGCTGTGTGGCTTACTGACGTGCCTGACGAAGAAAGCGGGCGTGTATGTGGTGGTGCCCTCATTGCTGCTGATGTTTCTGATTGTCGGATTGTCGAAAAAAGCGAAAGCTACCGCGTTTGCCATCGGCGCAGTAATTGCTATTGTCATGATGGTCATCATTCCGAAAGCCGTTATGCCGGCGCTTGGCGTTGCCCCTAGTGGTAAGCAGGAAAGCATCCCGTTTGCCATTCAGCAGGTTGCCCATGACGTCAAATACAACAGTGAGGACATGACTCAGCAGGAGAAGAAACTGATTTCTGACTTCCTGACCATTGACTATAAAAAGATTCCCAAAGCTTACGACCCGCAGATCGCAGATCCGGTAAAAGGGACCAGTTTGAAAGACCCTGATCTGTTCAGCGATTTTATGAAGCTGTGGCTCAAGAAGACAGTGGAGCACCCGATCGGTCATTTGGAATCGTGGATGGGATTGGTTCGCGGCTGGTTCAGCTTTTCTAACAACGATGGTTCTCCAAGCGATATGGTGGTTTGCACTGAATCTGCATGGTATTACGATCCGATTTTAGAATATGTTCCGCAGTGGCCGTTGAAGGCAAGCAGAAGTGATACTGCACGTTCTGTATATGACATGGAACAGAGCGTGCCCGTATTGAATGCACTGTTTTCAAGGGCATTGTGGTCATCCATCCTGCCCTGCTTCATGCTGTACTTGGCTTTGCGTCCCGGCAAAGGCAAATGGAGTCGCGTGGCTTCGATGCTTCCGGTGGATATGTCGTTTGTGTATCTGTTGCTGGTACCAGTGTCCGGCATGGGTGGAGAGCCAACCCGATATGTGTTGCAACTGATTTGCATCGCGCCATTGTTCTTAGCGTTCATGAGTGAATCGATTGGTAAAACGAAAGAACCTCTGATTAAAACGATGGCATAAATAATACAGAAATGGGTGTCGTAAAATACAACACCCATTTCTGTCAGTGACGACCGCGAACTGCTCGGCCGATCGCCTTCACCGCATCACGGCGACGGGAACCGATTGGCATTAGCGGATCGACAATCTTGCGAATCGGGTTGTCCTCCCCGACTGCGCGCTCGTGCTTCGGACGGAGCACGCCGGCTGGAATCTCTGATTCGTTTGCCTTTACTACACGTTTAAGCAGACGCTCATAGAACGGGGTCTCGCGTGCGTACTTCCAGTACATGGAAGCGAAATCGCAATCCGGGTCGGTCCATGGCTTCTGGAAGCCGGCATAGTGGACAATCTGTGGATCGTTGCGCGACTTCATATACGCGTCGTAAATGTCGTTCGGCGCCTGCACGAAGAGGTTGCCGACACGACCGCCGCAGTCATGCACCACGTTCCATTCCCACGGCAGGTACAGCACATTGCCTTCGCAGTGCGCGTTGAGCACGTCCTGGTCGTTGTAGATGAAATCGGGATTCGAGGCGTAGGTAAGCCATTGTTTGATGGTGTAATGCTCACGCATCGCCTTGGTGTTGAGCACCAGCACGCCGGCCTGGAAGTAATCGTATGGATTCTTCATCTTCAGTATGGTTTTCGCATAGTTCATGCGTTTGCCGTGCTTCACGTTGAGATTGGCGAGGAAGTCGATGTCTCGAATCGCGCCGAGCATCTTGCCCTGCAAATCGATGTTGTAAAGCTTCGCGATATCGCCGTTGATGATGATGTCGGAATCGAGATACAGCACCTTGTCGTAGAACGGCAGAACCTTCTGAATCAGGAAGCGGTAATACGTCTCCACACTGATATGGGCGTTATTGGTGGAAAGATCGTAGCCAGCAAGTTCGCGGTCCACGTTGGTGAACCTCAGATTCATATTCGGGAACTGCTTGAAGAAGCCACGCAGACGTTCCTGCTTGTCCCATGCGATGTTGCGCTGCAGCACCGTCACATCGTAGAAGTAATGCGGATCGGCGTTCTTCATGGCTGAATACACGGTGGTGGTCAATTGAGGAACATAATTGTCATCCGCTGCGAACACCACAGGAACGATTGGCTTGTCGGTAATGTCAAGCGGCTTGAGCTGCTCCGCTGGCTCCGGATTGGTGAAGTGGACGCACTGTAGTTCCTTGAACTTCCAGTTGGAACCGATACGCTTGTGATGCAGCAGGTAGATGTTGAGCAGACGTTCGGACAGATGACCCGGCGTACGCAGGGCCTCCTTGCTGTACGTGCTGTAGTCGGTGTTTTTATCGAACTCCTCAAGAATGGGGAACATCCATTTGCAATAGTCGAAGAAGATCTCCCTCTTCATAATGAACATGTTGCAGAAGCAGGCTTTGTCGCCGTTGAAGAACGCCTGTGCGTCCTGCTTGTAGTCGGGATACATGCTGCACAGGATCTGGTAGCAACGCTTCAGATCATCGTCATGCAGCAGGGGAGCGGCTTCCCACAGCGCGCGTGGAGTGCCGTGCTTATCGATGATTTTTTCGAGATTGCCGAATGGCGTGGTGATGACGTCATACTGCTTCACCACGTTGGCGATGTTTTTGTCATTCAGGCCATACTTCTTTGCCGCGGCGGCATCGATGTAGTGGTCCATGATTTCGCCGTAGGGATTTTCCTCATGAGGAGTGTCCGAGAAGTCGAAGTAACGGCGGTAATGGCAGAAACCGTAGTAGTCGGCGTCGATGTTTTTCCAAGCCCAATATTGCGTGGTCAGTTCGCAGTAACGTGGGTTGAGATCGGCGATATTCTCGCCTTCATCATCGTGGAATGCCCAGGGGAAGCGATAGTTCTTCGGTCCGACCTGCACCGGCTGCATGATGGCGCTGTCGAAGGTGTCAACGTTTTTGTGAGTGGTGACGAAGATGCGGATGTGCTGTTTATTGTATTCGTTGATAGTTTTCGCTGCTTCGATTCGTTCGTTGAGATTATGCATGTGGATGGA
>OIDU01000724.1_pt1 | contig 13900 bp, 10 predicted proteins | sample 1581481 | NCBI WGS metagenome assembly OIDU01 (sample SAMEA3882519, study PRJEB24775) | human gut metagenome | biome: human-associated habitat; feature: intestine environment; material: feces | place: Netherlands | collected 2009/2010
CATCGAGACATGTGTATCGCATGCTCCGGGAGTTCGTGGATTTTGCCAATGTATTTAACTAACTTTCAATTTACCATACTTTTAGTACACACGGATAATGCCGGAGATTTCCCTCACGACGGACATTCCCTCCATGATACGGATGGCATCATTAAAATGTCTCTCTTTTACGAGATCGGTGATGACCACGATCTCGGCAATGCCATCGTGGCTGCGCTTCTGTACCATCTGGGCGATGCTGACATCGTTGTTGCCAAGGACTCCTGCGATATTTGCCAGGGCTCCGGCACGATTCTCCACCTGTAAGCGTAGGAAGAATCGGCTCTTCGTATCCTCTACATCCAGTACAGGAAGCTTCTTATGGCTGTCGCTGCCAATCTTGCCGCAGCTTCCATGGATAATATTACGCATCACATCAATGACATCTCCCAGTACCGCACTGGCGGTAGGCATCTGTCCGGCGCCACGTCCCATGAACATGGCATCATCACAAGCCTGACCATGAACAAATACGGCATTGAAGGAATCTCTGACCGTGGCAAGAGGATGGCTGTCCGGGATCAATGTGGGATGTACTTTTACTTCAATTCCTTTACCTGTAAGCTTTGTAATACCCAACAGTTTAATCACATAGCCGAATTCTTTTGCATACCGGATATCCTCTGCTGTAATCTTCGTGATGCCTTCCGTATAAACCTGAGGGAACGTCACGCGGGAGCTGAAAGCGATGGATGCCATAATGGCGATCTTGCGTCCCGCATCATAGCCTTCCACGTCCGCTGTGGGATCTGCTTCCGCATAGCCCAGTCTCGTAGCCATATCCAGAGCTTCCTGATAGCCCATACCTTCCTCGGACATTTTGGTCAAAATATAGTTTGTCGTACCGTTGACGATTCCCATGATCTCCGTCAATTGACTTCCCGCCAGACTCTGACGCAAAGGGCGGATAATGGGAATGGCTCCTGCTACAGCTGCCTCGAACTGTAAGTCACATTTATTCTCCGTGGCAACCTCAAACAGCGGATCCCCATACTCCGCCAGCAGATCCTTGTTGGCGGTGACCACCTGCTTTCCGGCCTTCATGGCTTCTTCCACATAAGTTCTGGCCGGTTCTATACCACCCATGACTTCAATAACGATCTGGATTTCGGGGTCTTCCAGAATTTCCTGCCAGCTATCTGTGAACAACTCCTGTGGGATTCCTTCTCTTACCTTTCCGGGATTGCGCACCAGAATCTTTTTAATCTCCAGATGTGCTCCTGTCTTCAGGCAGATATCCTCTTCCTGCATCCCTGCCAGCTTGTACACACCGCTTCCCACGGTTCCTGCTCCCAATAATGCTGCATATATCTTACGGTTCTCGCCCATGATTTCTCCTCTCATTGTGCCGTAACACCTGACGATTTCTTCTGTTTCCAAATATCTTTCTGTATCTTTGCAATTTCCAAAAATAACTATGTCTCATTATAACAAAAAACATTTATAACGCAACAAAAACCGTCCTTATCAGACGGTTTTGTCAATTTTTTATATTGAAACAGTTATTCTTATTCCAGTGCGCTTACCCCAGTGCCTTCTCCAATTCCTCAATCACGATCTTCAATGCTTTGATTCTGGCATATTTTTTATCTACAGATTCCAGAATGTGCCAGGGAGCATATTACGTGCTGGTCTTCTGGAGCATTTCGTTTACGGCATCTTCATACTGATCCCATTTATCCCGGTTGCGCCAGTCTTCGTCCGTGATCTTCCACTGCTTCTCCGGGGTGTTCTGCCGTTCCGTAAAGCGTTCCAGCTTGTCGATCTGCACCCAGAATTTGATGATCACCGCACCCCACTGGGACAATTCCTTCTCGAACTCATTGATCTCATTGTAAGCCCGCTGCCAGTCGTTGGTACTACAGAAGCCTTCCAGCCGTTCTACCATGACGCGTCCGTACCAGGTACGATCAAAAATGGCAATATGTCCGGTCTTAGGAAGTCTCGTCCAGAATCGCCAGAGATAATGTCTCGCTTTCTCGTGTGGTTCCGGGCTGGCGATGGGGTGTACCTCGTAGCCTCTGGGATCCAGTGCTCCCGCGATCCGCTTGATATTGCCGCCCTTGCCTGCGGCATCCCAGCCTTCGTAGGCGATGACTACCGGAATCTTTTTCCGATACAGGCGGTAATGCAGGGCATTCAGCTTCTTCTGCAGATGACGCAGTTCTTTCTTGTATTCTTCCTCGGAGATTTCCTTGTCCAGTTCCACCTCGGACAGCTTCGGCATCTTCACCAGCGGGAATACATTCTGCAAAATGGGCACAGCAAGGCTCTCATTCTGCATGGCCACATGGATACCGCTGCATAATGTCTCCAGCACTTGCAATTCCGCCCACTTTTTGTCCCCGGAATCTATGATGTACCAGGGAGCTACGGAAGCGTTCGTATCTGTGAGGTATTTGTCGTAGACTTCCTCACATTTGTCATAATGCTTGTTCTGCCACCAGTCGTTCTCGCCCACACGCCATGCGGTGTCCTTGTTACCTTCCAGCTCCTCCAGGCGCTTTTTCTGTTCCTTTTTCCCGATCTGGAAAAAGAGCTTCAGCACCAGATAACCGTTGTCCGTCAGCTGTCGTTCAAAACGCTTGATGCTCTCAATGCGCTCCGCATACTGCTTATCCGACAGTTCGCCCCGAAGTCTTCCCTTCGTCACCTCATCCATCCAGCCGGAATCCAGGAATTCGAACTTGCCGGCTTCCGGAATTTTCACAAAATACCGATACAGGAAGGGCTTCCGCTTCTCTTCCTCCGTCGGTGCGGACATGGAAGCCACCTTGAAGAATCTGGGATCGATATTTTTAATAATTCCGCCGATGGTACTGCCCTTGCCGGCGGCACCCCAGCCTTCGATCAGCACCAGCACCGGGAGCTTATGCTCCTTGATCTGCATCTGGAGTCTTAAAAGTTCCTCCTGCGCTACATCCAGTCGTTTATCCAGTTCCTCTTTGTCCGGCTTTGCCGCCGGGATCCACTGTTTCAGCATACTGTAACCACCCTTTCCAGAAATCCTCATTGTACAAAACTTACATAAGTCTAGTGTATACCATTTTTAAAAAATATAAAAGCAATTGGGAAATTTATTTACAGATATTATTTTTCCATCCGTTCTCTGATATTATTGTAGATTTCCCGGGTCTGCGCATCATCTGCACCGTTTAGAATAACGGTGCTCCCCTCTACTTCCATGACTACATAAGTATCACAGTCGTTATGAGTATAGCGGATGTAATCTGCGTGGATTTCATCGCGAAAATGTCCCATGGAATATTTCAGGTTGCCAAAACCGTTCGTCCGGATTGTATTCGTATCCCGGAACATATTCTCTTCGTAAGCAATGCTTTCGATAGCGTCATATTTCACTGTGTAATCCTGCCAGCCCTCCGCCTGAACAGTAAATTCATTTTCTCCATAACAGATCTCGATTTTTCCCGTATATAACGTCCATACCGTAAATAGCACACACGCGAGCATTATAAAGACATAGACCGCAACCACTTTATGGTTGTAGTGTACTGCCAGCCCTTTTCCGGTGCGCAACTTCTTTCTATAATAGAGATAAGAATACAGGATGCTGCCAAAAGCTGCTGCCGTGATAGCGACAATAAACAGAAATAATGCAGCCATGCTGTCACTGAACAGTCCACAGCTCATACTCAACAGTCCTGCTGCCACCCATATTTTTCCACTGAAGCGGTGCGTGGCATTCCAGTTCTCCTCATCCTGCAATGCCCATACGACGCGGATGCCGATGGTGCGGTTCGGTTTCACCTTGGGCAGATAATTGCCCACAATAACAAATAGCGATCCCATTCCGACATACAAAATTGCCATGAGCAGATTCTCTTTCCTTACACCCATATCAATCCATCTGGCGATACCGTTATAGAGCAATGTCATTCCCGGCACGATCCACGTAACCATTCTTATGACCTTGTCACTCTGCTGCCTGTTTCTGTTGTCGTAAAAAGTTACTGCAATTGCTATCACATAAGTCACTGCAAAAGTGCCGTTTACCCACAGACTGTTCTCACAGGTATATCCCAATATCATTCCCATGCACATAACAAATGCCGAGCAGATCAGCCTGCCTTTATTTTTCTGTATCATTTCCTTCATTATCCGATGCTCCTTTCAAATCTGTAATCCATAACATGATTTCTTCCAGCACGGAAGCATTCAGTTCATAATAAATAAACTTTCCTTCCCGCTTGTCCCGGATCAGATCTGCCTCCTTTAGCACCGACAAATGCCTCGATATGGAAGCCCCCGTCACCGGAAAATGTTCGCAGATCTCTCCTGCCGACAATCGACCGTTTTTCAGAAGATTTAGTATTTCACGCCTTATAGGATCTGCCAACGCTTTCAATGTATCCTGTATTCCCAAAAATGAATCACATCCTTTCATCCAAGCGTTTAACATTTAACCTAATTGTTAAATGTATTGTATCATGTGGATTATTTAATGTCAACAGCTTCGCAGATCAAGGCAGATACTCATTCCTGCGTATGGATACATCTGTACATAAAAATCCCTCCGTCTTATGACGAAGGGATCTCATTCTTCTCTATACTTCCGTACTGTCTTCCGGCAGTCCCTTTAAGAACGCCACAGCCACCGGCAATGACAAAACCGCAGATAAAATATCGGACACCGGCTGTGACCACTGGATGCCCCGAATTCCCCAGAACGCCGTCAGGATCAGCAGTGCCGGAATGTAGATGGTGCCACTTCGGAAGGAGGCTAAGATCGTCGCCCTGCCGCCCTTTCCAATGGACTGAAACAGCATGTTGCCGCAGATGCATACCGGAATAAACGGAAGCGTCAGGCACTGGATCTGCAACGCATAAAAAGCGATCTCATAAGCGTCCATATCCGTAAGGAATTGCAGCAACAGCTCTCTGCGGAACACATACACCACACCTGCGAACACTGCCATGGTTACCAGGCTGGCACACAGGGTGAACCAGAACGCTTTCCTTACACGGGAATACTTCTTTGCCCCATAATTGAAGGAGGATACCGGCTGGAAGCCCTGACCGATACCCAGTGCCACACTGAATACGAAATTGAAAATACGGGATACCACGCTCATAGCTGCAATGGCAATATCCCCGTAGACTGCCGCCTGTGCATTCAGCATCATGGTGGACACGCTGGCCAGTCCCTGTCGCATCATACTGGGGAAGCCTGCTGTAAGAATGTTCTTATGTACGGCAAATTCCCAGGTAAAATATTTCGGTGCCAGGCTGCTCTGGGTCTTTCCACGTAGGAAAAAGAATAACAGGATTCCAAAGGATATGTACTGGGAGATCATAGTGGACCCCCACATAAGAATGGCATCTCCCGCCATATTTAAGATACCGCCGGAGACCAGTCCTACCATCGCCAGATTGGCATAGCCTTCATACCGGAGCACATTGTTCATCACACAGCTGGATGCCATTGCCGGTGCCGACACCAAAATATAGAAAGCATAGATTCTCGCATAGGGAAGGATGGTCTCCGTACTTCCAAGCAATCTGCACAATCCGTTCAGATCCAAAATACCGATAATTGCGATCAACACTCCGGCTCCTGCCGCCAGATAAAATCCCGTTGCGGAAAAAGCTTTCGCTCGCTCCTTTTCATGAGCTCCTAACAACCGGCTGATATTGCTTCCGGCGCCATGACCGAACATGAATCCAAACGCCTGAATAATTGCCATCAAGCCAAACACCACGCCTACCGCTCCGGTAGCACTGGTGCCTAACTGGCTTACGAACCAGGTATCCACCATATTATACAGATTCGTGATCAGCATACTGATGGTAGTCGGCAGTCCCAGTTCCAGAACCAACCGTGCTACCGGTTCCTCGGTGAGCCGTTTATATTGTTTCTCCTCTTTTGACAATGTAGTATCACTCATATCACATAGCTCCTATATCATTACCACAGTTTCCATTCGGTTCTCTCTATGGTTTTACACTATTCTATGCCACAGTAATCCGCAGGCTGCTTCTGCCCGGTTTGAAATCATAATCCGTACCCATTCATCGTATCGCCAAAATAGCGTCTGCCCTACCGGCACGACGCTATTATAGATGATTCTCTTTGAAAATGTAAGCCCTTCCAGCTGTTTTTACTTAAATTTTATGTTCAGCATCACAGTTTCTCACTGAAATAGCTCTTATAGCCCTCACCGAAGATCTCCGTGGCACTGGTGACGATCATAAATGCCAGGGGATCCTCTTCCTTTACGATTTCTTCCGCCTTGGGAGAAATGTTTTTCTTCATGGCGCACATGATGACGCTCTTCTCCTTGCCGCTGTAAGCACCACTGCCCTGTACATAAGTCACACCAATATCCAGCTCCTCCAAAAGTCTCCCTGCAATCTTCTCTGCATGGTCGCTGATAATATAGATCAGCTTCGCCTCATCACGACCGTACAATACCACATCCAGCACCACTGATGTGATAATGACCACGATACCGGCATACAGTGCCTTGTCAACATTCCGGAATACAAATGCCGATGCTATGACGATAACCACATCTGTCAGGAAAAACAATGCTCCCGTCTTGAGGTACGGGAACTTTAGTCGCAGCAGCTTGATAATAATATCTGTTCCTCCCGTAGTGGATCCGGCCTTGAACACCCAGCCCATGGATACTGCCATCAGGGCACTTCCGGCCAGAGAGGCAAGTAATGGATCTGTGGTCACTGCTCCTACCGGTGTCAGCAGGTTTGTAAACAGTGATGTCATTGCCGTACAATAGATCGTCGACAAAATAAACCGCAATCCGAATTTCCAGATACCGATCAGTAGGATCGGTATGTTGATGAGTAACATCCAGGTACCTGTCTCAATTCCGAACAAACGGTTTAAAATAATGGCAATACCGGTGATACCCCCGGGTGCCAGAGAGTTCGGATCCAAAAACATGCTGACGGATACCGCATAGACAAAAGAAGCCACCGTGATCATTACATAATCCCGAAACATCTGCAGTGGTGTCTTTTTATCCAGTCTCTGTATTTCCAGTTCTTTTTCAGTCTTTTTCGCCATATTTCTCTCCATTTCCACACATAAAAGCCGCATACCTATAATATGCGGCTTTTATCAGTGATGCATTCACTTCTTTTCTAAGAAACTATGCAGCGGCATCTGCATGACTCTGCACAATTATATATTTGCTCTGACCACCTTGGGCTGATAGCCTTCTTTTTCCAGGGCAGCAATGATCTCTTTCTTATGCTCGGTACCGAATGCTTCCAGTGTGATACGCAGTTCCACGGCAGCGCTGCGGTTGATGGATACAAACTGGTTGTGCTCCAGCTTGATGACATTACCGTTAACGCCGGCAATGATACCGGATACTCTGCACAGCTCACCGGGCTTGTCGGGAAGCAATACGGATACGGTGAAGATACGGTCTCTTAAGATCAGACCCTGCTGTACTACTGAGGACATGGTGATGACATCCATATTACCGCCGCTCAGGATAGATACAATACGCTTATCCTTCACATTTAACTGCTTTAAGGCTGCCACGGTCAGCAGTCCGGAATTCTCCACGATCATCTTGTGGTTCTCCACCATATCCAGGAAGGCTACTACCAGATCCTCGTCCTCCACAGTGATCACGTCGTCCAGATTCTTCTGTAAGTACGGGAAAATCTTACTTCCGGGAGTCTTAACCGCAGTACCGTCTGCAATGGTGTTGACCTTTGGCAGGGTGGTTACCTTGCCGTTCTTTAAGGATACCTGCATGCAGTTAGCTCCCGCAGGTTCCACACCGATGACCTTGATCTTTGGGTTCAGCAGTTTTGCCAGTGTGGAGACACCGGTTGCCAGTCCGCCGCCACCTATAGGAACTAAAATGTAGTCTACCAGGGGAAGCTCTTTGAATATCTCCATGGCAATGGTACCCTGACCGGTTGCCACAGTCAGATCATCAAACGGATGAATGAAGGTATATCCGTGCTCTTCTGCCAGTTCATATGCTTTTGCACATGCCTCATCATAGACATCACCGTGCAGTACTACCTCTGCACCGTAGCCTCTGGTACGGTTTACCTTGATCAGAGGTGTGGTGGTGGGCATTACGATAGTGGCCTTGCTGCCGTAGCATTTTGCTGCATAAGCAACGCCCTGGGCATGGTTGCCTGCTGATGCGGTGATCAGTCCCTTGGCACGCTCTTCATCCGTCAGTGTGCTCATTTTGTAATAAGCGCCTCTTAACTTGTAAGCACCGGTAAACTGTAAGTTCTCGGGCTTTAAGTATACACGGTTGCCGGTCTGGGCGCTGAAATAATCACTGTATACCAGCTTGGTCTCTAACGTTACCTTTTTTACGATTTCACTTGCTTCTTCAAATTTCTCTAAAGTCAACATTTCTTCCTGCATTTTTCTTCCCATGCCTTTCTGTAACACTTTCCTTGGTCTGTCGGTTATTCCTCCTGCGTATCCGTCTGTTGCTCGTTCTCGGGCAGATGCAGTTCTCCGATATTCTCCATATTCACATCAAACAATGCGTTTACAAATTCCTCAGAATTGAATTTCTGGAGATCCTCAATGGTCTCCCCCACACCGATGTATTTTACCGGAACCTTCAGTTCAGACTGGATTGCCACCGCAATACCGCCCTTCGCCGTTCCGTCCATCTTCGTCAGAATGATGCCTGTGAGATCTGCCACCTCACCAAATTCTCTCGCCTGTACCAGCGCATTCTGTCCGGTGGTACCATCCAATACGATCAGGTTCTCTCTGTGGGCATTCGGGAACTCCTTGTCAATGATGCGGTTCATCTTGCGAAGTTCTTCCATCAGGTTCTTCTTATTATGCAGTCTGCCGGCAGTATCAATCAGAAGCACATCCACGCCTCTTGCTTTCGCTGCATTCACGGCATCAAACACCACACTGGCGGGATCCGCGCCCTCTTTTCCGCCGATCATGGGCACATCCGCTCTGGATGCCCATTCTGCCAGCTGATCTCCCGCTGCGGCACGGAAAGTATCCGCTGCGGCGATAAGGACTTTTCTGCCCTCATCCTTTAATTTACCTGCCAGCTTGCCCACGGATGTGGTCTTGCCCACACCGTTGACACCAATGACCATGATCACGGACTGTTCCTTCTCGAAATCATAGGCGGTCTCATCCACCTGCATCTGCTCCTTAATACTTTCGATCAGAAGCTGTTTGCATTCGGAAGGCTCCTTGATATGCTTTTCTTTTACCTGCTGTTTTAATCTCTCCACAATGGCAGTGGTGGCATTGACACCGATATCTCCCATAATGAGGATTTCTTCCAGTTCTTCGTAGAAATCATCATCAATGGCGGAAAAACCGCTGAAGACCGAATCGATTCCCCGGACAATGTTATCACGGGTTTTGGTCAGTCCTTCTTTCAGCCTCGCAAAAAAGCCTTTCTTTTCCTCACTCATCCCATTTCCTCCAATCAGCATTCTATCCAGAAAAACGCTTGCGTTTTTCTTGTATGAAACTTAGAACTTCTTCACGATTTTCATACTAATCGTCCAGGTCCTTGTCAATGAGGTTGACGCTGACTAAGGTAGATACGCCCTTCTCCTGCATGGTGATACCATACAATCTATCCACCTGTTCCATAGTACCTCGTCTGTGGGTAATGACAATGAACTGGGTGTTCTTGGTCAGCTTATGTAAATACTTTGCAAAACGTCCTACATTGGAGTCATCCAGTGCGGCCTCGATCTCGTCTAACAGACAGAACGGAGACGGCTTCAGGTTCTGAATTGCGAACAGTAGGGATATGGCGGATAAAGCCTTCTCTCCACCGGAGAGCTGCATCATGTTCTGCAGCTTTTTTCCGGGGGGCTGTGCGATGATGCGGATGCCTGCCTCCAGAATATCCTCATCCTCCATCAGTTCCAGTGTTCCCTTGCCACCACCGAAGAGTTCCTTGAATACCTTATCGAACTCTCTGCTGATCTCTGCGAATTTCTCCGTGAACTGTTTGCGCATGGCGGTATCCAGTTCTTCGATGATGCCTTCCAGCGTCTTCTCCGCTTCCACCAGATCGTCATGCTGAGTCTTCATGAAAGTATAGCGCTCCATCAGGTTCTTGTAATCCTCAATGGCGTTGACATTGACATTGCCAAGCTTACGGATCTCATCCTTCAGACCGCTGATCTCTCGTTTCATAGCAGGCAGATCATTCATCTCTTCGTTGCGGAGTCCTGCCGCATCGCTTAAGGTGATCTCATACTCATTCCACATGTAATTGATCTGACCTTCGATGCCGTCCTCCAGCTTTTTCTTCTGTTCGCCCAGACGATAGACTTCCTTATCCAGAGCATTCATACGCTCGGACATTTCCTCTCTGCTGCGGAAGAAATCTTTCTGTTTTGTAGACAGTTCTTCCTTTTTCGCAAGGTCTTCGTCCAGCTTCTTCCTGGAAGCATCCTGATTCTCATGAGAAGCAGCGATGGTCTTCTCAATCTCCAGGATGTTGTTCTTCTTGCGTTCCACTTCCTGCGCATTTTCCGTCAGAGCTTCTAAAATCTCATTAAGCTCTGCCTGTGCACGTTCCAGCTCGCCGCCTATACGATCCACATTTGCCTGCTTGTAATCCAGCGCCTGACGCATCTTCTCGACTTTTACTTCCCATTCTCCTGCGTGGGCGGAAGCTTCACTCTCTTCCAGTCTGCAGCTCTCCAATTCTTTCTGAAAGCCCAGGATCTGTTCCTGCGTCGTCTTCTCCAACTCTTCGCTGGCAGCCAGTTCCTGCGTAATGGATTCCTTGCCGGAACGGATCTCGAAGATCCTGGTCTCGATCTCCTGCTCCTCCAGCTTCAAAGACTGTGCACTCTCCGCCTCTTCTTCCATACGCTCTCTTGCCTGGGAGATGTTCAATCTTGCGGTATTCTGCTCGATGGACTTGCGCTGCATCTCGGTCTTCAGTGCTTCCAGATCCATACGAAGTTTATTTCTCTTACTCTTGGTGTCTTCGATCTTCTGATTGTAAGTCGTGATATCCTCAGAGAGCTTTTTCACCTTTTTCTCCAGTTCGTCCATCTCACGACGTCTTCCCAGGAGATTGCTGTTGTTTTTAAAAGCACCGCCGCTGATGGCACCACCGGGAACTAAGAGTTCACCTTCCAAAGTGACCATGCGGATGCCGTAATCGAATTTTCTTGCGATCTTCACGGCATTGTCCACATTGTCTACCACAACGATACGTCCCAGCATAGCCTTCGCCACATTGCGGTATTCTTCTTCTGTGCCTACCAGTTCGTCTGCCATGCCGATGACACCTTTTTCCTTAAGTGCCTCCGGATTCTTGAATTCCTGGGGCTTGGTAATACTGGTCAGAGGCAGGAATGTGGCTCTTCCGAGACGGTTCTGCTTTAAGAAGCCGATCATATGCTTGGCGGTCTCTTCGTTATCCGTTACGATATTCTGGATATTGCCGCCCAGCGCAGTCTCGATGGCGGTCTCATATTTTGCCTCCACCTGAATGATGTCCGCTACGACACCAATGATGCCCTTTTCTTTTTCCTTCTGCTCCATGACTTTTTTGACGCTGCCGCCGTAACCATCATAGCGCTCGGTAATATTGGTCAGGGCTTCTAACTTAGACTGTTCCTGATGAAAACGGTTCTGTGTCTCCCGCAGCTTCGCATCCAGTCCGGTAAGATTCTCACGGATATTGCCAAGCTCCAGTTCGGATGCCGCTTCCTGTTCCGTCATCTGACGCAGTTCCTCAGTCACGGTCTCAAAAGTCTCTTCCAGCTTCTTCACCGTTTCTTCTCTGGCTGCCTCATCGGATTTGGCACGTAACAGTCTGGAATTTAACTCTGCCTTGCGGATATTGATCTGCTCCATCATGGTATCGAAGCGGCCCATCTTGGATTTAATGGTAGCTCTCTGGTTCAGTTCTCCAATAATGGTATTTTTCCCGGCTTCGATATTATTGTTGAGCTCGGTGATCTTATTCTGAATGGCTTCCAGATCAGCCTTCGCTTTCGCCGCAGCTTCTGCAATCTCCTGCACCTGGGTATCGGTATCCTTTTTATCGGTTAAGATATCCTGCTTTTCCTGCTCTTTGCCGGCAATCTCCTCTTCCAGGGCTGCCTTACGATTGTTCAGATGGTTCTCACTGCCGTGAGCGGAATTGATCTGCTCTTTTAAGACATTGATCTCACCTTCCAGTTTGCCCCGCATCAGGCCGGTATCCGTCAGTTGCTCTCTGGCGGCTTCAATGGCTGCATCCAGGCTTTCGATCTCCTGCTGGATCCGCTCGTATTCTTCCTTGATACCTTCGTACTTTTCACTGGTCTCGTTCAGTTCATTGCTGGCCAGATTATATTTTTCTTCCATGGAAGACAGCTGTTCTCTGAGTTTCTTATTTCCCAATAAGAAGACATTGATATCCAGAGTCTTTAATTCTTCCTTTTTTCTCAGATAGACCCTAGCCACCTCGGATTGCTTCTCCAGAGGGCCTACCTGCTTTTCCAGTTCGGACAGAATATCATTCACACGCACCAGATTCTGTTTTTCGTTCTCCAGCTTCGTCTGGGCCGCTGCTTTTCTGCGCTTGAATTTCACGATTCCGGCGGCCTCGTCGAACAGTTCACGCCGTTCCTCGGGTTTACCGCTTAAGATCTTGTCGATCTGGCCCTGTCCGATAATGGAATAGCCCTCCTTGCCGATACCGGTATCATAGAACAGCTCATTGACATCCTTTAATCTGCAGGGAGTACCATTGATCAGATATTCACTTTCTCCGGAACGGTAGATCCGTCTCGCCACTGTAACTTCGTCATAGTCGATCGCCAGCTGGTGATCGCTGTTGTCCAGAGTAATGGCAACATAGGCGTAGCTCAACGGTTTTCTGGTCTCTGTTCCCGAGAAAATAACATCCTGCATACTGGCACCACGCAGCTGTTTGATGCGTTGTTCTCCCAGCACCCATCTTACCGCGTCCGCAACGTTACTCTTACCGCTGCCGTTAGGTCCTACGATACCGGTGATTCCGTTGTGGAACTGAAATACGATCTTATTGGCAAATGATTTGAACCCGTGTATCTCAATACTTTTTAAATACATATCCTCTATCCCTCAATAGCAGAAGCGCCTCGTAAGCCGCCTGCTGTTCTGCCGCTTTTTTTGTTCTTCCCTGCCCACGACCCAGGCATTCTCCCTCCATGTCGATCTCTACCACGAAGGTCTTGTCGTGTTCCGGTCCGCTCTCCTCTAACAGCCGGTACTCGAACTCTTTTTTGAGTTTCCCCTGAATCAGTTCCTGGAGATTACTCTTGCTGTCGTAGAAGAGACGCTTGTCCTCTAAGTCCGACAGAATAAAGCGGTCAATAAAAGCCTTGGCAGGCTGCATGCCACCATCCAGATAAATGGCACCGATCATGGCTTCCATACCGTCAGAGGTGATGCTGTCTCTGCGTCTGCCGCCGGTGTTCTCTTCGCCTTTTCCCAAAAGCATAAACTGTCCTAGCTCCAGGTCTCTGGCACAGAATGCCAGGGAAGGCTCGCACACCATAGAGGCGCGCATCTTGGTCAGCTCACCCTCCGGAACATCCGGGTGTTCCCGAAACAGGAAGTCACTGGATACCAGCTCCAGTACGGCATCTCCTAAGAATTCGATACGTTCGTAGTTCTCTGTTTTGTTGATCTTTTGTTCATTGGTATAGGAGCTGTGGGTCAGCGCCTGCTTCAGCAATGCTTTGTTGTGAAAGCAATAGCCGATGCGCTGTTCCAGCACGTCCATTGTATAACCATCCAACATTTTCTTGTCCTCACAAATGCTAATAGTTCAAACCCAGTAGTCACAATCAAGATAAGAATAAGCAGACCGTAAGCAGACGTCGGTACTTAGCGAGG
>OIDU01000731.1_pt1 | contig 13824 bp, 9 predicted proteins | sample 1581481 | NCBI WGS metagenome assembly OIDU01 (sample SAMEA3882519, study PRJEB24775) | human gut metagenome | biome: human-associated habitat; feature: intestine environment; material: feces | place: Netherlands | collected 2009/2010
CATAGGGTATCCTGCTGTGATACCCACGCAATCTCTCCGCTGTGAAATTCCGGTTACATACTGTCACCACTGACGATTCTTTTATCTTCAAGACGAGAAAAGTTCTGGCGATAGTAACGTTTAATCATCGATATTCTTATTTTATTTTCTATTTTACCAACTAATCTGGCGATGCATTTTACGATATTGTCCGGGAGTTATACCAGTGTATCTCTTAAAAATAGAAATAAAATAACTTTGAGATGAAAAATTCAAGTAAGTACTGATTTCACCCAGACTATAGTCGGAATGTGCCAGTAAATTCTGTGCCTTTTCGATAAGAACTTTATGGATAAAAACAGTAAGCGTCTGTCCGGTTTCTTTATGGAACAGGGCAGACAGATATTTAGGTGTTAAATTAACTAAAGATGCCAGTTGATTTAAGGTTAAAGTTTTATTTTTTCCATGATAGATATAATCAATGACGCGAGAAATAGCTGGTGAATAGTAATTTTTTGGCGTCTTTTTTGCCTCAGCAACACGAAGCGTAAATTCAATAGCCATCTGTTCATTTAATTTCATTAAAGTGTCAACATCGGTACATTGTTCCATTTTTCGTATATATACATCACTTAAGGAAAAAGCAGTTTCCTCATTAAGTCCTCCTTCGATGGCATATCTGGTAACTAAAGTTGTATTAGCAATACTTGCATAAAAAAGTAATTTTAATTTGGAATTGGAAGAGGTCATCTTTCCGTAAACAGTTGTTGGGAGTGAATAATAAGTATTCTCCAATGCATGAATATCTCCGTTTGAAACACATTCGAGAATTGCCTTTTCCTGTGCATAAGATGTATGTATCCGTTCATTTTCTGCATTTTCCAACAGTTCATGTGTGAGTGAAAAATTGATGTCTGACTTCATTTTATACATAGGTGATTCCTCCTGTCAAAAACACGATAAATTGACATAAAACACGATAAATCGATATAATTATATGCCGGAAATAGATAAAATGCAATTAAGAGATTAAAAGAGAGGAAAAGCGATGAACATTGATAAAATATGCGAACAGTTAACAATAGATGAAAAAATCCGGCTTTTAGGCGGTGTTGGTGACTGGCATACTTATGACTGTAATGGAAAAATCCCCTCTATTATGATGACAGACGGACCACATGGGATTCGAAAACTGGAGCAGGAAAAGGTTGGGGATATTGAAACCAGTAAGCCAGCAACCTGTTTTCCAACTGCAAGTGCAATAGCCTGCAGTTGGAATCCTGCTATTGTTAAAAAGATGGGTGAAGCGATTGCGAAAGAAGCAAAAAAAGAGCAGATATCCATTGTGCTAGGCTGCGGAATCAATATCAAGCGTTCTCCTTTATGCGGAAGAAATTTTGAATATTTCAGTGAAGATCCGTATTTGACAGGAAAGCTGGCAACGGGATATATCGAAGGTGTACAGAGTCTTGGAATAGGTACGAGCTTAAAGCATTATGCTGTTAATTCACAGGAAACAAGACGAATGACATCCAATAGCCAGATTGATGAAAGAACTCTTAGGGAAATATATCTGTCGGCTTTTGAAGAAGTTGTGAAAAAAGCAAAACCGACTTCTGTAATGGCTTCATACAACAGGATTAATGGCGAATTTGGAGCAAGAAATAAATACTTACTGACAGATGTTCTGAGAAAAGAATGGAAATATCAAGGTGGTGTGGTGTCGGATTGGGGAGCAGCAAATGATATTGTAAGCTGTATGAAAAATGGTCTTACACTGGAAATGCCAGATCCGAAAGGTTTCCACACAGATGTGTTAAAGGAAGCGTATAAGGATGGCCGGATTACGGGTCAGGAACTGGATAACTGGACTAAGAATGTTCTGCAGAATTTTGTATCACTTCATAAAAATATAGAAGAAAATTATGAGGTAGATATGGAAGAACAGAATCAGGTGGCACGTAAACTAGAAAATGAAAGTGCAGTGCTTTTGAAAAATAATAGTGTTTTGCCAATTGGAAAAGAGAAGAAGGTAATAATTATTGGAGAGCTTGCCAGGCAGATGCGATTTCAGGGAGGTGGGAGCAGTCATATCCAGCCGATGAAGATGACAAATGCGATTGAAGCAATACGTGAAAAAGGATATCAGGTAACTTATATACAGGGATATCAGAATGAAAAGGAAGAATTAGGAGAAAAGCAACTACAGGATACGATAGAAAAACTGAAACAGGAATATAGAAAAAAGGATTGTGTAATTCTATATTTTATCGGTCTTACAGAATCTTACGAGGGAGAAGGATACGACAGGAAAAATCTTAAAATCCCTCAAAATCAGAAAGAGCTGTTGGATGAAATTGCAGAAACTGTCGGAAAAAATCATATTGCAGCAATTAGTTTCGGTGGTGCGCCTATGGATTTTAGTTTTGAAAAGAATGTAGGAGCAATTCTTCACATGTACCTCGGAGGACAGGCTGTAGGGGAATCTGTTGCTGACTTAATCAGTGGAGAGGTGAATCCATCCGGTAAATTGGCAGAGACAATTCCGTTTTCAGAAAAAGATACCCCGGCATGGAGATATTTTGCACCTCCGAATGATGATGTAGAATACAGGGAAAGCATTTTTGTAGGTTATCGTTACTATGAGACATTCCATGTTCCGGTAAAATATCCGTTTGGTTATGGACTTTCCTATACTTCTTTTTCCTATTCGGAATTGAATGTACCGGAAGTATATAGTGGTGGAAAGATACAAATTCGTTTTAAAATTAAAAATATCGGAAAAGTGAGTGGAGCAGAAATAGCACAGTTATATATCTGCCCGAACGAATCAGATGTTATCAGAAGTCATATAGAACTAAAGGGATTTCAAAAAATATATCTGCATCCGGGAGAAGAAAAAGAAGTTATACTAGAGCTGGATGAAAGAAGTTTTTCCGTCTATGATGTAGAGAAAAAAGCCTTTTCCATGTTAAGCGGCAAATATCAGATCTGTATCGGAGCATCGGTACATGATTTGCAATTAAAGGCGAATATGGAAGTAGTAGGAAATAGTTATTTTAGAAATGAAAGAGAACTGTTTCCGGATTATTTTAGAGAGCAGCCACATGGAATGGAAATCAGTGCAGAACAATTTTATCAGCTATTAGGCGGTGAACCGAAACATGACAAAGAAAAAAAGCGTGGAGAGTATACGGTTTACGATTCCTATCAGGATGTGGTAAATGTCTCAATGTTTGGAAAATTTGTTCGTGGAGTCGTACATATCGGACTTAAGATTATACTTCGGGGAAAATCAGAGCGGGACCCGGCCTTTAAAATGGTAAAAATGGGAGTCGAAGAAGGGAATCTGGAAGGACTGATTGCAACCAGTGGTGGAATTGCAACTCCGAAGTTAATCGATATGTTAGTTTACAATGCAAATAAAAAATATCTGCAGGCTTTTAAAAGACTGCTGAAGAAATAGAGAGAGGGGGAAGTCGTATATGGAAAACAATAAATTGGATAAACGCACAAAATGGAGCTATTGTATAGGAGCAACCGGAAGAGATATGGCGTATGCACTTATCTCTATGTTTCTTCTTACATATATTCAATATACAATGAAACTGACAGTTGCCCAATATGCAGTAATATCAGCAATTATGGTAGTGTGTCTGCTGTGGGATGCCATTAATGATCCAATGATGGGAATTATTATTGAAAATTCGCATTTGAAAGCCGGAAAATTTAAACCTTGGATTTTTATAGGAGTAATTTTAAACAGCCTGATAATTATCTGCTTGTTTACAGTAAGGCCGGAAGGATGGGGATTTGTTGCATTTTTTGGAGTGGGATATCTTTTATGGGGAATGACTTACACAATGAATGATATTGCCTATTGGGGAATGCTGCCGAGTCTTACATCAGATCCGGGAGAACGGAACTGGCTGGTAACCGTACAGGGAATTTTTATTTGTATCGGACAGTTTTCTGTTGCAGGTCTGCTCCCTGATATGGTAGCTGGAAATGCGATTATGGCATATCGGACGGCTGCGATTGTGATTGCTTTTTGTTTTATTGGTTTCCAGCTACTTACAGTGTTTGGAGTAAAAGAGAGAAAACGACCGGAAAAGAAGAGAACACTGTCATTAAAAGATATGTTTCATATATTCCTGAGAAATGATCAGTTGATAGTGATTGGAATTGCATGTTTATTATTCCAAATCGGAAATGGTCTTCTGATTATGATTGGAATGAATTTCTTTTATTTTGAATTTGGATATTCTGTAGGTGGCAGTCTTGTATTTTGGTTTACAATTATGTATGGATTAGGAACGCTGATATCAGAGGCATCTTTTGCGTGGCTTTCCTCAAAATTCACACGAAATCAGATTATAACTGCAGCTACCATCATTACAGTCATTGGGTATATGCTTTTTATGAGTGTAGGCTACATTTTACCAAAGAGTGTTGTTTTACTGAATATCATCGGTTTTCTGATCTTCTTTTCACAAGGAGCATTTAATATGACGATGATTGTCATGTTAAATAATACCATAGAGTATGATGAAGTCCGGTTTCATGAACGACATGACAGTATTATCTCAGCAGTAAGATCTTTTGCAACAAAGCTGGCAAGTGCAGTTGATCAGGCGGTTGTTGCGTTAATACTGATTATAAGCAATATTTATGCAATCAGTCAGAAAATATCCGGATTAGAAATAAAAGCTGGTACAGGAGAACTTACTTCGGAAAATGTAATTGTACAGGCAGATAAATTTATCCAGACAGCAGATGCCGGACAAAGATTTATATTGCGTCTTGGAATTGTAGCTGTTCCGGTAATTTCTATAGGAGCTGCTTATATACTGATTAAACGCAAATATATTATTGACGAACGTAAGTATGAAGAACTGGTAGCGGAAATAAAAAGCACAAATAAAAAATGATTCAATTAGTTGTGATGACCTTATAATTTATGAGTTTAGAAAAAGGTGATATGAATGACAATTGATGATTTTATATATGAAAATAGTATTGTACGTGATAATGGTTCTGAATATACAGCAGATCATATAGATAGGGTGATAGAATCTGTTTGTAATAATTATGGATTAACTATAAAAATGATTTCTACAAATTATGTTTTTCCACGTATTATAAAAGCGAGTGAAGAAAAGGCTTTGATTTGGGATCAAACATATTGGAAATTGTTCAGTCTGTATTTAGCGTATTTCACAGATTTAAATGCTATTCAAAAGAAGATAATTGTGTATGATGAGAGTTCTGTACAGCCGAAAATATTGATTCCATACACCATTAAAAATAGAATATAAGGATGCGTAAGGAACGATAAAATGAATTCATGCGGGAAAGGCATGGATTCTTTTTTTTGCTTCGAACGGAAGGCCTATCTGTAAAAAATATTTAAGTATATTAGAAGCAGATGCTCTGGATTTGGTGTAAAAATAGCTGCACGCTGCCCTCAAGTCGCCATATTTAATTATTGGCGACGTGGAAAGTGAAATATTGGCGACTTGGGCGACGCAGGTTGACAAAAATAATTGTTTATGGTGACTTGGAATACTAATTCCGGTTGCAATACAGGATGGTTGTATTCAGATTGCGTTCATTATAATAACGATGATTGCCAACCACAGGGGACTTGCTGCACCGGCAGGTTCAGTGTTATCGGTTGTGATATGCGCTGCCGCATTCGTATATCTTAAGAAAAGAGGGAAGCTGGGATAAGTGAAAAGTTATCTGATAATTTTATAATATTTGAAAAGAATAACTATTACTACGATTTATGATTTAATAACCAACATTTATTTTACAGGAATGACAAATGGGGTTATGATACCATTATCAAAGGCAAAGGAGCCGGAAATCTTTAGGGGATTCTGGCCCCTTTTTTACATTAGCAAGTATTTGAAGGAGGAAATATATATATGGAATACGAGATTTCTAATCGTTTATCAGGTGTACATGGTTCGATGATACGAGAACTTTTTAAGTTAGGAGCAAACAAGGATATTATATCTTTTGGTGGTGGCAATCCGTCAGCAGAGACATTCCCATGCAAGGAGATAGAAGAGATAGCAGCAAAGGGACTCAGCGAGAATCCTGTCTCTTTATTACAGTATGGACTGAGTGAAGGTTATACACCTCTGCGTGATACCATGAAGAAATATCTTGAGAAGAAGGAAGACTTTGATTTCGAGAATAATGAGCTTTTCATAGTGTCAGGCGGACAGCAGTGTGCGGACCTTACAACTAAGGCACTTGTTAATGAAGGAGACGTTGTGCTTACTGAAGAGCCTGCATTTGTAGGCTGCCTTAATACATTCCGTTCTTACGGTGCAAAGCTTGTAGGAATCCCAATGGAGCAGGACGGAATGAATATAAATGCGCTTGAGGAGGCTTTAAAGGCTAATCCTGATGCAAAGCTTTTATACACAATTCCATCTTTTCAGAATCCTACAGGAATCACAACTTCTCTTGAGAAGAGAAAAAAAGTGTATGAGCTTTGCTGCAAATATGATATCGCAATATTAGAGGACAATCCTTACGGTGAATTAAGATTTGCAGGTGAAAATGTGCCAACTATCAAATCAATGGATACAGAGGGCAGGGTTATATATGCAGGAAGCTTCTCAAAGGTAATGGCACCTGCATTCCGTCTTGGCTTTCTTGTGTTCAACAAGTCGCTCACAGGACCGCTTACAGTTGCAAAGCAGTGCACAGATGTACATTCAACTGTACTTTTCCAGTACATTTGTAATGAATATATTAATAACTATGATTTTGACAAGCATCTCGAGGATTCAAGAAAGGTGTATGAGCATAAATGTAATCTCATGATGGAGTGCATGAAGAAGGAATTCCATCCTTCAGTAACCTTCGGTCACCCTGAGGGTGGACTTTTTGTAATGGCATTCCTGCCAGATGGAATGGATTCTGCACCATTTGTAAGGGAGGCCATTAACAGAGGCGTTCTTTCAGTTCCGGGAGCAGCGTTCTTAGCAGATGAGAACCAGAAATCTAATGGATTCAGACTTAACTATTCGACACCTTCTGATGAACAGATTGTTAAGGGAATCGAGATTCTTGGAAAACTTACATACGAGTGGATTAAGTAGGAGGAGTGAAACATTATGAAGATAGCAGCATTCAGCGTTCGTCCAGATGAACAACAGTATTTTGATACATTTGCAAATGTATACAAGGTGGAATTACAGATTAATAGAAGCGGATTTACAGCAGATGATATAGAAAGTGTCAAAGGCTGTGAGGCTATGTCGGTGTGCGATGGCATGTGTGACTTGTCAGCACCTGTTCTTGAAAAGCTTGCAGCAGAAGGTGTTAAGTATATCGGTTTCAGGACAATCGGATATAACAGTGTTGACCTTGAGGCAGCAAAGCGCCTTGGAATCCGTGTTGCACACAGCGGATATTCGCCATATTCAGTTGCCAATTATACAGTAATGCTTATGCTTATGTGTATCCGCAAGGCTTTGTATGTAATGATGCGTTCGCACACAGCGGATTATTCACTTGGTCCTATATGTGGACGAGAAATGCAGAATATGACAGTAGGTATTATCGGAACAGGAAGAATTGGAAAGGCAGTAATTAAGAATCTTTCAGGATTTGGATGTAAGATTATTGCGTATGACCCATACCCTGCAAAAGACCTTGAAAATGTTGAATATGTAACGCTTGATGAATTGTACGCTAAGTCAGATATTATCTCGCTTCATACTTTTTTAAGTGATGAGACATATCATATGATTAATAAGGATTCAATTGCAAAGATGAAGGATGGCGTTATCCTTATAAATGCGGCTAGAGGTGCACTTGTTGATACAAAGAATCTGATTGAGGCTGTTGAGAGTGGCAAGATTGGTTCAGTTGGAACTGACTGCTGCGAGGGTGAAGATGATTTTATCCGTACAGACCGTAAGTATGATGACCTTGTTGTTAATCACGATTACATCATACTTAAGTCTTTCCAGAATACTATTGTCACACCTCACATAGCATTTTTCACAGATCAGGCTGTGTCTGACATGGTTGAGTCTTCAGTTAAGAGTGTTGTGCAGTTTGCAGCCGGTGAAGACACACCATTAGAAGTGCATTAAAATACACAGGTGCATTATTTATTCAATTTCTTGAAATATTCTTCAAGCTGGTGCTCGAAGATTCGCTGATTTTCTGAGCAGAATGAGCCAAGCGGCTGATAATAAATGCTTCTGAAATGTGGACAGTCATCTATATGCAGCAGGCTTATGTTTTCAGGAAGGCTGCTGCCTGTCCATGTTACAGAGGCAACAAATGATACTCCAAGACCGAGACTTATGAGCTTGCCCTGTAATATGTAATCATTGCATGAGTAGGCTATCTGAGGAGTTTTCTTACATTTACTGAATATTGAATTGAACACTCCGGCGTAAGATGGAGTATCTGCAAGGTCAATGAATTTCTCGTCCATCATCTGTTCTACTGATATGTGTCCGGTATGGGCAAGTGGATGTGATGATGAAACGGCAAGGCAGATTTCTTCTGTCATAAGAAGATGTGCATTGTCTGGAATATCATAAGCTGATGAGACAGAGTCAATCAGCAGGTCACACCCTTTTGGTTCAGAAGATATTGAAAAGCTTACATGAGGGTGCTCATGGATAAAATCTTTAAGTACATTGCTGACAAGAACTGCACTTGAGCGGAGACAGAGCCTTATTTCGCCGGCATCTCCAAGACTTTCACTGACAGCACGCGCAGCATCTTCTGAAAGAGCCAGTATTCTTAATCTGTTGCAGTGGACATACGGTATTGTGATAATAACCCGCCGCAAGGATATGATAAATATAAAAAAGGTATTTGTCAATCCTGTGACAATATCACTTGTTATAGGACTGTTTCTTTTTATTACGGGAATTAAACTGCCAGGTGTAATAAACAGCACGATGGCTGGAGTTGCAGCACTTAATACACCTGCAGCCATGATAGTACTGGGATATTATCTGTCATGTGTCAGAATCTGTGACTTACTGCTTAATCCATCCCTGTATCTGGCATCGTTTGTCAGGCTTATAATAATTCCGTTGCTTACACTGCTTGTACTTTATATTATACCGGTGGGACATGGTCAGATTGGAATGATTACACTGATTGCTGCGGCAACACCAGTTGGAACGAGTACGGCAATATTTGCACAGAAATTCGGGCAGGATTATGAGCGGGCGGTATGTATGGTCTGCCTGTCAACGCTGTTTTCAATTATTACGATGCCAGTTGTGATGTATCTGGCGCAGATGTGGATTATGTAGTTTAACTATTATTTTTGGTTATGGTTAGATAACCAACATGTATTTTACAGGAATAACACAATGGTATATTATACAGACATCAAAGGCAAAGGAGCCATGACCCGGAAGGGGTAATGGTTTCTTTGCTTTTTTGTGTATAAGATATCTTTGCAGGAAAATGTATAGTAAATGTGGCTATTCACAATATGAGAAAGAAAGGAACTAAAGTTATGGGAAATAACGGAATTGAATTGGAAAGAGATGGCTTTAAGAGCCGTACAGGTTTTATTCTTGCCTGTATCGGTTCGGCAGTAGGAATGGGAAATATATGGCGTTTTCCATATATGGTATCTGCATGGGGTGGTATGACATTTTTAATACCTTATGTAATATTTGTAATACTTATAGCTTCAACAGGTGTTATAGAGGAGATGGCACTTGGCCGTGCGACTAAGGGCGGACCTATTAAAGCATTTGGCGACTGTATGCAGATGCGTACAGGAAAGAGAAAAGCAGGTGAGGCAATTGGTTTTATTCCTGTGCTTGGCTCACTGGCTATGGCAATGGGCTATACTGTAGTTGTTGGCTGGATATTCAAATATACTTATCTTGCATTTTCCGGAAAGCTTTCAGCAATGGGCAATGATATGTCAGCTATTGGTGGTATGTTTGGAAGTACAGCAAGCTCATTTGGCAATAATATGTGGCTTATAATCGCGATAGTTGTAACTGCTGTTATTATGGCACTTGGTATTGCAGGCGGAATTGAGAAAGCAAACAAGGTCATGATGCCTTTGCTTTTCATCATGTTTGTAGGACTTGGAATATATATCTTCACGCTTCCTGGTTCAAGTGCAGGTTATAAATACATTTTTACTCTTAATCCTAAGGGACTTCTTGATATAAAGCTCTGGATATATGCATTTGGTCAGGCGTTCTTCTCACTGTCTATCGCAGGTAACGGAACTGTTATCTATGGTTCATATCTTAGTGATAAGGAAAATGTTGTTACTTCAGCAAGAAATGTTGCTGTATTTGATACTATTGCTGCTTTATTAGCTGCATTTGTTATTATTCCAGGTATGGCAGCAGGCGGTGCCGAGTTATCTTCAGGTGGTCCCGGACTTATGTTTATCTATCTTGTAAATGTATTTAATGGTATGCCGGGTGGCAAGATTGTAGGAATTGTATTCTATGTATGTGTTCTGTTTGCCGGCATGAGCTCACTTGTTAATCTGTATGAAGCTCCGGTTGCAACTATTCAGGAGAAGCTTAAGCTTAACCGTGTTGCATCTGTTGGAATTATTGCAGTGGCTGGCTGTGTTGTGTCACTTGTAATACAGGGGATTGTATCAGGCTGGATGGACGCAGTATCTATCTATATCTGCCCACTTGGCGCAATGCTCGCAGCAATTATGTTCTTCTGGGTTGCAGGAAAGAAGTTTGCTGTTGATGCTGTTAATGCAGGTGCAGATAAGCCTATTGGAAAGTGGTTTGTACCACTTGGCAAATATGTCCTTGTCCCACTTTCACTTGTTGCACTTATTGCAGGTGCTTTACTTGGAGGAATTGGCTGATGGAGGTTTAGACTGGTTGATTGAGACTGGCGGATTGCAAAGCAATCCGCCTTTTTTTGCGTGGTGGAGTGAGAAATAGCGGCGGATTGGACTTTGAGGTGGAGGGGGGCAGGAGGAAGTCCAAAAGGAGCAGAAATGAAGTGGTAATCTAAAAGTAGACACCAACCCAATTATTATAGACATTATTTATATATAAGAGTACCATTTTTTATAAGGTAGTCACTTATATAATAATGGAATCATGGAGGTGTCACATGAAGCACAGTTTAGAAGAAAGAATGGATATAGGACGACGTATGTATTTACACGAGATTACATATAAGGCGGCTATGGAGATTTATGGTCTTAGTGAATACATGATAGTATAAATCCAAAGATGATGGTCTATCAGAGAGACTGTTATATATCTTCAAGTTTAAAAAGATAATTTTCAATAATTTTTCAAAAATCAGAATCGACAATTCATGACAAATCAACCCTGAATCGGGGAACGTTTCTCATAGAAAAGAACTACAAAAAATAAGAAAATAAAAACGGAAAACCATTGTCTGTAGTATAAGTATTTGTTATTATGAAGTAAATAGAGGATATTTTACAAAGTAAAGCTTAATCTAGAGAATCTGCCAGTGGCAGGCCTCTGTAGATACCAAGGTATACAAAAGGAGAATGAAAAAATGAAAAAAGAAGACATGTCCTGTATCGACTGCGCAGTAAAAAACTGCAACAAAATGGATAAAACCTATCCGGATTTCTGTCTGACAACACACATGGATGAAGAAGTTCTAAATGAAGCTATGGAATGCTACAATGAAGACGAGAACCGCAAAGTAACAATCGCTGCAGCTGAAGTAGAGTATGAGAATTACTGCAAACATACCCGTGTCGAAGAAATCATGGATTTTGCAAAGAAGATTAATGCGAAAAAGATCGGGATCGCAACCTGTGTCGGATTGTTGAAAGAAAGCCGTATCCTGGCAGATATCCTGCGCAGACATGGCTTTGAGGTGTATGGTGTCGGCTGTAAAGCCGGAACACAGAAGAAGACATCGGTCGGCATCCCGGAATGCTGCGAAGGTGTCGGTGTGAATATGTGTAATCCGATCCTGCAGGCAAAGCTTCTGAACAAGGCGAAGACGGACCTGAATGTTGTGGTCGGACTTTGTGTGGGGCATGACAGTCTGTTTTACAAATATTCCGAGGCACTGACTACGACAGCAGTGACGAAAGACCGTGTATTGGGGCATAATCCGGTGGCGGCGCTTTATACTGCGGATAGTTATTATTCGAAGTTGAAGAAGAGTAATATTTCTAATTTGGGCGTTTAAAGATACATAAAGATATAACAAAGCGAAAAATGAAACTAGAGCTTGTGTAAATGTTCTGTTGTAATAATGTGTTGATGTTCTCTCCGATGGGAGGAAAAGAGCGTACCAGTGTTTATCTGGTAGGATGGGCGAATGCATGGGATTGGATGCCATTTTGGAAAGACTGGGGTCCGACATATCAAGAAGGCTGGTGCGGATTCTATAACATTCCGAGAGAGGCAGTATTAGCAGAAGATAATACATTAAAGTTTATTCCTGTAAAAGAATTACAGGATCTCCGGAAGAATAAGCAGGAAGAAGCGGACATTCTGATAAAAGAAGACGAGAAAAATGAGTATCAGAATAATTTTTCTTGTAATATATATAATGTGGATGATGATCAGAAAAATGAAATGAAAGCAATTGGTGGAGATCTGATGATTGAAAGCATTCGGTCATGGGAACTTGAAAAGACAATGAAATAATTATTCTCTCTCTGAAAAGGAATAACAAATCAGATTAGCAAAGGTTTGTTATTCCTTTTTGCATATTATTTATCTAACTTAAGTCCCGCCAGTGCCTGTGCAAATGCGTTATTCACCGGTTCGTCATTTTGCTGCTGCTGTTTCTTCAGATATTTCTGGACATCGCGCTTAGATACGCCGGCACCTTCTTTGGCACGACGGTTCTTGAATGCTTCCAGCTTCTCTTTGTAGCCGCAGGAGCATACAAATGTCTCACTGTCCCCCTTTTTGATCAGTTCCATCTTCTTGTGACAGTTCGGACATCTTGCGTTGCTGGTGCGTGCGATCGTTTCGCGGTAGCCGCATTCACGGTCCTGGCAGACCAGCATGCGGGAGTTCTTGCCTTTGACAGAGAGCATACGCTTGCCGCAGCGCGGGCATTTTGTATTAGTCAGGTTATCGTGACGGAAAGTTCCGTCGGAAGTCTTGATATCCTGAATTAATTCTTTGGTGTAGCTTTCGATATCTTTGATAAATACCTGTTCTTTGTGTGCTCCTTTGGCAATCTTGGCAAGTTCCATTTCCCAGGAAGCGGTAAGCTCCGGTTTTTTCAAATCTTCCGGGACTAATTCCAGAAGCTGTTTTCCTTTGGATGTCAGAAGAATCTCATTTCCCTTCTTTTCCAGCAGGAAAGAGTGGAACAATTTTTCAATGATATCGGCTCTTGTCGCTACGGTTCCGAGTCCGCCGGTTTCACCGAGAGTTTTTTTCATCTTATTATCATCAGAAGACATATAACGTACCGGATTCTCCATGGCGGACAGAAGTGTCGCTTCTGTAAAACGGGCGGGAGCTTTGGTCTTACCGCTTGTGATATTCGTGCGTGTGACAGTCAGGGTGTCGCCTTTGTGGAGAACAGGAAGTGCCTGCTCTGAAGCCTTTAAGTACATATCATTATTTTGGAAATCTTCTCCAAAATCTTCAGAATCTTCATAATCCCCGTAAGCATCATACTGTGAAGCAGAGGAACCGGAAGATACAGCATCGGCATATACGGCCTTCCATCCGGCGGCTTTGATGACCTTTCCTTTTGCAGTAAATGTTTCACCTACGGCTTCAGCTTTCAGTGTAGTCTGCTCATATTCAAATGCCGGATAGAGGACGATGATAAAACGGCGTACGACCAGATCATAGATCTTGCGTTCAT
>OIDU01000745.1_pt1 | contig 13687 bp, 10 predicted proteins | sample 1581481 | NCBI WGS metagenome assembly OIDU01 (sample SAMEA3882519, study PRJEB24775) | human gut metagenome | biome: human-associated habitat; feature: intestine environment; material: feces | place: Netherlands | collected 2009/2010
TATTTTTTTGTATAGTGTGAATTAAAATCATTATATACAGATTCTATTGCTGCAAAATAAGCTTCACGATCAGGTTTTGTCCACAGCTTTGGAAGGATATTAGATTCCGTTGCAGCAGAATAATATTTACCGAACACTTTATATGTAGTTGGTAGTACATAAATATTTTTACTCTTCTGACGTTCCTTAAGAATTTCTCTTTTTACATCAAGCAGATTATTGCTTAGAGCAGAATTAGTATCCTTATCAACTAAAGACAAATTATAAAGAGTGTGCATTTGCCCTTCACTCATTTTTGCCAACTCGTCAAACTCCATGTCAATTTTATTTATGATACCATGTGCTGCATCTATATTTTCTTTATACGATTCTTCATTTTTTATATACAGTTTTAATACTGTTATATCGTTTTCGTATTTCTCATACTTTTTAAGTTGCCTTAAACTACTTTCCTTGACTGTAAGCCATGCTTGTATAGTATCAAGTTTTATATTATCCAAAATAAGATTCTGAGGATGAATATGTTCAAGACTGGTTATATTACCATCTCGAAGAAGATGGAATGGGAATCTGGCCGATTCTTTTTGTTGGTTTCGTATATCTTCAACATTGAAAGTCACCAGTATCTTGATAATCTGTTCTACATTGTCGTTATAATTTATATACTTCAGTCCCCATGGTACTATCCCTTCTTTCGTCTTAATATGTTCTTCTACATGTATCTGTTCAGCAATCCGCTTTTTCAGATAATTCATAAATTCTTCTTTTGTTTTGACTTCATATTGTTCAAATAGACTTTTTAGCAAAGCAAAACGCTTTTCATTGCTGAAGTCTCTATTTTTATACTCCATAAGCCAAACAAGAAGTCCAATCAGATGATATGTATTGGGATTTTTATACCAGTTATAAAGTGCTGTGTAAGTGGTTTGTATCTTTTTCCATACATATTCTACATTTTTTGCGTAATTTCCATTTTGGTTTGTTCCAAGATAATGATTGCAGACATCATAAATAAAATCTTTCGATTCTTTCTGTATTTTTATTTTAGGATCTTTATTCAGCATTTCCTGATAGAGGTCATTGCAAATTAAGGAAAGAACAACTATAATATGTGATGTAAAGCTATTATCTGATTTCATAAACATAGACCACATAAATGGATCTTGCAATTGTTTTTCCATTACATCCCATTCATATGAACGTCTAAAAGCAAGTTCACTCATGAAAGCTCTGTTGTTTGTGTATATATCACATTGCAGAAGAAGAGCTTTTACTAAATCGGTAGCAGTCAGAGCAGTTTTACCATAGTTAAGTTGAGAGAACACTTCTATGGAATCAGTATTATCTTTTGCCGCTACCTCATACCAGATAAATCTTACATCATTCTTTTTATCATTTTCAATTTTCGTATTCAACAAAGCATCGCCCTCAAGACCAGATATTATTTTGTAGTTATCAGGCGTTAATACTTTTAGTATCGTATTTTTACTGATTTCTTTTTGCTCGAACCAGCTCTCTATAGCTTTTAAGCGCGTGTCATATAGAAAAAATCAATATTACGAATGGACTCTTTAATATCACTGCTTTTAAATTCTTTATTGTCAAAAAAATCCGAATCGCGACTTTCATATTTAAGTGTAAACAGTGAAGTTGCAAGTCTGCCACTAAAATTACATTTCCTTGTCTCTTCAAGGTATGACAATAATAAATACAATGTTGTCAATCTTTGCTGGCCATCAATTACATCATATACAGTGTCTGTCTCATTACTTAACTTTTTATTTTTTACAATAGCCAAAGGTTGAAAACAATAAAATTTTCCCTGTTTGTTTGGCATATCTTCCATTTGTTTGCTGAAGCCATACAAATCGTCAAGTAACGCTTCTACATGTTTGCTTTCCCATCTATAGCCTCTTTGATAGCTAGGGATATTAAAATGCATTGTAAGCAAATCTGCCACATGCCTTAGTTCTAGTGTCCTTTTTTCTTCCATATTTTAGAAAAAAATTAATTGTATAAAAAATATATCATTTATGATCTGTGCAATAAAATAGTTCAACACTTTCCAACTTCCTCAAACTTTTGGTGTGTTTTCAATGGGTTGATACCTTGGCATTGAAACATGCCAAAGGCATGTCCCTACGTTATGATGTGATTTGCACCCTCGGCATCGGAGATACCACATTATGCGAAGCACCATACATTGTGGCAGACATAAATCATTGCATCTGCTGTGCAAAAGGTGGGGGGGGAGAGGGGTGTGAAAAAAGAAAGCTGCTTTCCACCTTGTGGAAAACAGCTTCAAACTCTTTTTTTTGCTAATCGCTAAGATTATGCCTTAACTGAGTCGGCGGCAACTGGAGCAGCAGCGCTATCAGCAGCAGCGCTATCAGCAGCTACAGAATCAGCAGCGCTATCAGCAACAGCAGCTACAGAATCAGAATCAGCAGCAGAAGCTGAACCAGCACCCTTGTTGCAAGAGAAGAAAGAAACACTAGCGATAACAGCAAGTAATAAAACTAACTTTTTCATTTTCGTAAAAATTTAAAATAATAAAACAATAATTTTCGTTGTTCAGTTTAAAATCGATGCAAATTTAAGACAAAAAACTCATATGCAAACTATTTTTCAAGTTTTTTTTTGTTTAAATTGCCTCAGTTGCATTTAATTTTTGTAAAAATTTACCTTTTAATTTGTCTAACTATCTAATAATCTGTAAGATAATTAAAGATTTTTTGGTTTAATCGTCAAATGTTAAACCTTGTTAAACAGAAAAAGGTAGGTAGTTTTCTTATAATTTATAAGGAAAAATGCGTGATTTACCTATTAATGACTATATAAGAAGCGTTTGATGCTACGTTTTGGAGTTTTTTCAAACTCGTTTGCGATAAGTTCAATTCTTGTAATGCGTTCGTAAGGGGCTACGAGCTTGTTAAGCTCGGTGCGAATCTCTTCCATCTTCTCTGGAAGCTGGTCGCGCGTCACGCCCATAGCGTCCATTGTATCGTAGTCGGGGTAAACGAGGCCCACGAGTTTTCCGCCACGGTCCACCACCAGACTTTCGTTTACGAAAATCATATTGTTGAGTTTGGCCTCGATTTCTTCAGGATAGATGTTCTGTCCGTTTGCACCAAGCAACATTGTCTTCAAGCGGCCACGGATAAACACGGTGCCGTCGGCGCTGAGTGTGCCCATATCACCAGTGTGCAACCAGCCATCGTCGTGAAGCACCTTGTCGGTGGCCTCATAGTTGTGGTAGTAGCCCTGCATCACGTTTTCGCCACGCACGCAGATTTCGCCAGGAATGTTTTCTGGGTCTTCGCTGTCGATGCGGCATTCCATGATACCGGGGAGAACGCGGCCTGCGCTGTGAGGCACAAATTCACGCCATGGAGTGTGGCTCACCAGTGGAGCGCACTCGGTCATGCCGTAGCCCACGGTGAATGGGAAACGGATTTTATAGAGGAATTCCTCCACTTCGGCGTTGAATGGCGCACCGCCCACGATGATTTCCTCGAAGCAGCCACCAAACGCATCAATCAGTTTCTTGCGAATCTGGTCGTAAATCTTTTCGTTGAGGTATGGCACAGCCAAAGCCCAGCGGAGCATACCCTTGCTGATCATTGGCACAATCATCTTAGAATAAATCTTCTCAAGCACGAGAGGCACCAGAATCACGAGGTTTGGCTTCACTTCGCCCATAGCCTTCACAATCACCTTTGGCGAGGGGATGCGGCCGAGCAATGTGATGTGGCCACCGATAGCCAATGGCGCAAGCATGTCGAACGCGCAGCCGTAGGCGTGGGCGAGAGGCAGGAATGAGAGGTGGCGTGAACCGTTGTAGCACAATCCGGAGTTGATGCCATACACGATATTACCGCAAAGGTTGTTGCCGGTGATCATCACACCCTTGCTGAAGCCAGTGGTGCCAGAGGTGTAGTTGATGTCCATCAGACGGTCGCCAGGCACTTCGGGGTATTTCACATCATCTACGGTGAAACCGTTGGGATAAGCGGCAGCGAACTTCTCTTCGAGCGAAGCCAGCACATCAGCCACCACTTCCTCTTCCTTTTGCTCGTAGAGCGTGCGGTCGTCGAGCGAGAGAGCGGCGCGCACCATGCGCATATTCTCGAAGTCGAGGCTTTCCCAGTTGCTTTTGCTGGCGAAGAGCAGTTTTGCCTCGCTATGATTAACGATGTGTTGCGCATCGTTAGGGTTGAAGTCTTGAAGAATAGGAACAATTACAGCACCATAGGTGATGGTTGCCAAAAAGAGAGTCACCCAAGTGGGGTTGTTCTTGCCGATAATGGCAACGTGGTCGCCTTCTTGAATGCCAATTTCCTTGTAGAAAAGATGAATTTTTGCAATGTCGCGTGCGAAATCAGCGTAAGTGATGGTCTCTTTTGTGTTGTAATCAGTCAAGCATGGGCGGTCCCAGTTGTCTTTGAAACTCTGCTCAAAAATCTTGACAGTATTTTCTTTCATCATAATAGTCAATAATTTAAATGTAATTGCGACTGCAAAGTTACTCATTATATTTTAATTTTTTGCACAAAACATCCCCAATTTGTGCAAAAAGGGCAGGGCAATATATATATTTAAGGAGTTAAGAAGTTAAGGAGTTAAGACGGCACCATCGGCTCTTGAAACGATGGTGCCCCTATCTGTCCCGTCGGACTTGTCGGACCGGTCTGACTTGTCTGACCAAAAACTCGTAGACCTGTTGACCTGTAGACTCGTTGACTTTTATAGAATTTCCGGCGGGGTGGTGGGAATGTGGGTGCTGAGCACTCGCCATGGCTTGGGGTAGAGGTTGTTGGCACGGTTGCCGAGGTTGTTGGCGAAGCCGATGGGCTTGTCTCGGTAGGTGAGCAGCGCATAGCCTCGTGGTGCATCGGGTAGCACTATCGCCTCGCCACGCATATACGCCATAGCGGTGGCGTAATCCACCTCGCTTTGGGAAAATGCCTTGCTCGAAATGGCGGTGGAGAGTGCCAAAGCATGGCTGGGCACACAGTTTTTCCCCTTCACGGTGCCAATGGTCACGCCAGCCTGAAGCACACGCAAGTCGGCAAACAGCGGCATCAGCGGAGCGATGTCGGCAGGAATGGCAATTACCTCATCATTCGCCACGCTCAGGGCGTACTGCTTCGGATTTTCAAGCCAAGCATCCACGCCTCGTGGCACAGGAATGGACTTCGCCTTTGCGCCCTTGCTCTTTTTGGCGCGCAACTCGGCACGGCGTTCGTCGTCGGGCTTACGCAGCACCGCCATAAACAGTCCTTCGCCATTGGTGCGGTGAGGCATGAAGCGGTAGCAATGGTGTGGGCTGTCGATGGCTGGGTGAATGTGCCAATCAGCCTCCACCGGAATCTCCACCGATTCGGCACCGTACTGCTCCACGATGTGCGCCACCATTTCCTCGTTTTCCTCACGATTGTAGGTGCAGGTGCTGTAGATGAGCACGCCTCCGGGGCGGAGTGCCTGCCAAATGTCGGCAATGATACTTTTCTGCAACGTGGCGCATTGCTTCACCAGGGCAGGAGTCCACTGGTTGCGTGCTTCCTCGTCTTTGCGCATCATGCCCTCGCCACTGCACGGCACATCGGTAGCCACCACATCGAAGAAGTGATGGAGTTTGCCCAAGTCGTGTGGAGCGTTGTTGGTGACGATGCAGCGCGGACTTCCCCATTTCACGATATTCTCATACAGCACACGCGCACGCGCCGGCATAATCTCGTTCGCCACCACCATCGAATCGGCAGGCAGCGCTGAAATGGCTGTGGTGGTTTTTCCTCCCGGTGCGGCGCAGAGGTCGAGGTAGCGCACAGGTTCCTTCACCACATGCTTAATCACATGGTGGATAAACATCGACGAAGCGTCTTGCACATAATATCGGCCCGTCTGGAAATCGATATCGAAAGTGAACGGCATACGCTCCTTCAGGTATCGGCCAGTGGTGCACCATGGCACACGACCTACGGCATCATCGCTCAAACTGATGCCACGGCCATCGTTCACACGAATCGCCACCGAAGGATCGGTGGTGGTGATTGCTTCCAGCAGAGCATCGCACTCGTCGGGGAGAATGTGGCGCATCTGCGCTATAAAATCGTCGGAAAGTTTTATCATATCGTCCGTCATTTAAAAAGGCTGTGCCGCGATGTATGTGTGCGGCACAGCCTCCGATATTTTGCTATCGAGAGCCTGGTCAAAGCCGGCTCCGTGCGTATGCTAATCGATTAGAGAAGAGTGGCAGGGTCGAGGTTCTTGCCTTCGATATCCTTGAAGTAGCGGTAAGTGCCCACCTTCAATTCCATAGTTGCGTCTTCGTCGCAAATGATGATAGCCTTGCGGTGCATTTGGAGCACGCTGAGAGTACACATTTGTGAAACAGCGCCTTCCACAGCGTTGCGCAATGCAGGAGCCTTCTTGTAGCCGTTTGCGATAATCATCACGCTCTTAGCAGCCATCACGGTGCCAACGCCTACGGTGAGAGCGGTTTTAGGCACTTTGTTCACGTCGTTGTCGAAGAAGCGGCTGTTGGCGATGATAGTGTCTTGAGTAAGAGTTTTCTGACGAGTGAGTGAAACGAGTGAACTACCTGGCTCGTTGAAAGCGATGTGTCCGTCAGGACCTACGCCACCCATGAAGAGGTCGATGCCACCAGCAGCGGCGATGCGTGCCTCATATTCTTCACATTCCTTATCGAGGTCGGCTGCGTTGCCGTTGAGGATGTTCACGTTTTCCTTCTTGATGTCGATGTGGTTGAAGAAGTTGTTCCACATGAAAGAGTGATAGCTTTCAGGGTGATCTTCAGGAAGTCCTACATATTCGTCCATGTTGAAAGTCACAACATTCTGGAACGAAACCTTGCCAGCCTTGTTGAGCTCGATGAGTTTCTTGTACATGCCAAGTGGTGAGCTACCAGTAGGGCAACCAAGCACGAAAGGCTTTTCTGGAGTTGGGTTTGCAGCGTTAATGCGTGAAGCAACGTAGCACGCTGCCCATTCTGATACTTTGTCGTAATCAGGTTCGATGATAAGTCTCATAATCGAAAGATTGTTTTTTTAATTAGTTAGTATATTCCTCTTACAAAGTTACGAAAAATATCTCAATGCGCCGTGCTAATTCGCCGCCTAAATTCAGAAGGAACTTTTAAAAGCAGTGGCGCTTTTAAAAGTTAAGGAGTTAAGAAGTTGAAGAAGTTAAAGAAGTTAAGACGATAGTTTCCGATTTGGTAAAGTCTTTTTGCACGATGGGGCGTTTTCGAATACGTCTGACCTGTCAGACAAGTCCGACTCGTCAGACCTCAACTCGTTGCGTCGTTGGCTTTTTAAAATCGGGTTTTAATGGATTTAATTGGTGTGCTTTTTGGAAGTCAACGAGTCAACAGGTCAACGAGTTGTTGAGGGGGCGAATATTCGAAGATTCGAAATTTCGAGTTTTCGAGGATTCGATTTTTTCGATGGGGGTTGGGGAGGGGGTGAAAAAAAGTAGGAAGGAAGCGGGGTGGGGCGCTTCCTTCCTACTTGAGGATTTATTTGAGGTTATCTTCTTCTTTTTTTCTTTGAAGTGGTTTCCTCTTTTTTAGCGTTTTTTTTCTTTTTGTTGGCTTTTGGCACTTTGAGCTTGTCGCCAGGGTGGAGCATGTCGGCATCCTTCAACTGTGGATTAGCCTTGCGGAGCTGGTCGGTGCCCAAACCGTAACGGTGGGCGATGCGTTCGAGCGATTCGCCTTCACGCACGCTGTGGCTTGTTGGACGGGCATCTTCCTCCTTCTTCGCTTTTCTCTTGCTTCTGCGGTCGCTATCGCGGTCAGCCTTTCTGCGCTTCGACGATTTCACCTCGTCGCGGTCGTCTCTCTTGCTGCGCTTGTTTGTTTTCGCCTTAGCCTTTGATCTTGCCGACTCTTCTTCAGCCACATGGCGAGTGGTGCGCTTGCTTGCTGTGGCCTTTTCCTCCTCTATAGCCTCTTTTTGCTTCTTGCTGTTGCTTGCAGTGGTAGGAGCTGTTTCAGCCTTTTGCTTCTTGGCTGTGGCTGGAGCAGGAGCAGGGGTTTCGGCCTTTTGCTTCTTTGAACCTGTTGCGCGACCGTCGATTTCATCGTTCACGCTGTAAGATTTAGAGCGTTGCGATGTGGTGGTAGAAGTGCTTGCAGTGGTCTTTTGCGCTTCCTTCTTTGGTGCGGCTTGCTTGGCGGCAGTGCTTTGCTTCGCTTGTGCCACAGCGTAAGAAGTGGAGGTTTTTGGCTGCTCGGCTTGTTGCTTTCGCTCACCGGTGATTTTCAGCACCTGACCACGGCTCACGTGCTTGCGGTTGAGATTGTTGAGTGCCATCAGTTCTGCCACACTCATATTATACTCGTCGGCGATGCTCTCGATGGTCTCGCCGCGTCTCACCTTGTGGTATCTCGCTTCCACACTCTCATTGTTGCTCACAGAGGTAGCGCTTACCGTAGGCTTAGCCTGTGCCACTTGGTGCTGTTCCTGTTTGGTCTTAACCACGCTCTTGGCTGCCTCTTGAGGGTCGACCATCTGTTGTGTCACAGAAGATGCGTGGTTGCCTGGTTCCACCACGTCGCGAGTGGCATAGATGTCTTTGCGATAACTCATGATGCTGTCTTCCACCATAATGTAGCTGTAGATTTGCTGTGATGGCAGCGCAAGCGAGTAGGGGTGAGTGTCGCCAGGAATGATGTCGTGGCGATATTGAGGGTTGAGAATACGGATTTCCTCGATAGGAATGTTGAGCACGCTGGAAATCTGGTTGAAGTTCACGCGGTGGTGCACCATCACCGTGTCGATAATCAGCGGCTTTTTCGACAGAGCAGGATTGATGTTGTGCTTCTGATAGTTGTTCATCACGTAGGTGGCAGCGATGAAAGCAGGCACATAACCACGGGTTTCGCGAGGCAGATATTCGTAAATCGACCAAAAGTCGGGATTTTCGTTATCTCTGCTCTTGGCACGGCGGAGTGCCTTGTTCACATTGGCAGGGCCACAGTTGTAGGCGGCGATGGCCAGCGACCAGTCGTTGTAGATGCCGTAGAGCTGCTTGAAATAGCTTGCTGCCGCATTACTTGAGCGGTAAGGGTCGCGACGCTCGTCGACCAGCGAGTTCACTTCCAGTCCGAGACCCTTGCCGGTGTCGACCATAAATTGCCACAGACCGGCGGCACCTGCGCTCGACACCACGTTAGGGTCGAGAGCCGACTCGATGATAGGAATAAACTTGAGCTCGTGTGGAAGTCCCTCTTTTTCCAGAGCGCGTTCGAAAATAGGCATGTAGTAGGGCGACATACCCAAGATTTGCGACACCATGGTGCGCTCTCTGGTGATGTAGCGGGTGATGTAGGATTTCACCACCTGATTGTAGGGAAGTTCAATTCCCGAAGGAATGGCTCTGAGGCGCTGAATGTATTCAGCGTCGCTCACTTCGTTTGGCGATTTGCTCTCCACGCTGGCATCGACCACCGCATAGTTTTGCAAATACCAGTTTTTCTGCATTTCCTGAGTGTTGATTTCAAAGCTGTAAGGATACACGATGGACTCGTCGGTGATCGATTCCTTCAGCGATAAAATCGATTTCTTTTTTGGCGCAGCCGACATGGTCAATGCCGCAATCGCCAACACGATTAATGCGTTAAATCTGAAATTCTTCATACTTTATCGTCGTTTGTTTTTAATTCAAAAAGTAAAGGCACACTGAAGTCCGAGCGACGGTATTCGGGACTGCTTTGTGTCGATAGCGGCAGGGGCCACGTCCATCGTAAGGTCGGAGGAAATGTCGAAGTGTGCGAGTGAGGCGTCGACGTAAGCGTCGACGATATTGATGAAATACACAGCCACCATGCTGATGATGCAAATGTCGCGATAGCGGCGGTAGTATGTTCGCTTGTTTTTCAGAGCGCGCGTGAGCCATTCCTTGTCGAGGTCGCTCTCCTTCACGGTTTTCGGGAAGAAGTTCATGTAGCTGCGCGTGTTGGGGTCGTTGTCGGTGATGTCGCGGTAGGCTTTGGTGTAGTCGCCGAGCATACGGTTGTTCCATGCCGTGCCGTAGCCGAGCCCCACGAAAGCACCCACCACAATCGGAATTTTCCAATAGCGGCGGTTGTAGATTTGTCCCAAGCCGGGGCAGAGTGCCGAGAGCCACATGGCGCGCTTGGGGTCGGGGTTGAACACACGGAGTTTGCCCAGGTTGGTGGCGGCTGCCGTGTCGGGCACGAAGGTGGCTTGCGCCAGAATCAGCGAATCGTTGGGCTCGAATTTCACGGTGTCGCCAGCCTCGTCGAGCACAGGGGTGCGCTCGTAGGTGCTGGGTTTTACGGTGACGGCTGCCGAATCGGGGGGAGTGCTTGCCACAGCCTTATGCCCTCCGGTGCGAGTGCGTGTGGGCTTTTCGATGCCGCCAGTGGTCTGCGCCATGCTGCCCACAGGACAAAGCACAAGCAGGCATAGTGCAATCACTGTGCCTACAAATGTGCGAATATGTGGGTTAAATACCTTTCTCACAAGGAGTTGCTTACCTCTCCACCCACTATTGAACAGGTGGGGATGCTATAATTAATGTTTTAATGTGTCAAAGATACGAATAATTCTCTCTAATTCCTCTTCGTTTTTGAAAGGAAATGAGATTTTTCCTTTACCGTCCTTATTGCAGGCAAACGAAACAGCCACGCCAAACGACTTGCTCAGGTGCTGTTTCAGCACATCGTAGTCGGCGTTGTTCACCTTTTTTGCAGGTGCTTTTGGCTCGGTGCTGCCTTCTTCGTTCATTTCCTTTGCCCTTTGCTCCACCTGACGCACCGAGAGTCCTTTTTTCAGAATCTCGTTGTAGAGTTTGAGTTGCATGGTGGGCTTTTCCACCGAGAGCAATGCTCTTGCGTGGCCCATGTCCACAGCCTTGTCGCGCAAGCCGAGTTGCACTTCAGCCGGCAGTTTCAGCAGGCGGAGGAAGTTGGCGATGGTGGCGCGCTTCTTGCCAATACGCTCGCTCAATCGCTCTTGGGTGAGGTTGTATTGGTCGATGAGTTTGCGGAAGGTGAGCGCAATTTCGATGGCGTTGAGGTCTTCGCGCTGAATGTTCTCAATCAGCGCCATCTCGGTGAGTTCGCTGTCGTTGGCGGTGCGCACGTATGCTGGCACGGTGTCGAGGCCGGCGAGTTTGGCAGCACGGTAGCGTCGCTCACCCGAAATAATCATATAGGTGCCGGCTTCTGCGCTGCGCAGAGTGAGGGGCTGGATAATGCCCAACTCGCGTATAGAGGTAGCCAATTCCTCAAGTGCCTCCTCGTCGAAGTTGATACGAGGCTGGTCGGGGTTTGGCTTGATGAGGTCGATTGCTATTTCATTGATAGCCGAACTGCCGCTCGGCTGCACATCGTCCATTGAGATGAGTGAGTCGAGTCCGCGTCCGAGTGCATTTCTCTTGATTGCCATAGTGGAAACTTTGATTTAATGTGGTTACTTTTTCTTACGGTTTTTACTGATCAACTCTTTCGCCAACTGGGTGTGGCTGGTGGCACCACGGCTGGTGGGGTCGTAGAGAATGGCTGGCAAACCGTGGCTTGGAGCTTCGCTCAAACGAATGTTGCGTGGAATCACGGTGCTGAACACCATGTCGCCGAAGTGGCTTTTCAGCTCTTCGTAGATTTGATTGGCAAGGCGGAGGCGTGCGTCGTACATGGTGAGCAGGAATCCCTCGATTTGGAGCGATGGGTTGAGTTTCGACTTGATGATGCGCACGGTGTTGAGCAACTTGCTGATGCCTTCAAGTGCGAAATACTCGGCTTGCACAGGGATAATCACCGAATCGGCAGCTGTGAGAGCGTTCACGGTAATCAATCCGAGCGAAGGGCTACAGTCGATGAGAATGAAGTCGTATTCTTCCTTTGCGCTTGCCAAAGCCTTTTCGAGCACGCGCTCGCGGTGGGGCTTGTTGATAAGTTCGAGTTCCGCACCCACCAGGTCGATGCGGCTACCCACCAAGTCGAGCCCCTCCACGCAGGTTTTCACCTGTGTGCCGAGAATTGGATAATCGTCGACCAGACATTCGTAAATCGACGACGACATCTGTTTTGGGTCAACGCCGAGGCCCGATGTGGCGTTTGCCTGTGGGTCGGCGTCGATAAGGAGCACTTTCTTCTTGTTCACAGCCAATGAAGCTGATAAGTTGATGGCAGTGGTGGTTTTACCCACACCGCCCTTTTGATTGGCTATTGCTATGATTTTTCCCATAATCTTGCGGGTGTTTTTATTTACTCTGCAAAGGAATTACTTTTTGTTCAATTACAAGTTAAAAAATGCGTTAAATTGAAATAAATGTTGATAACTCGCCACTTTTGTTAATAACTATGTGCTTGTTAACAGGCGTTTGTGATGGGCGGCGCTTGATTTCCTCCCTTTTTCAACATTCGTATTTTTTTGCAAATATGCAGCGACTTGGTATGGTGATCAGGTCGCTGCATATATATTATATAGTGTGTAGAGTGCCGAGATTCGGTGTGCGCTTCGGCACTGCTGTCTATGTCGGGGGGGTTATGTGTCGAGGGTAGCGTAAGTGGCGTTGTCCTCGATAAACTGGCGGCGTGGTGGCACCTCTTCGCCCATGAGCATGGTGAACACGCGGTCGGCTTCTGCCGCATCGCTGATGGTGACACGCTTCAGCATACGGTTCTCTGGGTTCATGGTGGTGTCCCAAAGTTGCTCTGGGTTCATTTCACCAAGACCTTTGAATCGCTGAACACGCACATTCTTTTCTTCGCCAGCGCCATACTTGTCGATAAACTGACGCACCTGCATATCGGTCCAGCAATATTCAGAGTTATTGCCCTTGATAGCACGGTAGAGTGGTGGGGTGGCGATATAGAGGTGACCGTTCTCCACGATTGGACGAATGCAACGGAAGAAGAAGGTCATCAGCAGCGTGGCGATGTGGGCGCCGTCCACATCGGCATCGGTTGCTACGATGACTTTGTTGTAGCGCAGTGTCTCTATGCCGTCTTCTATATTCAAGGCTGCTTGAAGCAAGTTGAATTCTTCGTTTTCATAAACTACTTTCTTGGTGAGTCCGTAGGAATTTAGCGGTTTACCACGCAGGCTGAATACTGCTTGGGTATTCACGTCGCGGCTCTTGGTGATCGAACCGGATGCCGAATTACCCTCCGTGATGAAGATCATCGACTCCTCGGCCAGCTCGTTCTTGTCCGTCAGATGTATCTTGCAGTCGCGCAGCTTCTTGTTGTTGAGCGACACCTTCTTGGCCGTTTCGCGGGCTTTCTTCTGAATACCGGAGATCGCCTTGCGCTCCTTCTCGTTCTCGACGATCTTCTTTTGCAGAATCTGCGCCGTCTCGGAGTGCTTGTGCAGGTAGTCGTCCAAGTGCTTGGCCAGAAAATCGACGATGAAGTTGCGCAGCGGAACCCCCGGTTCGATCTCCTTCGAGCCCAGTTTGATCTTGGTCTGCGACTCGAACACCGGATCGGTCACACGGACCGAAATGGCGGCGATGATCGACGTGCGGATGTCCGAAGGATCGTAATCCTTGTGATAAAACTCCTTGATGGTCTTGGCGATCGCTTCACGGAAAGCCGCCTGATGCGTACCGCCCTGCGAGGTGTATTGTCCATTGACGAACGAATAGTAACTCTCGCCGTAGCCCGTACCGTGTGCAATGGCCACTTCGA
>OIDU01000774.1_pt1 | contig 13409 bp, 7 predicted proteins | sample 1581481 | NCBI WGS metagenome assembly OIDU01 (sample SAMEA3882519, study PRJEB24775) | human gut metagenome | biome: human-associated habitat; feature: intestine environment; material: feces | place: Netherlands | collected 2009/2010
CTGATATCCTCAATGTATGCAGGACAGGTTCTTGTATATACCTGCCAAGCACGGTTGCCTCTGCCAACTACAGTCTCTGCGATAGAGATCCATGGGTTGTTGTGGCAGAAGATACCTGCGTTTTCTTTGTATCCTGGTGGATAAGAAGAAATCTCACCGAGTTCCACATGATATCTGTGGTAAGGCGGCTGTAACAGCACGATACCGTATTTTGTGTCGAGATATTTTTCGACAGATTCCATTGACTTTAAGCAGCAGCCTTCCTCTAAACCAATCTCGGCCATAACACAGAAGCCCTGTGGCTCAATAAAGATCTTGCCATCTTCGCATTCTTTTGAACCGATCTTATTTTTGTAATGATCGTAAGCACGCAGATACCATTCGCCATCCCAGCCGGCATCCATAACGGTTTTTTTCATCTCTGCGATTGCTTTCTCTGCAATTTCTGCTTCCTCCGTCATGCCCTGATGGCGGCAGATTGCAGCATAATCTTTTCCGTAGCGTACAAACATACCTGCGATAAATATGGATTCTGCATTAGGACCTTCGGAAGGACCAAAAGTCTGGAAAGATTCACCCGGCTCAGTCGAGAAGCAGTTTAAGTTGAGACAGTCGTTCCAGTCGGCACGTCCGATCAGCGGTAAATTGTGCGGCCCCAGATGTTCCATTGTATAATGGAAGGAACGGCGCAAATGCTCCATGAAAGTGGTTGCTTTGGAAGCATCGCTGTCATATGGTGTCATCTCGTCGAGAATTGTGTAATCGCCGGTCTCTTTGATATAAGCTGCAGTTCCTGCGATCAGCCATAACGGATCATCGTTAAAGCCGCTTCCGATGTCAGAGTTGCCTTTTTTGGTGAGCGGCTGATACTGATGATAAGCACTTCCGTCCTCGAACTGGGTAGCTGCGATATCTAAGATACGCTCTCTCGCACGGTCAGGGATCAGATGTACGAAACCGAGCAGATCCTGACAGGAATCACGGAATCCCATGCCACGGCCGATACCGGACTCAAAGTAAGATGCGGAACGGCTCATGTTAAAGGTAACCATACACTGATACTGGTGCCAGATGTTTACCATACGGTCTAATTTCTCCTCACTGGAAGAAATGGTAAAATGGGACAGCAGTTCGTTCCAGTAATCTTTTAATTTGACGAGTGCTGCGTCTGCTTTTTCTGCGGTATCAAAACGGGAGAGAAGTTCATCGGCACGTTTGCGGTTGATGACTCCATCCTCAGCACGTCCAACCCATTTTTCCTCTACCGGATTCTCAACATAACCAAGTACGAAAACGTAGGTCTTTGTCTCGCCCGGAGCAAGAGATACTTCAAGGTGGTGGGAACCGATCGGTGCCCAGCCGCTTGCAACAGAATTCTTTGAAGTTCCGTTTACAACAACTTCCGGAGCAGAGTTTTCACCGTAAGCGCCTAAGAACGAGTCACGGTCTGTATCAAAACCGGCGATCGGAGCGTTGACAGCGTAAACAGCGTAATGATTTCTGCGCTCTCTGTATTCGGTCTTATGATAAAGAGCAGAACCGTGGATCTCAACCTCACCGGTGGAGAAGTTACGCTGGAAGTTGGTCATATCGTCCATTGCATTCCACAGACAGAACTCTACATATGAGAAAACAGAAAAATTACGGGTTTCATTGCTCTCATTGGTAAGGGAGAGTTTGCCGACTTCACATGTCTCACCGACCGGAACAAAAGAGGTAAGCTCTGCGGTCAGTTTATTTTTGGTTCCTTTAAATACGGAATAACCCATACCGTGACGGCAGCTGTAAGCATCCAGTTCTGTTTTGGAAGGCATCCAGCCCGGATTCCAGATCGTGTCACCATCTTTAACATAGTAGTAATGTCCATTGGAATCGAGCGGTACATTATTATAACGGTATCTGGTCAGGCGGAGTAACTTTGCATCTTTGTAGAAACTGTAACCGCCGCAGGTGTTTGAGATCAGGGAAAAGAAGTTCTCGGAACCAAGGTAGTTGATCCATGGCAGTGGTGTTTTTGGAGATGTGATGACATATTCTTTGTTGGTGTCATCGAAATAACCGAATTTCATAATAAAATCCTCCATATACATAAATATTGATAAGTAACGATTTCGAAAACGATTAAGTTTTCATCCTTTAATAAAAAGTATATATTCAGAAAGAATAAAAATCAATACAAAACATTGAAAAACAGGCAAATATAGCAGATTAAACAAAAAAAATATACTTTTATGGATGAAAGCGACAATAGCTATTTTCTGATGAATAATTAAAATATTTTACGAAAACGTATAAGAAGTAGATACAAAGTACTAAGATTACAGATAATTGGTCTAATATTTAATGTAAAAATGCACAAAAACTACTGCAAAAAAGTGTAAAAAGCGACGAATTGCCAAAAATCAGTTGCAATTTGCTTATGGATGACATATAGTAAAAGTACGAAAACGATTAAGAAATATTTCAGAAACAGGATTTCGTTTTCGAAGAGAAGCTGGAGGTTTCCATGGTATCATTAAAAACGATTGCAGAGAAATGTGGAGTATCTACTGCCACCGTAAGCAAGGCTTTAAATGACCAGAGAGATATCAGCGAAGAGACAAAGAGCCGTGTCAGAAAGACAGCAGAAGCACTTGGGTATTTTCCAAATGCGGCGGCGAGAGCTCTAAAGACAAACCGTTCCTATAATATAGGAGTTCTCTTTGAAGAGGAGGCGGGAAGCGGTTTGACACATGAGTATTTTTCCGGAGTGCTGAATGGATTAAAAGTTCAGTCGGAGAAACAGGGATATGACATTACATTTATCAATACCTGTTTTGAAAATCGCAAGATGTCCTATTATGAACATTGCAGATACCGGAATTTTGAAGGAGTTGCAATCGTCTGTGCCGATTTCAATGACCCGGATGTCTTAGAACTGATGAATAGTGACCTGCCGGTCGTTACGATTGATTATGTACATCATAACTGTACGGCAGTCAGTTCCAACAATATTCAGGGTATGGAAGATCTTGTAAAATATATATACGGGCAGGGACATCGGAAAATTGCATATATTCATGGGCAGCAGGCTTCTTACGTTACGAAAGACCGGCTGGCAAGTTTCTACCGGACGGTGGATGAACTTGGTCTGAAGATTCCGGATGAATACATCCGGACAGCAGATTACTTAGAGACCAGGGAGGCAGCAAAACAGACAAAAGAGCTGCTCAATTTAGAAGATCCGCCAACCTGTATCATTTATCCGGATGACACCTCTTTAATAGGAGGAAGGAACGTCATCATAGAGATGGGACTTCGGATTCCGCGGGATATTTCGATTGCAGGATATGACGGAACGAGGATGTCGCAGTTGTTACATCCTCAGCTTACGACGATCAGACAGGACACAGAGCTGATCGGGAGTGAGGCAGCCAAGCGGCTGATTGGCTCCATTGAGAAACCGAGAACAACTCTCGTAGAGAGAGTCGTTATAGAAGGGATCTTAGTTGCAGGTAAATCTGTTGGACGCATTTAAATGTAGTTGCAGCTACATGCGGACAGCATTTTTGCAGAGATGTATGCGGAGAAGCGGCAGAAGATTCCGGACTATCTGCTTTCAAAGCAGCAAAACAACAAAAACAATGGTCAAAAGACCACATATTAAGGAGGAGGGTTTTCTATGAAGAAGAAAATCGTTAGCACATTATTATGTACAGCAATGCTTGTAACCATGATGGCAGGATGCGGCGGTAATAACGCAGCAAACACCAGCACAAACAGCGGAAACAGCAGCTCAGCAGATACGGGCAGCAGTGACGCAGTAGCCACAGATGAGGCAGCACCGGCGACCGAAGCTGCAGCTTCAGATGCAAGTGCTTCAGATGAAGGAAAAGTACTTAACATCTACTGCTGGAACGAAGAGTTTAAGAGCCGTGTTACAGATCATTATCCGGGATATACTGAGGTGGATGCAACCACAGGTACGATCGGTGATGTAACTGTAAAATGGAACATTACACCGAATGATGACAATGCATATCAGAACAATCTGGATGCAACATTATTAAAACAGGCTGATGCATCAGCAGATGACAAGATCGATATCTTCTTAGTAGAAGCTGATTATGCATTGAAATATGTAGATACCGATTACACAATGGCAGTATCTGATCTTGGAATTACTGATTCAGATCTTTCCAAACAGTATCAGTACACCAAAGATGTTGTTACAGATTCTAACGGCGTATTAAAAGGTGTTTCATGGCAGGGCTGTCCTGGCGTATTATTCTATAACAGAGATGCAGCAAAAGCAGTATTAGGTTCTGATGATCCGGCAGAGGTTCAGAATTATGTGAAAGACTGGGATACATTTAATGATACAGCAAAGAAGATGAAAGATGCCGGCTACACCATCACATCTTCCGTAAATGATACATACCGTGTATATTCCAATAATGTTTCTTCCAAATGGGTTGTTGATGGCAAAATCAATATTGATGACAACATTATGAAATGGGTTGATGATTCCAAAGAACTTGTAGATGCAGGCGAGACAGGAACATACGAACTGTGGAGTGATGACTGGAAGAAAGGTTTCTATCCGGAAGGAAATGTATTCTGCTACTTTGGACCTGCATGGTTAGTAAACTTTTCAATGGCAGCAGATACCGAAGGCAGTATCGGTTACAACGGTGGCTGGGGAGCAACCGAAGGACCGCAGGGCTTCTTCTGGGGTGGTACATGGATCTGTGCAGCAAACGGAACTGATAACCAGAGCCTTGTAAAAGATATCATGCTTCAGATGACAACCAATGATGATGTTATGAAAGAGATCATCGAGAAAGATGATGACTTTGTAAACAACCAGGATGTAATCGCTGAGATGGCAGACAGCTCCTATTCAAGCAAGATCTTAGGTGGACAGAACCCACTTGGCATTTACAGCTCAGGCGTTTCCAAACTTGATTTAAGCAACCTTTCTGCATACGATCAGGGATGTAACGAAGAGTTCCAGAACGCAATGAAGAACTACTTCGAAGGAACAGCTACCAAAGAAGAGGCATTAGATCTGTTCTACAAAGCAGTTGTAGAGAAATATCCGGAGTTAACATACTAAGCAGACGAATGGTATAAAAAATGATTTGATGCCGCGCCTGCCGGACCGTAAGGGAGGCGGGCGCGGCTCATTTTATATCCAAATTTGTGTAAAAACTGTAAGCGCAGAGCTGACAGCAGACTTACACAGGGTAAAGGTGAGGGATGCTGTGAGCTCTGTGGGCGAAAATTATGCACTCTGGAAAAGGAGGTCAGGTTGTTATGAAAAAAAGCAGTGGAAAGGTAGTAAGATACAATAAATGGGGATATATCTTTTTGATTCCATTTATTGTAGTATACGTTATTTTTCAGCTGATCCCATTAGTCAGCACTATTTACAACAGTTTCTTTGAAAACTATATGTCAGGACTGACACAGGTCGGACCAAAGTTTGTCGGACTTGCAAACTATCAAAAACTCTTTTCTGATGGAGATATCTGGGTTTATACAAAAAATACTATGGTATTATGGATCATGTGTTTCGTGCCGCAGATCATTTTATCACTGGTACTTGGCGCCTGGTTCTCCGATGTACGTCTTAAATTAAAAGGAACCCGTTTCTTTAAAACAGTTGTATATCTGCCGAATCTGATCATGGCATCTGCATTTTCCATGTTGTTCTTTACGTTGTTTTCTGATGGAGGACCCATCAACTCAATGCTGATGCAGATTGGATTGGTTGATACACCGTATAAATTTTTATCGAATGTAGGAAGTGCAAGAGGGTTGATCGCATTGATGAACTGTCTGATGTGGTTTGGTAATACGACGATCCTTCTGATGGCAGGCATGATGGGTATCGATACCTCTCTGTTTGAGGCAGCAGAGGTCGATGGGGCAACTTCTTCGCAGGTATTCTGGCAGATCACATTGCCACTGTTACGTCCGATTCTTGTATATGTGGTTATTACATCTCTGATCGGTGGTTTACAGTTATTCGATGTACCGCAGATCTTAACCAATGGAACCGGTGACCCGATGCGTTCTACCATGACGCTGATCATGTTCTTAAATAAACATCTCTACAGCAAGAACTATGGTATGGCTGGTGCATTGTCAGTTGTTCTGTTTATCATTACAGGTATCTTAAGCCTGGTAGTATTTAAGATAACCGGCAATGATAAGAGGAAGGGGTGAAGATCATGAATGAAAATCGTAATCTGAAAAAAGGTGTAGGAATTCATGCAAGAAGACTGATCGCATATATCGTACTGATCATTGTTTCCATATTGTGTCTGTTCTGGTTTTATGTACTGTTTATCAATGCAACCAGATCAAACGGTGAGTTGCAGTCAGGTTTTACGCTGGTTCCGAGCAGCCATCTGTGGGAAAACTGGAAGAATTTGAGAAATGGAACGCTTCCGGTATGGAACGGTATGTTCAACAGCCTGATCGTTTCTTCGCTCAGTGCAGTACTCAGCGTATATTTTTCAACGATGACAGCTTATGCGATCCATGCATATGATTTCAAACTGAAAAAATACATTTATCCGTTTATTTTGATGATCATGATGATTCCGACACAGGTAACTGCACTTGGATTTATCAAACTTGTTTCCAACATGAAATTAGAGGATTCTTTCATTCCTCTGATCGTGCCGACGATTGCGGCTCCGGTTACATTTTTCTATATGAAACAGTATATGGAGAGCACACTGCCGTTATCACTGATTGAGGCAGCACGTATTGATGGTTCCGGTGAATTCCGTACCTTCAACTCCATCGTAATGCCGCTGATGAAACCGGCAATTGCCGTGCAGATGATCTTCACATTCGTAAGCAGCTGGAACAACTACTTCACACCGGCATTGATCTTACATGATGACAAGAAAAAAACACTGCCTATCTTAATCGCACAGCTGCGTGCGGCTGACTGGCTCAAGTTTGATATGGGGCAGGTATATGTGATGATCGCATTTTCCATCTTCCCGGTTATCATTGTATATCTGATCTTATCCAAACACATCGTACAGGGTGTTGCACTTGGAAGCGTAAAGGGTTAATAAACGGATTGCTGTACTACATAAAAATGAGACTGCCATATGGGTGGTCTCATTTTTTAACTCTTATTTTTGATGAAAATCTTTGACAATGTCACTGGTAAATAAGCCGGTTGTGTGCTATACTATTATCTATGATTAGTAGAAATAAAGGATCGGATGTGTTGGGGTACATGGGTGCAGACAAGAACGGACAGGCTGGATCTTTGTAAAATACACATAGAAATGGAGAGGAATATGACAGAGACAGGATTATGGATTTTTCTGATTTGTTTACTTGTAGTAGTCATCATAGCGACTGTGGTTGCAGTAGTGTCAGCAGTATCAGGTGCTACGGCAGCGATCGTGGATGATGAGGAATCAGAGGAAGAGTAGGAATACAGCAGGTATAAGAGAAAAGCCTCTTGTCAGTTTTGTATAGGTGTATAGCTGACAGGGGCTTTTTTGTGCACAGGATTCTGCCTTAATCAGCAATCTAAAAAAATATAAACTGGTACGAAAGTCTTGCAATCCATTTTGAAACAGGTAAACTAAATATATTGTGGCAAAATATTTGCTGCCAGGTGTTTATTACAAATGTCTTGCGTATTCAGGTGGAGGGACAAAAGAGAGTGTTGTCAAAATTAAGTGTGAAGAAACCGTATACTGTGATCGTAGGCGTGATCTTAGTCATTGTGTTAGGAGCCGTATCCCTAACCAAAATGACCACAGATCTACTGCCGGATATGAGTCTGCCATATGCCTTAGTCATTACGACGGATATGGGGGCAAGCCCGGAGAAAGTGGAATCCGATGTGACAGCACCTGTCGAGGCATCCATGGCGACGACTTCGAGCATCAAAAATGTGAGTTCTGCCTCCTACGATAATTATTCGATGGTGATCTTAGAGTATGAGCAGAATGCCAATATGGATTCTGTCATTATCGAGATCCAGCAGAAATTAGACCAGTTAGAGGGCAGTTTTCCGGATGGTGCCGGGAAGCCGATGATCATGCAGATCGACCCGGATATGATGCCTGTAATGGTGGCATCTGCCGATGTGGAAGGCATGACGCAGTCAGAGATTTCGGATTATGTGGAAAATGAACTTTCGCCGGTGCTTGAGAGTATCGACGGTGTGGCATCTGTTTCTACAACCGGAACTGTGGAAGAGAACATTCATGTCACATTAGATCAGGATAAAATCGATGCACTGAATCAGAAGATCCAGAGTAAGATCGAGGAACAGTTTACTGAACCGCAGGAACAGCTCGATCAGGCTGCCGAGCAGGTGGAGAGTGGACGCAGGCAGATGGAAAGCGGAAAAGATCAGCTTGCAAACCAGCTTGGACAGGCAGAAAATGAAGTGATCAATGGTAAGTCGCAGGCGTTTGTGGCAGAATCAGATCTGAGTCAGAATTATACAGTATTGAAAGCGACCGATGAGCTGATAAAGCGGGCAATCCCGGAACTCCAGAGTATTTATGAACAGGGAATGGGATTAAAAGCAGACATTGAACAGGCACAAAAAGAAGCCCAGATGAACAGTGACGATGGAAGCAGACGTATAGAAGAACTTTTAGAGGAGGCGAAGATTTCCGGAGATCAGGAACAGATCAATCAGATCCTTGCGATGACCGGGGAAAATCAGGAGAGCATTGCGGAAGCAGGAAAACGTCTGGAATTATTACAGGAAGAACTGTTAGAACTGAATACATCCTTAAATCAGCAGTGGGCAGATCAGTTAGCAGCGTTAAATGTGAGTCTTAGTTCGATCGATGATATTCCGCAGGTGATTACGCAGCTGTCACAAAAACAGGTTGAGATCCAAACAGCAATGGCAGCTCTGCAGACTGCACAGGAACAGGTTACAGATGGAAAAACTACCTTAGATGATGCGTATGTAACGTTAAACCGGATGGAGATCGACGGGATCTTAGAGATGAGTGAAGCGTCTGCACAGCTTGCGGTCGGGGAAGTCCGGTTAGAGCAGGGACAGGAAAAATTAGACGAGTCAAAGCAGAGCGCGCTTGATTCTGCAGATCTGAATCAGATTTTGTCGGTGGAAACATTAGGCGGAATATTGACAGCACAGAATTTTTCCATGCCGGCTGGCTATGTCAATGAAGATAAGAAACAATATCTGGTGCGTGTCGGGGACAAAGTTTCGTCGGTGGAGAAACTAAAAGATCTTGTGCTTGTGGATGTAGGACTGGATGGAATCGAGCCAATCCGCTTATCGGATGTTGCAGAAACAGAAGTGGTGGACGATACGGGAGATTCCTATTCCAAGGTAAACGGAAATCCTGCGATTATGCTTTCCATTGAGAAGCAGACCGGGTACTCTACCGGGGATGTAACAAAACGGATCAAAACCAGATTTGAATCACTGGAAAAAGAAAATGACAAATTTCACATGACGATTTTGATGAATCAGGGAGTTTACATTGATACCATTGTGGAGTCAGTCATGGAAAATATGATTGTAGGTGCAATTCTTGCCGTACTTATTCTGATTCTGTTTTTAAAGGATATCAAACCGACTCTGGTGATCGCATGCTCTATTCCACTCAGCGTGGTTTTTGCAATCGTTTTGATGTATTTTACCGGAATATCGTTAAATATCATTTCATTGTCCGGTCTTGCGCTTGGCGTCGGCATGCTTGTAGATAATTCGATTGTCGTGATCGAAAATATTTACCGGCTCAGGAATCAGGGATTATCGATCCGGAAGGCAGCAGTTGAAGGAGCAGGACAGGTGGCAGGAGCTATTTTTGCATCCACGCTCACAACGGTCTGTGTGTTTGCGCCGATCATTTTTACGGAGGGTATCACAAGGCAGCTGTTTGTGGATATTGCACTCACGATCGCCTATACGTTAGCGGCAAGTCTGATTGTGGCGCTGACGTTTGTACCGATGATGGCATCCGGTGCGCTGAAGAATACCAGGGAAATCAAACATCCGTGGTTTGACCGCATTTTAGATGGATATGAAAAAGTTCTGCGTGTGGCACTGCGGTTTAAACCGATCGTACTGATCTGTGTGGTAGTTTTTCTGGTGGCAAGTGTGACGCTTTCCGTTTCCAAAGGATTTACCTTTATGGACATGAATATGGAGACAGAGCAGCTCACGGTCACGGTTTCAGCGAAAGAGGATGAAAAGCTGACATTTGAGGAACTGACGGAGCGCGCGGATGAGGTTGTGGATAAGATCTCTGGCATCTCCGGTGTGGATTCGATCGGAGCCATGGCAGGCGGCGGTGGAATCATGTCGATGGGCGGCAGTACGGACAGTGTGACCATGTACGTGCTCATCGATGATTCCGGGGCGACTGGCAGTGAGATCACTGCCTCGATACAGGCGCTTACAGCGGATCTTGACTGCGACGTGAATACGGACAGCTCTGCGTCGGATATGAGTTCCTTTTTCGGAAGCGGTATTTCCGTGCGGGTCAGCGGAAAAGATTTAGATAAGCTGCAGAAACTCGCAGGGCAGATCGCAGAAGTCGTGGAAAAGACGGAGGGCACTGTAGATGTGGACGATGGTCTTGGAGATACGACACCGTCTTTCACGGTAAAAGTGGACAAAGAAAAAGCTGCAAAATATGGCATGACAACAGCGCAGGTGTATCAGCTTGTCTATAAACAGCTTGCATCGAATACGTCATCCACAACGATCTCGACGGATTTAAAAGACTATAAAGTATATGTGCAGAGTGGGGAACAGGCGGATGTCACGCCAGGGGATATCCGTAAGCTGACATTTCCTTATACAGACCGTATCAGCGGAGAGACAACAGATATTCCACTGAAAGATATCGCAGAGTTTGAGGAAGGTGAGTCCTTAAATGTGATAAACAGAAGCTCGCAGACGCGCTATATCAGCGTGACAGCCGGTGTGGATGAAGATCACAATGTGACGCTGGTAAGTAACCAGATCCAGAAAGAATTAGATAAGATCAAGCTGCCGGATGGATATGAGATCTCCATGACCGGGGAGGATGAGACGATCCGGGATGCGATGAACCAATTGTATCTGATGCTGATCTTAGCGGTGGTATTTATTTATCTTATCATGGTTGCACAGTTCCAGTCATTTTTGTCGCCTTTTATTATTATGTTCACGATTCCGCTTGCATTTACGGGAGGTTTCTTTGCTCTGTTTGTGACAGACAATGAAGTCGGCGTGGTATCCATGATCGGATTTGTCATGTTAGCGGGTGTCATCGTCAATAACGGAATCGTGTTAGTCGATTATATCAATCAGCTGAGAAGAGAGGGCATGGATAAAAAGGAGGCGATTGTCACAGCCGGAAGAACGAGACTGCGCCCGATCTTAATGACGGCACTGACCACGATCCTTGCAATGTCCACGATGGCGATGGGACTTGGAAGCGGTTCGGAGATGATGCAGCCGATGGCGATCGTGACAGAGGGCGGTATGCTATATGGAACGCTGCTGACACTGATCGTGGTGCCATGTATCTATGATCTGTTTACGAGGAACAAGAGTATGGTGGAGGAAGAGATCTAAAAAAACAGTTGACAAACCCCGCGTCCCCTCGTATGATAAAAACAGCAAAAAACAAAGGTTGTGAGAAAGAGGAGTACACATAAACTCTTTGCAGAGAGGGAAGTTCACCGGCTGAAAGACATCCCAGAGAAAGATATGTGGAAGGTAGCTTTTGAACCGGAATGCTGAGAAAGCATAGCTGTATGACAGGATATAAGAACAGGCATTGCAGATATGCACAGGTATTCACGACTCATCCACGTTACAGGATGACCGGTCAGATATGGAACTGGCTGGACATGAGCACCAACAAAGGTGGTACCGCGATCATATTCGCCCTTTGTATTCCGTATGGAATACGAAGGGCTTTTTTTAATTCATAGGAAATTATGTCCTGTGAATCAAAACCGCCTATCTATCAGAACTAAAAAAGGAGAACAGATTATGTGTCAGAATTGCAGTAAAGAATTAGCAAAGACCTACGATCCAAAAAGCATTGAAGACCGTTTATACAAAAAATGGGAAGACAACGGCTATTTCCACGCCGAAGTTGACCGCAGCAAAAAGCCGTTTACCATCGTGATGCCGCCGCCAAACATCACAGGACAGCTTCACATGGGACATGCTCTCGACAACACCATGCAGGATATTTTAACACGTTATAAGAGAATGCAGGGTTACAACGCATTATGGCAGCCGGGTACAGACCACGCTTCCATCGCAACAGAAGTGAAAGTAATCGAGAACCTGAAAAAACAGGGCATCGACAAGCGTGATCTTGGAAGAGAAGGATTCTTAGAAAAATGCTGGGAGTGGCGTGACGAGTACGGCAGCCGCATCATCAACCAGTTAAAGAAAATGGGATCTTCCGCAGACTGGGAGAGAGAGCGTTTTACGATGGACAAGGGCTGCTCTGAGGCAGTACTTGAGGTATTTGTAAAATTATATGAAAAAGGGCTGATCTACAAAGGTTCCCGTATCGTCAACTGGTGTCCGGTATGTAAGACTTCCATCTCAGATGCCGAGGTAGAGCACGAAGAGCAGGACGGATTCTTCTGGCACATCAACTATCCGGTTGTCGGCGAAGAGGGAAGATTTGTTGAGATCGCAACGACAAGACCGGAGACATTGTTTGGTGATACCGCAGTTGCAGTGAACCCGGACGACGACCGCTACAAAGACATCGTCGGAAAGATGTTAAAACTTCCGATGACAGACCGCGAGATCCCGGTGATCGCAGACGCTTATGTTGACAAAGAGTTCGGAACCGGATGTGTAAAGATCACACCGGCACATGACCCGAACGACTTTGAGGTTGGAAAACGTCACAACTTAGAGGAGATCACCGTCATCAACGACGATGCAACAATGAACCATTATGCCGGAAAATATGAGGGCATGGACCGCTACGAGTGCAGAAAAGCACTGGTGGAGGATCTTGAAAAACAGGGACTGCTTGTAAAAGTAGAGCCGCATTCCCACAACGTAGGAACCCATGACCGCTGCGGCACAACCGTTGAGCCGATGATCAAACCACAGTGGTTTGTAAAGATGGACGAGATGGCAAAAGCAGCTATTGACACTTTGAAAGACGGCGATCTTCAGTTTGTTCCGGAACGTTTTGATAAGACTTATCTGCACTGGCTGGAAAACATTCGTGACTGGTGTATCTCCCGTCAGTTATGGTGGGGACACAGAATCCCGGCTTATTACTGTGATGACTGCGGTGAGACCGTAGTGGCAAAAGAGATGCCGAAGATCTGCCCGAAATGTGGAAAAAATCATTTCCATCAGGATGAAGATACTCTGGATACCTGGTTTTCCTCCGCATTGTGGCCAT
>OIDU01000796.1_pt1 | contig 13208 bp, 12 predicted proteins | sample 1581481 | NCBI WGS metagenome assembly OIDU01 (sample SAMEA3882519, study PRJEB24775) | human gut metagenome | biome: human-associated habitat; feature: intestine environment; material: feces | place: Netherlands | collected 2009/2010
TCCAATGGTAAGGGTTTTAAAAACTCAAACTGTCTACTCTATAGGGTACATTTTATAAATCTACCGCTAAATTGGTATAAAAATAAGGACTAAATTAGGCATAACCCCTTGATTTTACTGGGTTTCATCTAACTTGGTCCTATTATAACTCAAACACCATTCTCCCATTTTGATACCGTCTGTCTTACCACATTCAATTTAATGGCAAGTTCTCCCTGTGACAGCCCTTTGGCTTTTCGAAGTTTTTTAATATTTTCATTTAGCATAATCTATGCCTCCTTGTTTTTGATAGTTCAATTCTATATTCAATAAAGCCGTTGCCTCAAGCAACGCATATTAACATGACCACTTTTAGCTGTGCATCTTGGAATTGATCTAGCTCTTTTACACGAATTTCTAATACATTATCTACACCCTAAAAAACAGCAGTCATGCTTTCGCTCCTAAAGTCAAAAAAGAAAGAGTCAAGTTCTAAGACCTGGCTCTTTCTTTTTATGTAATGCGGAAGATGTCGCAAAACGTCCTGTGGACGTTTGTTCTGCGACGACCGAAGCGGAGCGGAGAACTTGATCTGGGGGCACGGACCGCTTCGGTCTTGCATAAAAAGAAAGAACCAAGTCTTGCGACTTGGCTCTTTCTTTTTATGCAATGCGGAAGATGGGACTTGAACCCACACGACTGCAATAGCCACAAGATCCTTAGTCTTGCTCGTCTGCCAGTTCCGACACTTCCGCGTTTATTTAATTGCTACATGAAGTATTTCCTCACGCAACTCGTATATAATACCAAACTATTTTAGAAATTTCAACTATAAATTTTATTTTTTACATTTTCCGGCAAAAAGTGAAAGCCGCATGGCACATATTTTTTGTGCGGCATGCGGCTTTCACTTATGACAAACAGATTATAATTCCTCTCCGTTTGTTTCTATCACGTTTTTATACCAGTAAAATGATTTTTTACGGGAGCGTTTCAATGTTCCGTTTCCCTCATTATCTTTGTCTACATATATAAACCCATATCTTTTTTTCATCTCTCCTGTCGTAAAGGATACGCAGTCGATACAGCCCCATGGTGTATATCCCATGAGATCTACGCCGTCATATGTAACAGCTTTTTTCATTTCTTCTATATGCGCTTTTAAGTATGCGATCCTGTAATCATCATCTATGCTTCCGTCAGGTTTTACCTCATCGATTGCGCCGAATCCGTTTTCAACTATAAAAAGCGGTATCTGATATCTTTCATATAAAAGGTTTAGTGCATAGCGCAATCCTATCGGATCGATCTGCCATCCCCAGTCACTTGATTTTACATATGGATTTGGGACACTTCCCGGAAAACCATCTACACCGTTTCCGTCTGCCACATGATCTGCTTTTACAGCATTTGTCATGTAATAACTGAATCCCACATAATCGACAGTGCCTTCCTTTAATATCTGCTCATCATCTGCTTCCATCTGCACATGGATGTCTTTTTTCTCCCATTCCGGCCAAATGTATGAAGGATATTTTCCTCTCACATGGACATCACCGAACAAATATCTGTCATGCATCGCCTCAACAGAATACATCATATCTTCCGGCTTGCACGAATACGGATAAAGAGGCACACACGCCATCATGCATCCGATCTTAAAATCAGGATTTATCTTATGCCCTTCCTTTACGACCAGCGCACTTGCAACAAGTTCATGATGTACAACCTGATACATACATTCTTCAGGGTTTGGCTCATTTCCAAATATGACACCTGAACAAGTATAGCCAAAAAGTGGATATTTATAGTTTTTCTGGTTGTTTATCTCATTAAAAGTCATCCAGTATTTTACTTTATCCTTGTATCTTTCCATTACGGTAAGTGCATACTTCACAAAAAAATCTATGACTTTTCTGTTTTTCCAGCCACCGTATTTTTTCACGAGATTATAAGGCATCTCAAAATGTGAAAGTGTTATGACCGGCTCTATTCCGTACTTTAACAGCTCGTCAAACATATCGTCGTAAAATGCAAGACCTTCCTCGTTTGCCTTTTCATCGTCTCCGTTCGGAAATATCCTCGTCCACGCTATCGAAGTCCTGAAACATTTAAATCCCATCTCTGCGAACATTTTTATATCGTCTTTATAATGTCCATAAAAATCAACAGCTTCATGGTTTGGGTAATAGTATCCGTCTTTTACTCCATCTGTGATCTTTCTATCAACACCATGTGCTCCGGCTGTGAGGACATCGGCTATGCTTATGCCTTTGCCGCCTTTGTCCCAGCTTCCCTCTACCTGATGGGCAGCTACCGCACCGCCCCACAGGAAATTATCAGGAAATTTATACATATGCCGCCCCTTTCTGCATAAATCTGCTTTGTATTGTTGTCATCGTCTTCTTTTAACACTTTTATCAGGCTTTATTTTATCTTTGTGCAGTCTGCTTTTAACACTTTTATCAGACTTTATTCTATATTTGTGCCGCATATCAGATTATCTCAAAAGCACAGTCTTTTACAGCAGTTTTTCTGCCCTCATGCACTTTTACATTTTTCGAAGGATCTGACACGATAAACATTACTGTCGTATCGTAGCTTTCTTTTTCTAAAAGTTCCTTGTCAAACTCTACAAGCAGATCACCTTTTCTTACTTTATCTCCCTGTTTAACTTTAAGATCAAAGCCTCTACCCTCAAGTTTTACTGTATCAACACCTATGTGTATGAGTATTTCCGTGCCGGTTGCGTCTGACATTCCAACAAGATGTCCGGTCGGGAATACTGCATCAATGTTTCCATCAAATGGTGCATATACTTTTCCGTCCTCCGGCTGTATTCCGACACCTTTCCCCATTGCCTCAGATGCAAAAGCCTCATCTTTTACCTCATTTACAGGAATTACATTTCCCGAGACAGGAGCCAAAAGCGCTGTGCCGGCTGATGCTGCGTTGTCTGATGTATTTGTTGCAACTGAATTTGTGCGATTTTCATTATCTGCTGATACATTGTCTGATTTGTTATCAGAAGCACTATCCTCGAATCCAACTATCATTGTAAGCACTGTTCCAAGTACGAATGCGACAGCGATTGAGATCAAAAGTCCGATAAACTGTGTCATATGTCCGGCTTTAAAATATGCAGGAAGTGTTGCAATACCCGGCATATTGTAGCCCCATGATACTGCCCGGAATGCTCCTCCGATCGCACCTCCGACTGCTCCTGCGATACATCCGCAGATCATAGGTTTTTTAAGTCTTAAGTTTACACCGTAGATAGCAGGTTCTGTGATACCGAAAAATCCTGTTATCGCTGCTGATGCTGAAATTCCTTTTAATTCCTTATCTTTTGTCTTTAAAAATACTCCAAATGCTGCCCCCGCCTGTGAGAATACCGCAGATGCCTGTAAGCCTGTAAAAGTATCATATCCAAGGTTTGCATAGTTTCCTACTGTTACCGGAGTGATTCCCCAGTGAACACCGAATATTACCAAAACTTCCCAGAGTCCGCCGACCACGATACCTGCTATGATCGGATTTAAGTTGTAAAGTGTATTGTAGATGCCTCCGATTGCTCCGCCAATAGCATTTCCGACAGGTCCGAATGCAAGCAGTGTAAGCGGTACCATTATCGCTATCGTAAACATTGGTGTAAATAAATTTCTTATGACGATTGGCAGATATTTTTCAAAAAATCTCTGCACATATGATGCTACCCAGATTGATAAAATAATCGGTATAACCGATGATGTGTAGCTTAAAAGCTGTACCTTGATGCCAAGGAAATAAACAGGATCACCTGCATTTACCATTGCTATGTAGTCCGGGCATACAAGCGCACACGCTATAACTACTGCGATGTACGTGTTTACCTTAAACTTTTTCGACGCTGTGACTGAGATCAGTACAGGTAAAAATGTAAATGCTGTCCATGAAATAAAGTTAAGTATCTGATACGTTCCACCTGTTGTGTCGATTGCGTTAAGCGCTACGAGCACTCCGAGTATTCCCTGAAGGATACCACACGCAGCAAGTGTATACAAAAACGGAGCAAATATCGCTGAGATCACATCTATGATCCTGCTTACTATTCCTGCCTTTTTGTTACCTGTGCTGCCGGCATTTTCATCAATCGTTACAAGTTCCGTAACAAACTGATATGCATCCTTAACGTGATTTCCGATAACTACCTGAAACTGTCCACCTGCCTGTACGGTAGTAATCACGCCCTGTATCTTTGCCACCCTTTCTTTGTTTACGATAGATTCGTCTTTTAAGATAAATCTAAGTCGTGTTGCACAATGCGTAACATTTGAAATGTTGTCATTGCCGCCTAGCTCTTTTACCAGTTCTTTGGCTGTTTTCTGATAATCGATCGCCATTTCTTCTCCTCCTTTTTTGTTATCTGCGTTTTGTTTTTGCTTAATTTTATTTTAACCACTTGTTTATAAAATTTCTACAAATCTGCGTTTTATGTAACGTGTACGCACAAAAAAAATATGTTACAAAGCTGACACACTTTGTAACATATTTCTTACTGTTTATAACCGTCTGCCGATCGCCTCTATCAGATATATAACTGGTATCTGTGTCGTTGTATTGACATGATGTTCTAACTCATGATCCGTAACATAGTATGACAGATTATAGTCAGATATACGTGCCAGCGTCGATGTTCCCTTGTTCGTGATACTTATGATCTTGCAGTCATACTTTTTAAACTCATTGGTCATAGCTATTATCTGTTCCGTCTCACCTGACACAGAAAGTGCTATTATTATCGCTCCCTGTATGCCCTCCATTATCGGATAATACGGGTCTTCTATATACTGGCTGAATTTTTTTAGATTTGAGAAAAAACGCGCACCGTATTTCCCTAAAATGCCGGAAGTTCCAAGTCCTATGAATATGACCTGCTTTGCCTCCCTCACGACATCCGCGATCTCGTCAAGCTCGCTCTGGTGTATGCCGGAACTTATCTTGTCGAAATATTCCTGAAGTTCTTTTACATCCTCATTTACTTTGCGGTTCTGTTTCTTCTCCTGGTCGAGATATTGCTTAAAATTGATCTTAAATTCAGAATATCCCTCGTATCCTGCCTTCTTACAAAACCTCATAATGGTAGCCGTAGATACATGAACTTCATCCGCAAGTTCGCGGACAGTCATATATTTGATCTTTGATTTATTTTTAACAATATAGTCATATACAAGCATTTCCATCTCATTAAATGACTTGATCATCTCATAGCTGAACATAATTCTGCTCCCCAAAATCCCATATAGTAAAATTTTTATATCGCATATTAATCACGTATGCTTATTATATAGTAACTGTTCATATGGTACAACACATTTGCTTCTATTTCTATACAAAAAACCATGCAAAACAGTCTTTCATACTGTTCCACATGGTTTATTTTTGTCCTTATAAAATATATTTACTTTATAAATTGATCCAACATTTTCATGCTAAAATTTTACCACTCCATTTACAACTCTATATGTTCCGCCATTATATTTTAAGTTTCCTGTATATCCCCAGGCAACTTTTCCGCCGGCTACCGCATACCAGTTGTTTCCATATTTTACAAGTGTTGTCTTGTTGAAATTCACGGCTCCATTATTTATGTACCACCAAGTTCCATTAAATTTACACAGGGTATTTGTAAAGCTTACACTTCCGTTTTTAATATACCACCATACACCATTGTATTTGCAAAGTCCGTTTGCACCAAAGTTTACCTTACCACCATTTACATAGAACCATGTTCCGTTATATTTACACAGGGTTGTTGATTTAAAATCAATTTTTCCACCCTTTACATACCACCATGTTCCGTTGTATTTACAAAGCGTTGTCGCATTAAAATCTACTTTACCGCCTTTTACATAGAACCATGCGCCATTGTATTTACAGAGTGTTGTGGCACTGAAATCTACTTTGCCACCTTTTACATAGAACCATGAACCATTGTATTTACAGAGTGTTGTGGCACTGAAATCTACTTTGCCGCCTTTTACATAGAACCATGAACCGTTGTATTTACAGAGTGTTGTGGCACTGAAATCTACTTTGCCGCCCTTTACATAGAACCATGCACCGTTGTATTTACAGAGTGTTGTGGCACTGAAGTCTACTTTTCCATTTTTTACATAAAACCATGAACCATTATATTTGCACAGTCCGGTGTAAGAAGTATCTTTTGCGCCATCTTTGAAATAATACCAGTCGTCGGAGTCTTTTTTTAGTCCTGTGTAATCGTCCACATTTTCATCAAAATTAAGTACTGTTGAGACGCCCTCTGGGAGAATCCAGAAATCTGTATAACCAAATTTTCTGTCTGCGTTATAGGCGTCGACTTTAGCGTCATCTACATCTATACCATTACTTGAAAAATCTATATAATTCCCGTTGACATCATATGCGCCATGTCCATCTCCACCACAATAATAATTTTCATCTGGTCTTTCGGCAAGCTGATAGTTTAACTTATCATCCGTCATATAACACACCCTTATAACATATGCATCTGTTATTTGTGTTTTCTTGCTGCCATCTGTTATTTCTTTAATATTAAGATTCTGATTTATTACAGCAGATACCGATGAAGAAGAATCTGCATCTTCCTCTGAACCAGGTGTAGATGGGGTAAACAAAGTTCCAAGACCATATATAAGATTGATTTTAGATGGATCTGTATACTGATTTGAAATATGCGTCCACCATGCTGTAACATCATCCTTTTGATATTTATCCACTACAAGTTTTCCATCCTTATCTCTGTGCATAACCGGCTGGAATACATCTGTTTCATAGACTTTCCAAAATGGAATTGCACTATTATCCCAATCTATATACGCAGTTGCACCATCACCTGCAACATAAATCTGATCCATAACTGACACATCATAATCAAATGCTTCTGCTATTGCTTTCCTGTCTGCCTCAGTTATTGTCCTTGTCTGTGCTTTTCCTTCAACATTCAATTTAATATTACTCTTTTCATCTGCCATTACATTTTGCACGTCTGTCAACGTAAAAAATGCTGCCGCAGCCATTGTAAATGCTACTGTAATTCCCGCAAATTTAAGTTTTTGCATATTTTCCTCTCTCTTTCTTCTTTATATAAAACAGTGTAAGTAAAACATTATTTAAAATGTAACCACTCCGTTTACTACTCTATATGTACTGCCATTGTAGTTTATGCTTCCGGTATAGCCCCATGCAACTTTTCCACTGGCTACTGCGTACCAGTTACTTCCATATTTCACAAGTGTTGTTGTGTTGAAATCCACTACGCCGTTGTTTATGTACCACCATGCTCCGTTGTAATTACAGAGTGTTGTTGTAAAACTTACACTTCCGTTTTTAACGTACCACCATGCACCATTGTATTTTACAAGTCCTGTCGCGCCGAAGTTTACTTTGCCTCCGCTTACATAGAACCATGTGCCGTTGTACCTGCAAAGGGTTGTTGTATTGAAGTCTATTTTGCCATTTCTTACATACCACCATGTTCCGTTGTACTTGCAGAGGGTTGTTGTATTGAAATCGACTTTGCCGTTTCTTACATACCACCATGTTCCATTGTACTTGCACAATATTGTTGCACCGAAGTCTACTTTACCGTTTTTTACATAAAACCATGTTCCATTGTATTTACAGAGTGTTGTGGCACCGAAATCTACTTTGCCGCCCTTTATATAGAACCATGCGCCGTTGTATTTACACAGCGTTGTGGCACTGAAATCTACTTTGCCATTTTTTACATACCACCATGAGCCATTATATTTGCAAAGACCGGTATAAGAGGTATCTTTTATTCCTTCTTTATAATAGTTCCACTCACTGCCATCATGGTAAAGTCCGCTTCTTGCCTCATCAGTAGGGCTTCCTATAACTCCGCTGCTTACCAGCGATAATGCTGTTTCAGGCTTTTTACCATTTACTTTGATACAATAATCAGTTCCCATCTCATCTGCATAGCCTTGCCACTCATATGATTCGTAACCTTTTACTGTAGGGAATTTTACATCACTTGTACTGTTTACTTTCTGGATGTCAACAACTTCTCCATAGTTTCCCTTGCTGTCCGGTTCTGTAAACATTACACTAAACGGCACGACCTTTTTATCATACTGTGGTACAATCGTAGCACCGCTTTTGAATGAGCCATCTTCTTTTAACGTAAACAAAGGTGAGGCATATGGCGCATACCAGCCTTTAAATGTAAGTCCGGCTTTTTCAGAAGGAGTGTAAACATTTTTCAGATCAGCTTCCGTAGTTCCTTCCTTTACATATGCTGTTTTTGTCTGTTTAAAGATCTTATGTTTATAATCTGAGTCGTTTCGTATTTCTTTAACAGAAAGATCCGGCTCATAAAATGTCATTTTATACTGATCACTTATATTTACCCAGTATAGCGCCTCATCAGCATTTTTTGCCTCATATTTATTGCTTCCTTTAGACAACTCCACTTCTGCGGCTTCATCCGGAGTATCCCCAAATGCGATCTTTGATATCCAGTATTTTCCTGTATCACTACCAAAGTAATCCCCATCATACACCCCTATGTTAGAGACAGTAAGATCATATGTTCTAGTTGAATCATTATGCTCTGCTCCCATAAAATTATATGAGCAATTTTTAGAATTTACTCCTACCCATATGAATCTGTCTGTACAGTTACTTACTTTTACTGAAATTATAAACCTCTTTCGTCTGAGCCGTCAAACTCATCAAAGTACAATGTCTGTCCCTGCTTATCGATTTTTACTGACTCAACCACTGGTTTTTCAGCAGTCTCCTGTGTTTCCGCGGCGTATACGTTAGTTCCCGGAACGGCAGTAATTCCCGTAGCTGCCATCGCGGAAACCAGCAAGACACCGAGTAATTTTTTAGAATACTTCTTCATTCTGTTTCCTCCTTTTTTACATTCTCTTATATTTAGAATGATAACTACTTTCATAATATAACGCATATACGTCATATTTACAAGTCGTTTTATTACGCTTTTTATAGTCTAATAATCACGTCATATTATTAGTAAAATATATATAACGTTTTTATGTAAGGGGATGTGTAATATGAATGACGTATTAAATAGAATTCAAACATTATTAAACGAAAGAGAATGGACTCTTTATAGACTGGCAAAAGAATCTGGCATTACATATTCATCCTTAAGCAGTCTCTTTAAAAAGGACAACCAGCCGACCATATCTACACTGGAAAAAATATGTACCGGCTTAAATATTTCCCTTAATGAATTTTTTTCCAATTATCCACCTTACAGAGAACACGAGTCTTATAGTAATGATGAAAAGGAATTAATCCAAATCTATAAACAATTGAATCATAAAGATAAGATACTATTAGTAAATTTTGCAAAACTCCTTAACGAGCCTGAATAGAATTTCCATATATTTTAATGATGCTCATTATTTGTAAAATATATCCTAGTGTAATGGCATGTTGCTATTTAGCCAAATGACGCAGAATGAATTTTTCATTCTGCAAGGCGGAAGAATGAGCCGTAGCGGGCTACGGCAATTGATGACAACGCAGCAGATGAAAATTCAGGCAAGTTATTTAGCTAAATATGGACAGGTCATTACACTAGAATCATTTTTATACTAAATATTCATTTATAAAAGTTTCAATAGATCTTACTGACAATGGATGCCTCGAAGTTTCATATGTGATTATCAAATTTTTACCGGGAATAATGCCATTTTTTAAGTACATCGTTATCTTTTCAATCGCATTCTTTAAATATTCAACATCATCAATAAGCCCCATATGTTCCCAGTAATACTCTTTTCTTGTCCTCTTATTTAAGTCAGGATATTTAATAATTTTCCCTATATACAGCGGTTTTTCATAGACATATGGAATACCGGATATTTTTAATTTATCTGCAATTATTTTTTCTGATTTTGATCTTACTATTTCATTATTTTCAGTTTGTATTGGTGAAATTATTGGATATGAATTATGATTCTTGTATGTGACAGATTCCCATATATCTGCATACTGCTCATCATCTATAAGAATTGGTTTTACCAGAAGTTTTCTTCCCGGATGAAGTTCACGAAAGCGCTCATCTGCTGTAGGTTTGCTATACATTTCTATAAGCCCACTAATCTTTTTAAGCTCATTTGACGCATCCCTATGTATACGTTTAGCATAATCAAAATTTGCTATTGCCTCTGCAACCCCGATGTCTTTTATATATTTCCTCTTGGCTCTGCCTTTGGCAGTTTCATCAAATGGTTTCACATAATATCTGTAATGATCGTTGTGTCTGTTAACCTCAAGACATCCTTCCACCTGACATTTCAAAATATCGTCAGCTTTTGCGATTGCCTCCTCAAGCTCTGCTTTTCTTTCTACCAATAATGGCAGGATCATTTCTTTTTTCCCCATAAAATATCCTTTCTACTCAATAATTTAATAATTGTACCTCCCTGTAATGGCTATTATTACTTTTTATACTGTCCCATTATCCTTATTATGCTTCTTGTAATGGGTTTTTAATATTTTTGGTAGTTTCACATTACTTTCGCTGCTATGGTATCATGGGATTTTGCTGTTTTCATTGTTTCACATTTCTTTGGCTACTGTAATATCATGTGATTTTGCTATTTTCATTGTTTCACATTTCTTTGGCTACTGTAATATCATGGGATTTTGCTATTTATGCGATTTCACATTACTTTCGCTACCGTAATGTCATGGGATTTTGCTATTTTCGCTGTTTCACATTACTTTCGCTGCTGTAATGTCATGGGATTTTGCTATTTATGCGATTTCACATTACTTCTGCCCTTTTACATATAATGGGAATATCACAAAAACTATATTTCCCATTAATTATACATATATATGAATCATCTAATTTGGATTAATGCTAAGATATTCAGCGATTGATCTATTATATTTACAGAAAAGGATTGAACCAATAGTTCAATCCTACTACAATGCGGAAGATGGGACTTGAACCCACACGATTGCAATAATCACAAGATCCTTAGTCTTGCTCGTCTGCCAGTTCCGACACTTCCGCATATATTTAATTGTTACATGAGCTGTTTCTTCATGCGACTTGTATATAATATCAGACTATCGCCAAGAATGCAACCCCTAATTTTATTTTTTAACAATTATATAAACCCAATTTTATTTTTTCACAATTACAGCCATATAATTTCAATTCTTAACCATATAATTTTAATTCTCAGCCCTATAATTTTAATTCACATTGATTTTTATATATTTTTTTGCTAAAATGAATTTTAGTAAATTTAGGAGGAACAAATAGTGAGTCCAGTATTAATAGTACTTATTGTAATCGCAGTGATTCTTGTTGCCGCTTTTATCGTGCTTACGATTCTTGGCAAGAAAGCCCAGAAAAAGAAAGAGGAACAGGATGCCCAGGTAGCAGCTGCAGCCCAGACAGTTACCATGCTCATAATAGACAAAAAGCGCATGAAACTGAAAGACGCAGGTCTTCCACAGCAGATCATGGATCAGACATCAAAATTTATGCGCCGTGCAAAGCTTCCAATCGTTAAAGCTAAAGTCGGACCAAGAGTGATGTCACTTATCGCAGATGAACAGATTTTCGATGAAATTCCGGTCAAGAAGGAAGTCAAAGCTTCTGTCAGCGGTATCTACATTACTTCTGTGCGTGGTATAAGAGGACCTCTTGAGAAACCAGCAAAGAAAAAAGGGTTCCGTGCCAGAATGCAGGAAAACTACAACAAGGCAAATGCCCGTCTCAAAGAAGAACAGGCTGCCGATGAAGAAAGAAAAGCACAAAAGAAAGCTGCAAAAGCAAAGAAAAAAGGAGCATCCAAATAAGGATGTTCCTTTTTTATCCTATATTTATAGACGAACCTTTCTGTTTAATGTGTACTGTTATATGACAGTCACCTACATACTCGAAATTAATATCCAGTCCATATTTTACTTCTGCAACTATCTCGTCCTCAGTCTCTTCTACATTTATAGATGTAGCATTTATACCGACCTGTAAACTTCCAAATGGTGTGTAATAATATGTAAGATTCTTTTTACCTTTTTCAAATATCATGTGGACATTCATAGGTCCTTTTTTTGAATACTCCAGACTGTCTTTTGTGAATTTGATCATATTTTTGGAAACTTCATGCTCACCTTCTATCGCTTCCTCAAACAAAATATAATGTTTATCATTTCTTAGATAGTATTCACCCGGTGCAATTACCTCAACCGCATCTGACTGTTCATCCGGTGATAACTGCAGACCCTTCAGGGAAACAAGTACTTCCTTTGTCATTTTACCTCTCCAAATCTTAAATCTTTTGTAATCAGGCTGCGTTATATATAGTAACTGTTCTATCTAAAAATTTCAAGGATTTTAAACCTGATTTCATAGTTTCCTTTATTAAATACAGTCTCATACTCTTTTGGCGACAGAACCTCCTTCAGTTCTTTGCAAGCTTCATCCTCCACAACCTCGTAAACCGTTCCCTTAAAACACATATTCGGATAAAGCACACACCACCAGTTATGTCCTTCCCCATTTCCGAGTCTGATCTCCAGCGCTTCATACTCGCCAGCCGGAAATGTATACTCACCATATACTTTCTCAGGAAAGTCCGTATGAGTTATCTCTGCTGTCACATTATATGTAAAACCATTATCTCTAAGGACATCCTTTGATACTTCTATGACCTCCTGCATATGTTCATTTACAACCTCCCTTGTCATCTCCATGTCACTGCATTCCTCAAGATATGGTCTTAAATATGTTCCCACGGCATCCCTGACCTGTTTTTTCACATTCTGATCAGCATCGCTGTCACTGTTTGCCAAAACGTGGAATCTTAAAATTTTGTGTGCGATTGACTGCTGTATTTCATGCTTCTGATATGACTTAAACCCAATCAGAGCCGCCACTATGATTATGGCTGATAAAATAATTTTCTTTCTCATAACATATAGTATTTACGGCTCTGTGGATATTATACAAAAATTTCATAGTATCATATGCTTACGCATATGATAAGCCTGCGGCTGATACTTATGCGCATTCGCGCGGATATAATTCGCTCCGCTCATTATATCATATGTCATACAATTTTGAAACCATCAAAATTTTATAATTCAATGCTATCTTATATAATGCTAGTAATTTTTGCGGCTCTGTCTTACATAGACGATCATAATAATAAAAAGAA
>OIDU01000803.1_pt1 | contig 13157 bp, 9 predicted proteins | sample 1581481 | NCBI WGS metagenome assembly OIDU01 (sample SAMEA3882519, study PRJEB24775) | human gut metagenome | biome: human-associated habitat; feature: intestine environment; material: feces | place: Netherlands | collected 2009/2010
CGGGGGTGAGGGGATTATAGCTGCTCATCACACCTTGTAGGGTGGCGGTTTCCACGCCTCCATACGGTGCTTCGGCAGCGAGAGGACTGGCGTGCCAGCCAAACTCTGCGTTCAGTGCCTCCACCACCATGGCGGTGCCTCTGCGCTTGCCATCGGCTGAATATCCGGCAATGTGTGGGGTGGCCACAAATGCCTTTTCAAGGAGTGGGAGGTTGATTTCGGGTTCGTGTTCCCAACAGTCGATAGCCACATCGCCGTGCCAATGCGCCAATGCCTCGTTGTCGCAAATGGGGCCGCGTGCGGCGTTCATCAGCAGGCGCAAATTAGGCGCTTCTGCCAAGAATTGCTCGTCGCAAATGTGGTAAGTGGAGAGTTCGCCCTCGCGGTAGAGTGGCGTGTGAAATGTGATGATATGGCTTTTCGCCTTCACTTCCTCGATGGTGGAGAACGCTGCCGCACCCTCTTTTTTGGCGCGTGGTGGGTCGCAGAGCAGCACCTCAAAGCCCATTTGCTTTGCCCATCGTGCCACGATAGAGCCCACATGCCCAACGCCTACCACACCCATCACCAAGCCGCGTGGCTGTGCGGTGCCTTCCTTTTGCAACCAATATCCCACGGTGCTGAGCACCCATTGCGCCACGGCAGGAGCGTTGCACCCCGGAGCGTTCACCACCTTGATGCCAGCTCGGCGGCAGTAGTCAAGATCGATGTGGTCGGTGCCAATCGTGGCTGTGCCAATCATTCGCACACGGCTTCCCGAAAGCAGTGCCTCATCGCAGCGTGTGCGTGTGCGCGTGATGAGCACATCGGCATCTTTGAGCGCAGAGGCGGTGATGTCGGAAGTTTCGAGATAAAGCACTTGGGCGTAAGGCTCAAGCAGGTGAGCAATGTAGGGAATGTGGTTTTCAACTACGATTTTCATTTTTTTCTACAGGAAGTAATACGCCACATGGCTTGCGGCACATGTGAGCATGAAAAGAATCATAAATATGTAGCGGCGCGAGATTTTTGAGTGTATGGTGTAGGCCTGTGCCACCTGAATGGAGAAGCAGTAGTTGAGCAGCGCCAGATACACGAAGAAGTTGCGGTAGTCCACACCCATCATGATGAGCGAAAACAGCGCAAGCACCAAGTAGAACGAATTGTAAACGCGCAGTTGCAGGCGATACGACATGATTTTCATCACATTGATGGTCATGAACACAAACGTGAACACGCCCACAAGCGCAAGCCCGATAAGAATGGCTGGGATTTGCTGCTCGGTGAGCACCTCAAGCGCCTGTCCGTAGGCAGGCAGCAGGGCTGTGGTGGGGTCGATAAGCCCCAAGCCGATAGCAAGCCAAAATGGGGTGATAAGCCCGAACAAGGCTGCCAACACACCTCGGAAATTGATGGCGCGCATCTGTAGAAATCCGATGAAAAACGGCACCACAAGTGCTAAAAACGCATATTGGAACATGCTGCACAATGCCACCAGGAAAAACACGAGAAATATTTTCTGCTGCGCCACTTGCTTCTGCTGATAGGTGGAAAACATGTAGAGTTGCACCACCAGCGTGAGCAAGCAAAGCCCTGTGCCAGTGCAGAACTGCGTGCACGCATACGGACACGCCAACTGCAACGCCAAGAATGTGGATCCGAAGATAAACGTGACTTCACGAATGAATGTGTAGGTCTTGTTGAGCAGCACCGTGAGGGTGATAATGGCAAGTACACAAGCCGTGTTCAGGCTGTAGGAAGCCAAAGGGTGCCCAAGCAAGCGGTCGATGTCGTTGAAAAACACACCGTTGCCACTTGCAATCGAAGCATTGAATCGCCCCGACGCGAATGCGAAATACGACACCACCACATACACAAGTCCCATGACTATCATCAAGCCACGGGAATTGAAAAATTCGTTTATCCTTTCCTCTCTGTATGCCATGTCTTGTCGGTGGGTGTGGATTAACGGTGCATATTGCTGTTATTTGAGGTCAAAACCGATGTCGCTACGGAAGTAACTCTTGTCGAACTTGATGTTTTTGATATTGGCAAACGATTGAGCGAGGGCAGCGTCTTTGCTCTCGCCATAACTGGTGACTGCCAGCACACGGCCGCCAGAAGTGATTATCTGTCCCTCGGCGTTGCGTGCAGTGCCAGCGTGAAACACCACACTGCCTTCCACAGCGTCGAGCCCTTCAATCACCTTGCCTTTTTCGTAGGCTTCGGGATAGCCGCCGCTCACCATCATCACGGTCACGGCATAGCGTGGGTCGATTTCCACTGCCGCCTTGTCGAGTGTGCCGTCGGCAGCGGCTTCGAGCAGAGCCACGAGGTCGGATTTCAGGCGAGGCATCACCACTTCGGTTTCGGGGTCGCCCATGCGGCAGTTGTATTCAATCACGTATGGGTCGCCGTCCACGTTAATCAAACCGAAGAACACAAAGCCGGTGTAAGGTAGGCGTTCTTGCTTCAGTCCTGCGATGGTAGGCTCCACGATGCGGGTTTTCACCTTCGCCATAAATGCGTCGTCGGCAAAACTTACAGGCGATACCGAGCCCATACCGCCAGTGTTGAGACCCTTGTCGCCTTCACCGATGCGCTTGTAGTCTTTAGCCACAGGGAGCAACTGGTAGTGCTCGCCATCGGTGAGCGCAAACACCGAACATTCAATGCCCGAAAGAAACTGCTCAATCACCACGGTAGCGCTTGATGCGCCAAACATGCCGCCCAACATCTGGCGGAGTTCGCTCTTTGCCTCGTCGAGCGAGTCGATAATCAGCACACCCTTGCCGGCTGCCAAACCGTCGGCTTTCAGCACATACGGAGCCTTTTGGCTTTCGAGGAAGGCGAAGCCCTCTTCAATGTTGTCGGCTGTCACGCTCAGATAGGCTGCGGTGGGAATGGCGTGGCGCGCCATGAATCCCTTGGCAAAGTCCTTGCTACCTTCGAGTTGTGCGCCAGCTTTCGATGGGCCAATCACCTTCACGCCCTTCAACGCCTCGTTGGCTTTGAAATAGTCGGTGATGCCAGCCACCAGTGGGTCTTCATTGCCCACCACCAGCATGGTGATGCCATTGTCGGCGGCAAACTTTCCCACAGCGTCGAAGTCCATAGGTGAAAGTGGCACATTGGTACCATACTGCGCAGTGCCGGCATTGCCTGGAGCAATGTAAAGACTGTCGAGAAGTTCACTCTGGCTCAATTTCCATGCGATGGCACATTCGCGGCCACCTGAGCCCAGCAGCAAGATTTTTTGCTTCATGATGTTGTGATAAATCAATATGATAGTGTTGTGTAGATTGCTCTATGAAAAATTATTCCTCACGACGCTTCCAGCCGTTGCGGCGGCCATGAATGATAGGGCGCTCGTTCTCCTTGCCCAAAGTGGGCTCTTGGTGGCGCACCACCATATCGGCGTGCTTGGCGCTGTGGAAGTATTCGTTGCGACCCATGCGAGTGTCGTCGTCACGGCGAGGGCCGAAACCGCGGCGAGGGCGATCATCATCGCGGCGCGCTCCGAAACTGCGGCGTGGACGGTCGCCATCGTCACGGCGTGAGCGGCGTTCTCTTGGCGCACCATCTGATTCGCCATCACGCTTTTTGAAAGTTTCCTCAAATCGTGGGCGATGCTGGCCACGGTCTTTGTCGGCTGCACGGAAGCCCTCGTTGCGAATCGAGCCGCCTTCAGCCTTCATGTCCTTGTAAGAGCCGTCGAAAATCTTGTATTCACGCAATTCGCATTCCAAGTCGCCATTGAGCAGCGGATAGTTGACCGATGGACGCAAACCGATGAGGTCGGTGAGTTCGCCATACGAAATCACCCATGCGTCGTAGCCCTTGAACACGAATTTGAGTTTCTTGCCCAAAGTTTCGTAGAGTTCGTTGATGTCTTGATATTTCAAGCGTTCGCCGTAAGGAGGGTTGGTCACCACCACGCCCTTTTCGGGAGCTTCTTCCCAGTCGGCGAGTGCGCGCTGCTTCAGTTCAATCATCTTACTCACGCCAGCGCTCTTGATATTGGATTCGGCAATGGCGATAGCCTGCACAGCCACATCGGAGCCGTAGATTTTGTATTTAAATTCACGCTCTTGGCTGTCGTCGTTATAGATAGAGTCGAAAAGTTCGGCATCGTAGTCGCTCCAGTTTTGGAAAGCGAACTCCTTGCGATACACGCCAGGGTTGATGTTGGCGGCAATCATAGCAGCCTCCACCAGGAATGTGCCAGAACCACACATAGGGTCCACGAAGTTGCACTGACCGTCCCAACCGCTCAATTTAATGATACCAGCGGCAAGCACTTCATTGATAGGCGCTTCGGTTTGAGCCACACGCCAGCCACGCTTATAGAGAGGCGCGCCCGACGAGTCGAGAGAAATGGTCACCTCGTCGGCAGAAATGTGCACATTCAGCACGAAATCGGCAGCCGACACACGGATAGAGGGTCGCTTGCCCACCTTTTCCTGGAAATAGTCAACGATGGCATCTTTCACGCGATAGGTGACAAAGCGAGAATGACGGAACACATCGCTGAACACGGTGGTGTCGATAGCGAAAGTCTTGTCGGTGCTTAAAACTGTGTCCCATTCAAATTTGCGAACTTGCTCATAGAGGTCGTCGGCATCGGTGGAACGGAATTTGTAGATTGGTTTAAGAATGCGTAATGCTGTGCGGCAACAGAAATTAGCCTTATACATCGTTTCGAGATTGCCCTTAAACGACACCATACGCTTACCTTGAGTCACTTCCTGAGCCCCAAGTGCCTGCAGCTCGTCGCTCAACACACCTTCCAATCCCTGGAAAGTTTTGGCCACCATTTCAAAATTTTCACTCATCGTTGTCTAATTATAATTTGAATTTTGGTGCAAAGTTAGTGATTTTCCGTCACTCACACCCAATTTTCACCACCACAAAGCACCGAAAAAAACCATTTCCCCCACTCACCCCACCCATTTCCCACACCCCTTCATCAAAACTCACACCCCCACACCCCCGCACATTCGGCAGAAAAAGTGTAATCTCCACCCCAATATTCGGCAGAAAAAGTGTAAAGAATCCACAAATACTCGGCAGAAAAAATGTAAAATACTTTGCTATTACCCTGATTATGTGTATTTTTGCAAAAACGAACAAAACGCCAACAAAATGTACCGAAAATTATACAGCGATTTACTCCAATGGAAAGCGAGCAATTCACGCAAACCATTGATTCTGCAAGGTGCCCGACAAGTGGGCAAGACTTGGTTAATGAAGCACTTTGGAAAAAGTGAATTTAAGTCGTGCGTGTATGTGAATTTTGAGAAAGACGCATGGGCTTCATCACTATTTGATATGGACTATGATGTGGAGCGCATATTGCTTTTCCTTCAGGCACATTCCGAGGTGAAAATTGAGGTTGGGCAAACGCTCGTTATCTTCGATGAAGTACAGGAAGTACCCAAAGGTTTGGAGTCGCTGAAATATTTTTGTGAGGATATGCCCCAACTGCATGTGATGGCGGCTGGCTCGCTGTTAGGCATTGCAATTCACGAAGGCGTTTCTTTCCCTGTGGGAAAAGTGGATATGCTCACACTCTATCCTATGAGTTTTTCCGAGTTTTTGCTTGCTCTTGGCGAGAAAGAGAAAGTGGCTTTGCTGGAATCGAAGCGATGGGATGTGTTGAACATACTTTTGCCCTCTTTTGAGGAATTGCTACGCCAATACTATTTTGTGGGAGGTATGCCTGAAGCGGTTTCGTCGTTTGTGGCAGAAAAAAACTTGAAAAAAATAAGGCAAATCCAGCAAAACATACTCTCCGCATATCGCAACGATGTGAGCAAACACGCACCTAAAAACGATATTCCTCGTATCAACATGGTGCTTGACTCCATTCCCTCGCAATTAGCAAAGGAAAACAAGAAATTTGTGTATGGGTCGCTGAAGAAAGGCGCTCGTGCTAAGGAGTTTGAATTGGCTATCCAGTGGCTTGTTGATGCTGGCATTGTGGTGAAAATTCACATGGCATCAAAACCCTCCATTCCGCTGAAAGTGTATGAGGATTTCGGCGCGTTTAAACTATTTTTGTGTGATTGTGGACTGTTGGGGTGTTTGGCAGAAGCACCACAGGCACTTGTGCTCACAAGCAATGATATTTTCAAAGAATATAAAGGGGCTTATACCGAATCGTTTGTTGCACAACAGTTGAAATGCAATCAAAATTTGCACATCTACTATTGGAGCAAAAGTGATTCAAAATGTGAGATTGATTTTCTGATACAAAGCGGAGTGCGTGTAATACCGGTAGAGGTTAAGGCAGAGGACAACGTTCACTCAAAATCACTGTCCACCTTCTGCAACACGCTCTACCCAGGAATTAAAGGAGTTCGACTTTCAATGAAACCCTACGTAGAGCAGTCGTGGATGCAAAACTACCCCCTCTGCTCCGTAGAATACTGTTTCGACTAATTTCCTCCTACCCCACAAAAACATTCTACCGCAAAAACACCAACCAGAAGGTGTGAAATGCTTATCCTTTGTGCATAAGCATTGGCGAGGAGATAGCAAGGGTGTGTTCCTAACGCTAAGCGTTTTTGGTTTTAACGCCTCAAATGAAGCAAAAATAATTCGTGAAAATTTGTGCGAATTTGTGGCCGCCTTTTCCACCACGAATCACACAAATTTCACGAATAAATTGCTTAAATCAGAGTGTGATTTTATCCAATAATTCACCAATTTTTGCTCTGTGAATTAGCCAAACTTGGCATTTTTGTTCAAGTTTGGCTGATTTGTGGCACGAAAATCTGCCAAATTCAGTGGTTTTGTTGTGAATTTGGCTACTTCTTGACGTGTGATTCAGCCAAATTTGGGGGCTTTATAGTGAGTTTGGCTGATTCATGGGCGTAAAAATAGCCAAAACAAGAAGTGCTCACAGAATGTCTTTATTTTGGCAAGAGAATGTCGATATAGGGGTGCTGAATGTTAAGTTCGGGAGGAATGAAGAGGCGACAGGTGCGAGGTGTAGGTTCGTGCTGTTGATACACTTCGGCAATGAAGTCGTAATCAAGAATGACAGAGATTCGTATCAGCCGCTCTATATCAATACTCTTGGAGCGGAAAATGTTATAAACAGTGGTGCGTTCTACATTAAGTTGTCGGGCAAACTCAGCAAACGACATACCTTGTGCCACCAATTGTTGTCTAATTAGTTCACCAATGTGGATTTGCCGCAAGTCGTTGTACGAAAAAAACATAAAGCGTGAAATCTTTAGTTGCCCAGTAGTTTCTCCGAGGCTTCTCGCATTGCCCTTTGAAACCATTCCGGGCAACGCAGATGTCCACGCTCGTATATGCAGTATGTTTCCGAGCACAGAAGTGACGGAGAACATATTTATGCATACAACTGTGGCATCTACTGCTGCCGATTCTTGGTTTCAAGGTCAAAATTTTGCGAGAATTTCGGAGAAACAAGAATAAGCGTTGAGTAAACGCAACTATTTTCGTATGATGACACTTTGCCATCATTCCGATACAAAGATACTAATAATCTTTTATAAAGGAACCTGTGTGTTTCTTTTTTGCATTTTTTAATGACTGTGGAATATTTCCACCCATACCGTGGACTTCTTTCACAACAAACACCTCATTACAACAATTTTATTATAGTACATTTGTAACGCATAAAAGTATGGATAAAACAACTAAATTAATTAAATATAGGAGAAGCCGAAAACCTTATAGAGTAGGCGATACATAATAAAGTATTACTAATATTATGGCAAGTTTTCAATTAACAAATCTTCGTGAGTTGTCTGTAGAAGAACAGAAACGATTGTGTGGTGGAGCGAGTGGCAATAAATGCGAAGTTGACTCATGCTATTGCAGTTGTCCTTGCAAATGCACACGTGAAGATCCGTCTAAATCAGTAGGTGATGAATTTTCAGAAACAGGATCCTACTCGGTTATGTCACGAAAGGAACGTGAAGCGATGTCCAAGTGGTGAGATGACGCTCTATAACTTATGCCTCGTTTTAAAATGTATTACCAACGAGAGCAAGAAGATTGTGGCGCAGCTTGTCTCGTGATGATTCTTTGCTTTTATGGAATTCAACAGGGGTTGGATTCCATAAAAGCATTATGTGGAAATCTTAAAAATGGAATGACGCTATATCGTTTGAAACTGATTGCGGAAAAAATAGGTTTCAACACTCAGGCCGTTAAGGTGAATAAAACGGAATTCACAGTCCTTCCTCAAAAAATCTTGCCTTTTATTTGTCATTGGAAACAAAACCATTTCATTGTGGTTTATCGAATGACACCTAAGTTTGTATATGTAGCAGACCCAGCTATGGGGAAAGTCAAATATCACTATGAAGAATTTTATGAGAACTTTGCTGTTTCGGAAAATAAAGAAGGTTTTGCACTTTTTCTCAAGCCAGAAAAACTTATTCTCCCCAGTTACATCGAAAGTAATAGAGAAAAAGTTAATTTAAAGAAATATATTAAACCTTATTGGTTGAAAATAGTATGGGTGACATTTTCGATAATTTGTATATCAGGAATAGGTTTAGTGTTCCCTTTTCTATCACAAGCAATCATTGATAAAGGAATCGCTTTAAAAAACACTAACCTGTTAGTCACCATACTATGTGCCACGATTTCTCTTGTTGTAGGACGCACACTATTTACATTTTTACAATCAAGAATGACTCTCGTTGCAGGAACATTAATAAACATAGATGTCACAAGAAGTCTTTTGCAGAAATTGTCGTGTTTGCCAATGGGATTTTTTGCTTCTAGAAAAATAGGTGACATCATACAGAGAGTTTCAGATGTGTCTCGTATTGGCGACTATTTTTCGTCACGGTTGGTTGACAGTGTTTTATCGGTAATTCTATTTTGTGTTTATGGAGTAGTTCTATTTCATTTACATTCCGTTCTTTTTTTGGTATATATAAGCGGAACGTTGTTTTATCTTGGGTATAACTCAATGTTTTTAAGGCGACGAAAAATCTTAGATTACGAGTCGTTTAGTGCTGCTTCTAAAACTAATGATGAGCTAATTCAATTCTTGCGAGGGATGACAGAGCTTAAATTGGCTGGTGCCGAAAGCCAAAGATTGGATAAATGGCAGAAGTATTGTTACGATTCATTTTTGGTGACCCGAAAAAGTCTTTCACTATCACAGGTGCAAACGCTTGGCAGTGTTTTGGCAATGGAGGTAACAGTCTCTATCATTATGTTTTTAATGGCAATGACTGTAATTAATGGGGAGACAACTCTCGGGTCGATGATGGCTATTCAGTATATTGTGGGCAGTATGGAAAGTCCTCTTCATAAAATAATAAGATTTATTGACGATACTCAAAGGATGAAAATAGGTCTTGAGCGTATTAACTATGTTACTTCAACCAATCCAGAAAAAAAAGGAGGATTAATACTTGGTAGTGACAATGATGTGTACTCAATGCACATTGACAACATATGTTTCTCCTATGATTTGGAAACTTCGACTCCGACATTAAACAATATATGTGTTGATATTCCTGCGGGGCATACAACTGCTTTAGTGGGAATGAGCGGAAGTGGGAAAACCACTTTTATAAAGCTTCTGTTAGGTTTTTATGTGCCCAATCAAGGAAGTATTTGTGTTAATGGAATTTCATTATCTGATATTGATTTGTCTTCGTGGAGAAAGAGTGTTGGAGTGGTAATGCAGGATGGGTATATTTTTTCTGATACGATAGTTCATAATGTTGCCTTAGGAGATCCAAACCCAAAAACAGAACAGGTTAGAGAGGCTTTACGGATAGCTTGCGCTGATTTTGTGTTTAAACTTCCATCGGGAATGAATACCATTATCGGGGCAGAAGGCTTTTCGCTGAGTGTCGGTCAACGACAACGACTACTATTAGCAAGGGCTATTTATAAAAAACCAGGAATATTCTTTCTCGACGAAGCAACGAATTCGTTAGATGCGATAAATGAGAGGAATATTTATAACAATCTTCAAAAAGCTCTTAAAGGGAAAACCGTTATAGTTGCTGCTCATAGGTTGAGTACAATAAAAGATGCCCATCAAATACTCGTTTTTGATAAAGGAGTAATTGTGGAGAAAGGTACTCACGAAAGCCTTCTATTAAATAATGGGAAATATTCAGAACTTATAAAAAACCAATTAGATAAATAGGACAAAAACGAAATTAATATGGAAATTACTCAACATTTAAATTTTTTTCACTCAGAGTACCCTCTTGTGAAATTTGTTGATTTTGACGATCAAAGTAAGCTTTTTTATGATGCTCGAGCGAATATGGTTTTCATTGTAAACAACAATGATATTCCTGTTATCGTTTCGTATTTGAAAACTGGTAGCAAAGAAAAAACGAAATCAGATTTTAAAGAATTACAAGGCGTTGATGTTGTACTTGACACAGTGGATAAGTTGCAACAAAAAGGTGTCTTGCTTCCTGGACCTGCGGAACAACTTGTTAGTACAAAAATAGAAGATGTTAAATCAAGGATTGAATATAACATTGAAAATATTTTTATGCGAAAGTTTGTTCTTGAAACTACGCAGCAGTGTAACTTTCGATGTAAGTATTGCCATAATACTTTGGAGCCTGTGTTTAGGCATCATACAAAAAAACAAATGTCGTTATCTGTTGCAAAAGCATCTGTAGACTTCTATAAAAGAATGTATTTGAAATTTTTTAACAAACTGCCTCAAGAAAAAAAAGAGCTGTTACTTGAGTACGAACCCCCTTTTATTGGCTTTTACGGAGGAGAACCTTCCTTGAATTGGGAGTTGGTGGAAAAAACTGTTGATTATTTCAAGCATATTGGATGGGAAGAAAGTGGTATAGATGTTTCTTTTTTGAAATTTTCGATTAACACAAACCTTTACTACTTAACAGACGAAATGCTGAATTTTATTATCAAGCATAAGCCCCTTTTATTTGTGTCGTTAGATGGACCAAAGCAAGAGAATGATAGGAACCGTATAACAGCTGACGGGAAAGGAACTTTTGATAAAGTATACAAAAATATTATGCGAATTAGGGATGCGTCGCCTGAGTATTTTAAGGAAAAGGTGATGATACTTTGTGTAGAGGCGTATGGGAATGATAGGCAATCGGTACACGAATTCCTTGACGCTTTTGACTGTGTTATTCGTTATCTTCCAGAGGCTCCTTTCGATTGTATAGAACGAGACCCCGAAAAAAAGATTCAAGAAATTGATTTAAATGAAAAGGAAAACATTGAATACACCATCAATTCTTATAAGAAAAAATGTTCAGAAGGAGACCCTAATGCTCTTGACGAGTTCACTTCTTTGTATTTTTTGGACAATATTGAGCGAACTCTTCCTAACCAAATGAGACATCTATCAATAAGCCTAACATGTCCATTATGTGTTGATAATATTATGATTGACACAGAAGGAAATATGCACCTTTGTCATAAAACAGACGGATCTTTACCTCTAGGGAATGTGTGCGCAGGAGGATATGATATGGATAAAATGATTGAGGCTTATAAAAGTTTTGGTGAAACTTCAAATAAAATTGAGTGTAGAAGTTGTTGGGCAATGAATAATTGCTCATATTGTGCTGCGCAAAGATTGCGAGGTGGAAAATGGAAAAATCCGAGTGTCACAGAGTGTGATTATTTAAGAAGGCATGTGGAATATCTTTTGAAATTGTTTGTTAGTGCTTACAAATTAGACCCAAATATTCTTTCAAAACTAATGGAACAAAAGAAGGATATGAGGAAATATCGTTCTGTTATAGATTTTAATGACTTTATGCGTAGAGAATTCATTAAGAAATAATTTAATGCCTCAATAAAAATAATATCAAAAAAAAGAACTTATGTTACGAAAAAAATGCATTTTATTAGTGGTAATGGTTGCGTTATTGGCCGTTGTTAATGCCAATGCTGAGAGTACGATGACGTTTGTTGCAGGAGGTGATGTATGTACTCCTATGACGGTAACTGTAGGGGGAAATTCCTATACTGTGTATTCTTCTTTAACCATTGGCAGTGTTAGCGGTACGGTTAGAGCTGTGGACTGTAGAGGACATAAACTTACTTACTCTTATTCACACCGAGGTAATTCCTACGATTTTGCTGACACCTACACTTTTCAAATGGCTTATGACCCCGATTATGATAGTTCCAGTTCTTCTGACAGCTATGGTTCATCGGGCAATTATGGATCTTCCGATAACATGGACAACTTGGGAAGAAGTATGGGAAATGGTGTTGGTAATCTGTTATTTGGCTTAGGGGGAGGTGCTGAAGGTGAGGCATATCCTTCACTTCAAGCCTTAATTGGATTCTCGCGTTGTTATGGACAGAACTTACGCCTTCGCTATACTGGCAGTGGATGTAATGTGTATGGTAGCATTGGTAAAGATTGGGTTTGCGATAGCGAATTTGGCGACCGAATTTTATGGAATGCGGGTATAGGTTCCTATTTTGCCTTTGGTCCTGGTTCAGACCCTTCTATGGATATTGCAGCAGGTCTTTCTTGTGGACAACTTGCCCAATATGAAAAAATAAGTCTAATGATTGATGTTGATTACACTTTTTGGATTGGTCGATGCCGTAGAGTTGGCCTGTTTGCTGGAGGAAGTTTTGGTTGGGGTGACTTCGGACAAGTTTTTAATTCCGACGAGACTGAAAATATGGGCAAATTCGCATGGAGTTTAGAAGCTGGTTTTGTTTTAAGACTAGCGAATTTTTAAAAAAAGATTTCTGTATTAATATATGAAAATAGCCAAACTTGGCGCATTTGGTCAAGTTTGGCTATTTCTTTGTGGGGGTATGTTTGTTTTCGCTATTACTTTAGGTAGTCGTCGAAGTAGCGGGTGATGCGTTCGTGGAGGTGCACCATGTCGTGTCCCATCATGTTGTGGCCGTCGCCCGGGTAAACGAAGTAGTCGGGCTGCGTGCCAGCGTCTTCACACTTGCGGAGGAAGGAGAGGCTGTGTTGGAGCACGCAAGTCGGGTCGTTGTAGCCCACGATAATTTGCAGGCGTCCCTTGAGGTTTTTGGCCTTGTTGAGCAGGTTGCTGCTTTCATAGCCTTCGGGGTTTTCCTGCGGCGTGTCCATGTAGCGTTCGCCATACATGACCTCATAGAATTTCCAGTCGATCACCGGGCCGCCTGCCACGCCCACTTTGAAGACGTCGGGG
>OIDU01000815.1_pt1 | contig 13032 bp, 9 predicted proteins | sample 1581481 | NCBI WGS metagenome assembly OIDU01 (sample SAMEA3882519, study PRJEB24775) | human gut metagenome | biome: human-associated habitat; feature: intestine environment; material: feces | place: Netherlands | collected 2009/2010
TGAGAAACCCCTGCAGGATGCCATGGCGGCCGGTACCATGGTCACCAGCGAGGTGGAACTGTTCTTTGATTTCTGCCCCTGCCCCATCGTGGCTGTGACCGGCTCCGACGGCAAGACCACCACCACGACCCTGATCGCCAAGTTCTTCGAGGCCGCCGGCCGCAAGGTGCATCTGGGCGGCAACATCGGTGCAGCGCTGCTGCCCATGCTGCCCGAGGTGAGCCCCGACGATGTGGCCGTGGTAGAGCTGTCCAGCTTCCAGCTCATCAGCATGCATTCCAGCCCCAATGTGGCCGTGGTGACCAACGTCACCCCCAACCATCTGGACCACCACAAGGATATGCAGGAGTACATCGACGCCAAGCGCAACATCCTGCTGTACCAGAAGCAGCCCTGCCGCGCCGTGCTGGGCTATGAGAACGAGATCAGCCGCTCCATGCAGAAGGACTGCAAGGGCAAGCAGGTCTGGTTCACCCGCCTGCACGAGACGGACAACGGCGCGTTCCTGCGGGATGACGGGATGCTCTGCATGGCAGAGAACGGCGTCGTGACCCCCTTCCTCGCCCAGAAGGACGTGAAGCTGCGGGGCCTGCACAACATTGAGAACCTGCTGGCCGCTGCTGCCGCCGTCTGGGGCGAGGTGCCTGTGGAGGCCATCCAGCTGGTGGGCAGCAGCTTCACCGGCGTGGAGCACCGCATCGAGCCGGTGCGCGTGCTGGACGGCGTCACTTATTATAACGACTCCATCGGCACCAGCCCCACCCGCACCATTGCCGGTCTGCGCAGCTTTGACCGGAAGGTCATCCTCATCGCAGGCGGCTACGATAAGCACATCCCCTACGAGCCGCTGGCCCCTGAGATCACGGCTCATGTCAAGAACCTCGTGCTGATGGGTGCTACCGGCCCCCGCATCGAGAAGGCCGTGCGCGAAGACCCGAACTTCAACGAGGCCGAGCTGCCCATCCAGCACGCCGACAACATGCAGCACGCCGTGGAGCTGGCCCGCGCCTGCGCAAAGCCCGGTGACATCATCATTCTCTCGCCGGCCAGCGCCTCTTTCGACCTCTACCCGAACTTTGAAGTGCGTGGCCGCGAGTTCAAGAGCATCGTCAACGCGCTGAAGTGATCGCCCAAATCAAAACGCCCCGCCAGAAGCAGCGCTTTTTGAACGCCTGCCGGGGCAAGCTCTGTCTCGGGGCGACCATGCCGCTGGCGTTCGCCCTCTTCGGCAAGAGCCAGCCGGGCCGCTTTTTCGCCGGGCCGACGCTGGCGCTGGATGTCGGCGGCAGCACCGCGTGGCTGGCGGGTCATGCCAACCCCGAGGAGCTGGCGGGCTTTCTGGCTTTCTGCGGCTGTGAGGCCGTGGTGCTGGACGAGGCTGAGTGTCCGCCGCCCACCGGTTGGAAACGGGCAAAGACACACAGCGTCTTCGGCCTTGCGCCGGGGCGTCAGCTGCCGCTGCCTGAGGCGGACGCTGCCCTCTGGCAGAGTCTTGCCAAAAACACAGAACCTGCCGCCGGAAAAGCAGCGGATATGCTCTTCCCTGACAGGCCCTCAAAACGGGACGACTTTTACTCTGAGCTCTGCTCCAAGCGCAGCCGGGGTCTTGCCCGGGTCTGGACGCTGGAACGGGAAGGGAACATCATCTGTACGGTGGGAGCCTACGCGCTGGCAAATGGTCAGGCATACATGGCCTGCGGCGAGACCGTGGAAGCTCTGCGGGGCAAAGGCGTCGGCGGGCGGCTCATCGTCGAGATGGCGAATGCCCTCGCCGCCGAAGGCTGGATGCCTGTCTTTCTGTGCAGCCCCGAGCGGGTGCATTTCTATACCCGGCTGGGCTTTGAGAAGATGGGGGAGTATGCACGATATGAAGTACAATAACAATTAAGGATTCATTATAATGTCAATGTTAAATCACTTTTTCGACTACAAACCCGAAGTTCTGGCGCTGGATGAAAAAGCCCTCGAGCTCTGCCAGCCCTACTTCAAGCAGATGGAGGACATCCGCGACTACAACCAGCTCAAGATGCTGAAAGCCTTTGCGGACACCCAGATGTCCTCCACCGATATGCTGGGCACCACCGGCTACGGCCTGTGGGACACCGGCCGCGCCAAGCTCGAGCAGATCTTTGCCGAGGTGATGGGCGCCGAAGATGCACTGGTGCGCAGCCAGTTCCAGAGCGGCACCCACACGCTGGCTGTGGCCCTCTTTGGTCTGCTGCGGGCAGGCGATACCCTGCTGGCCGCCACGGGCCGCCCGTATGACACGCTGGAAGGGGTCATCGGTCTGGATGGCAAGGGCAAAGGCACCGGAACCCTGATGGATTACGGCATCAAGTACGACGAGGCCCCGCTGAAGGCCGACTTTACCCCGGACTATGAGCTCATCGCCCAGAAGGCCCCGGGCGCGAAGGTCTGCCACATCCAGCGCAGCCGCGGCTACCTGCAGCGCAACGCCTTCGACCTCGACACCATCCGCAAGGTCGCCGACACCGCACGCGCCGCCAACCCCGACATCATCATCTTTGTGGACAACTGCTACGGCGAGTTCACCCAGACGCAGGAGCCCTGCCAGGTGGGCGCGGACCTCGTGGTGGGCAGTCTCATCAAGAACCCCGGCGGCGGCATTGCCCCCACCGGCGGCTACATTGTGGGCCGCAGGGATCTGGTGGAGCTGTGCGCATACCGTCTGAACGCCCCCGGCCTCGGCAAGGAGCTGGGCTGCACGCTGGAAACGCCCCGTGATATGTATCTGGGCTTTTATTACGCTCCCGGCGTGGTGTGCGAGGCCATCAAGACGGCCATCTATGCACAGTGTATGCTGGAACTGCTGGGCAAGAACCCGGTGCCGCGCTACTGCGATGACCACAACGACATTGTTACCTGCTTTGATGCAGGCACTGCAGATGCCCTGATTGGCTTCTGTCAGGGCATTCAGGCTGCAAGTCCGGTGGACAGCTATGCTGCCCCGGAACCTTCTCCGGAGCCGGGCTATACCGACGAGGTGGTCATGGCAAGCGGCAGCTTTACTCAGGGCAGCACCATCGAGCTCTCCTGCGACGGCCCCCTGCGTGAGCCTTACACCTGCTACCTGCAGGGCGGCCTGAACTTTGCCGCAAGCCGTGCCGGTGTCCTGCTGGCCGTGCAGAATGCTTATTTCAAGGATTGATCTTTTTAGAAAGAAAGCGTGAATCAAATGAATCGTGTTACTTCCATTGATGCCCGGATGCTGGAACGCTTTGAGCAGGGCTATGCTGCCCGCCCGGAGCTGAATGTAATGTCCAATGCAGTTTCCCGCACGGCTCTGCCGGACGCGGCCTTTGTGCCCGCCGCCGCTGCCAAGCTGCGGATGGACTTCTCTGTGCTGGTCAAGACCAATAACATCACCAACCAGAAGCAGAGCGGCCGCTGCTGGATGTTCTCCACCCTGAACGTCCTGCGCCAGCGGGTGATCGCCAAGTGTGATCTGGAGGATTTCTCCTTCTCTCCCACCTATCTGGCGTTCTACGATAAGCTGGAAAAGGCAAATCTCTTCCTTGAGAACATCCTCCACTTTGCGGATCAGGATCTGACCGACCGTGAGACCTACACCCTGCTGGGCAGCCCGCTGCCCGACGGCGGCCAGTGGGATATGGCCATCAGCCTGATCAAAAAGTACGGCGTGGTGCCCTCCTGGGTCATGCCGGAGACCGTCCACTCCACCGGCACGGCCAAGTATCTACCCATCCTGAACCGCAAGCTGCGGGAGGATGCGCTGGAACTGCGGGCCATGGCAAAAGAGGGAAAGGACACGGCCGCCCGCCGCGAGGAGATGCTGGCGGAGATCTACAACGCCCTGTGCATCCTCTACGGCCAGCCTCCCAGGAGCTTTGACTTTGAGTATACCGACAAGGATGAGCACTACCACTGCGAACGGAACCTGACCCCGCACACCTTCCTTGAGAAATATGTGGGCAATGATCTGGATGATTACGTCGTCATCATCTCCTCGCCCATCCATGCGCTGAACCGCACTTACTGCCAGCCCTTTATGGGTGACGTGGTGGAGGAGAATATGTTCTGGCTGAACCTCTCGCAGGAGGAGCTGGAGGATCTGACCATCCGCCAGCTGCAGGCAGGGGAGGGGGTCATGTTCAGTTGCGACTGCCACCCCGACGGCGACCGCGCCAACGGCTATTGGGACCCCGACTGCTTCCAGTACGGCGAGGTGCTGGGCGGCCTGACCTTTGGCATGACCAAGGCCGAGCGGCTGCTCACCCGTGAAAGTACCATGAACCATTGCATGATGTTCTGCGGTGTCAATCTGGACGAGAATGGCAAGGCTGACCGCTGGAAGATCGAGAACAGCTGGGGCGATGCCTCCGGCCAGAAGGGCTACTACATCGGCAGCGAGAAGTGGTTCAAGGCCAATGTCTACCAGATCACCGTCCGCAAGAGCCTGCTGAGCGATGCCCAGCGCGCCCTGCTGGATCAGGAGCCCCTGCCCATGAAGCTGTGGGACCCGCTGGCTTAAATTTAAATAAGATGCTATAAAGAAATCCCCCCGCCTATGGCGGAGGGGATTTCTCTGTTAAGCGGATAATAGGGGAAGCTTCAACGTGAAGCAGCTGCCTTTGCCCACTTCGCTTTCCAATAGGATTTCTCCGTGGTGCAAGTGGGCAAGCTCCTGCGCAATGGTCAGTCCCAGACCTGTGGAGTCGTGCTTGGAAGAGGTGGTGGTGTGGAAATACCGGTCAAATACGGCGGCCTGATCCTCCGGCGCAATGCCGCAGCCCGTGTCCCGGACGCTCACCAGAGCAGCACCGGCCTCCACCCGGCTGCTGACGGTGATGCTCCCTCCTGCAGGGGTGTAGTGAATGGCATTTGTCAACAGGTTCTGCAGGATCTGCTGCAGCCGGATCTGGTCGCCCCACACCGGCAGCTCCGAAGCCGGGGGAGCCTGAAGCACCACGCCCTTCTTCTCAGCCTCCTCCCGGCAGCTGTCACAGACCGCAGCGATGACCTCCCCCAGAGATACCCGGTCCTCGTTGAGCATCACCTGTTTCTGCTCCAGCTTTGCAGCCAGAAACAGATCCTCCGTCAGGCGGCGGAGAAAGGCCGTCCGCTGCTGTAAGGCGGGCAGCAGGGCCGGCAGGGCCTCCGGAGCAGCCTCCAGCGTGTCCAGGCCACTGCTGACCGCAAACAGGGGGCTTCGCAGGTCGTGGAAAATGTTCAGCATCATGCTTTTCCGGGCCTCGGTCTCTTCCGTCAGGGCCTTTGTCCGCTGAATGACCCGGGCATCCAGCTCCTGGGCCAGCTGCTCCGCCCGATCAAATTGCAGGGCATACCGGCGGCAGACGTAGGCCATGCAGCCCAGAGTAAAGGGAGCATCGTAGATCCGAGCACACCGGAACAGGTAGAAAAACACGCTCTCCTGAAAAAACGGCACATGCATGCCCGGCAGGACCACCCATACCCGGAAGCCAATGGTGATGGCACAGGGAAACAGCATCAGCAGGGCAGCGTCGGAGCCCCGGGCATACATTGCCATCAGTATGCCCAGACAGTAGCCCATGCCCAAAAGCAGCCCCACCGCCCGTACACGGCTGGGGGGAATCAGCGTCAGAACAAGATACCCCAGCGTCAGAAGCAGGGAACGGAGCCGCTGCCCGTGAGACACCGGCACAGCCCCTGTCAGGGCGGCACACAGCAGAATACCTGCCAGAACCGTGACGGTAAAGAATCCCCGGCGGAAAAAGACGCTCCAGCCGGAACTTCCCACCGGAGCCAGAATGATTACCAGAGCCCAGAGGGTCAGCACCGTCAGATACAGCAGAAAATACCCCAGTTCCTTCTGAGGCTTGTATCGGTACAGGGCCAGCACCACCGCCCCCAGAGTGCAGAATACCGCAATGGCCATCCACTGCAGCACCGTGCGGAAGGTCAGGGCAGCCACTCCTTTTTCCGGGAACAGGGCAGCCCATGCCATCAATTGGGCTTCGGGGTCCATGCCGGGGACTCCAAAATCCGCCAGCGCCGGCAGTCGCTGGTTGAACCAGATCCCTGCCAACCCAATGGTCAGTGCCAGTGCCCCGGCGGCAGCCGGAAGCAGAAATCGTTTTTTTATCATAAAAAGACCCCCTGCAAAACTTTGGAGAACCGGTTGAGAACAGCCCGGAAATACGGTATACTAGATAAAGATATTATAGCAAATTCACGCCGAAAAGGGGAGGGCAAACCGCATGATCCGCATTCTTCTGGTGGAAGATGATCCGGTGATCCGGGACACTACCAGCTATTTCTTGAAATGTCAGCAGAATTTTGAGGTGGTCTGCGCTGACACCGGCGGCGAAGCGCTGAGCCACGCCCGGGAAAAGTTCGATGTGATCCTGATGGATATCCTTCTGCCGGACACCAACGGCATGGAACTGTGCCAGCGCCTGCGCAGCTGGCACCACTGCCCCATCATTTTTACTTCCTGTCTGGACGATACAGACACAGTGGTACGGGCGCTGGAATTGGGCGGCGATGATTTCCTGACCAAGCCCTACAACCACAAAGTTCTGCTGGCTCGCATCATGGCAAACATCCGCCGTGTCCAGATGGATGCCGCAGAGCCCAGCGTCAGCGGCTACCACTGTGCGGCCTTTACGCTGGATTCCAACAGCCATTGCGTGGAAAAGGACGGCCGGAGCATCCATCTGGCCGATATGGAGTACCGCATCCTGACCCTCTTCATCCGGTATCCCAACACCTTCTTTACCGCAAACGAGCTTTACCGGAAGATCTGGGGGAAGGAAAGCCTGGGGGATGTCCGCACTGTGCAGGTGCATATCCATAACCTCCGCAGTAAGATCGAGCCCGACCCCGCCAAGCCTATCTACCTCAAAAATGTCTGGGGCAAAGGCTATATTTTCCGCCCGGAAGGGGAGACGGAAGCCTGAAATGGTTTTGCTGTCTTAAATATCGTTAATCCTCAAAGCACCCACTTCTTAAGGAAACTTAAGCAGTGGGTGCTTTTTTTGCTCTGATTTGACCGTTATTTATCAAACAAAGTGGGAAACGGGAATTTCCCAGCGAAGAAACGGCAAAGATGCTTAAGAATTCTTAAAAGACAACAGGCAGACTTTGTGTTAATTTATTATCGAACGAAGTCTGTGCCGTATTGTGGCGGTGCGTTTCGGATAAGAAGGAAAATCGAAGAATAAGAACAGAAAAAGAGAAGAAAGGATCATCCAAGCATGAACAAGATCTCGCGTAAAGGCTTTCTGAAGATCGCTGCTGCCGCTGCCATGTCCGGTGTCACCGCCGGTGCACTGGCTGCCTGCAACGCTGCAAGCTCCTCCACCGCCGCTTCCGCCGGTGCAGCAGGCAGCTACACCCCCGGTACCTACACCGGCACTGCTGAGGGCATTTCCTCTACCGTCAAGGTCACCATGACCTTCTCTGACAGTGCTGTGACCGACGTTGTGGTCGATACCTCCGGCGAGACCGCTTCCTACGGCGCTGCTGCTGCCGAGGAGTTGAAGAACCAGCTGCTGAACGCCGGCTCTGACGAGATCGACGGCGTGTCCGGCTCCACCATCACCTCCGATGCCGTGAAGAAGGCCGCCAAGAGCTGCTTTGCACAGGCAAAGGGAGAGGCAACTGTAACTTCCGTTCAGCTGCCCACCGGCGACGAGACCGATTGGCTGGGCAAGGAGCCTGACATTGACGAGGCTGCCATCACCGAGACCGTGGACACCGATATCCTCATCGTGGGTGCCGGCAACGGCGGTATGTTCGCTGCTGCTTATGCCGCTGCCAAGGGCCTGAACTTCCGTGTCATCGAGCAGAACGGCAATGTGCAGGATACCCGTCACTGGGTGGGTGCCGTGGACGGCTTTGGCGCTCAGGAACAGGGCATCAAGATGGATCGTGCCAAGCTGCTGAGCGAGGTCTCCCGTTACGCCTCCGGCAAGTGTGATCAGCGCGTGGTCAAGACCTGGATCAACGAGTCTGCCGAGATGATCGAATTTGTCCGCTCCATCATGGAGGACAAGTACGGCGTGAAGATGATCTACACCTACGGTGACGAGGCCAAATGGCCTGCAGAAAACGCCGAGCACAACACCGATTATATGTACCCCGAGATCGAGTATACCTATGATCGCTCCAGTGGTGCCGCCCGGAACGAGCTGCTGCTTCAGTACATTCAGGAGCTGGGCTACGATGTGGACTTCAAGACCAGTCTGGCCAAGCTGGAAAAGAACAGCGATGGCCGCATTACCGGCATCATCGCCCAGAGCACCGAGGATGACCACTTTATCCGCTACAACGCCAACAAGGGCGTGCTGCTGGCCTGCGGCGGTTTCCCCGGCAACCCCTACATGATGGAGCAGCTGGACCCGCTGGGTACCTCCGTCACCACCGCCTGCTCTTACTCTCCGGCCGATAAGGGCTACGGCATCCGTGCCGCTGTCTGGGCCGGTGCAAACCTCGACAAGGAAGCTGCTCCCATGCTGTTCGATCGCGGCATCGTGGCTCCCGGCGTGGACGGCGGTTATGTGGCAAGCGACTCCGCTTTCGGCGGCAAGGCCTTCCCCGGCCCCATCCGCCAGTACAACCCCGGCACTCAGCCTTTCCTGAAGGTCAACCGCAACGGTGAGCGCTTCGCCAACGAGAGCAGCCCCTACAACGATATTGTTTACGCTGCTGCCCATCAGCCGGGCCGTGTCTACGCACAGATCTGCGACGCAAACATTCTGGAGGACGCAAAGCGCTTCCACACCATCGGCTGCTCTGCCCAGACCCGCAATGCCGGCGCAGAGTATATCCAGAAGCAGATGGACAATGCAGAGAAGGAGGGCGTCTTCTTCAAGGCCGACACCATCGAAGAGCTGGCCGACAAGCTGGGCTTCACCGGTGAGGCCAAGGACACCTTCCTCGCTACCGTTGAGCGTTACAACGAGCTGTACGACAAGCAGAACGACGAGGACTTCGGTAAGCCCGCTTACCGTCTGAGCGCCATCCGCACCGCTCCCTTCTACGGCTGCTGGCTGGGTGCCTCTCTGCTGACCACCGAGCAGGGCATTGCCATCAACGAAAAGGGTCAGGCGCTGGACAACAACAACCAGCCCATGGAGGGCCTGTATATCACCGGTGATATGTCCGGCAGCTTCTTTGCCAACAACTATCCCTGCCTGATGGCTGGTGTAGCCATGGGCCGCACCCTGACCTTCGCCATGAAGGCTGTCAAGCAGATGGCAGGTCTGGATAACGCCTGATCCAGCGCGGTTTTCCGGCACAACTTAAGCGTTTTTCCATTTCTTCTTTCTTCATGAAGAGAGGCGGTCCCTGTTTGGGGCCGCCTCTCTTTGCCATTTTTTCGCCACGTGCCCCCTACACAAATCCCCACGATTGTGCTATGATAAAGCTGAACAGCCGGTTTGTGCCAGACAACCGGCAAAATCGAGGTGTTTGTACAAATGTCTGATCTCCTTGAAACTCTGCAGCAGGAAGGGGTAGACCCCGCTCTGCTGGAAGCAGTCCAACAGTACCGCACTGCCCATGCCCTGCCGGACGCACTACGCCCGCGCATCCCCTCCCCTGCCTTTACCTACTACGGCAAGCAGGTGTGGGAGCAGGCGCTGGCGGCGCTGCTCTGCGGCGAAAACCTGCTGCTGGCAGGCGGAAAAGCCACCGGCAAAAACGTGCTGGCCGAGAACCTTGCCGCCGCCTTTGGCCGTCCCGCATGGGACATCTCCTTCCATGTGAACATGGATGCGGCGTCCCTCATCGGCATGGACACTTTTGCGGACGGTCAGGTGGTGTTCCGGCCCGGCCCGGTATACCGCTGCGCCCAGTGCGGCGGCTTTGGTGTGCTGGATGAGATCAACATGGCCAAAAACGAAGCGCTGGCCGTGCTGCACGCGGTGCTGGACTTCCGCCGCGCCATTGACGTGCCCGGCTACGACCGCATCCCGCTGGCCGAGGAGACCCGCTTCATCGCCACCATGAACTACGGCTACGCCGGTACCCGGGAGCTGAACGAGGCCCTGACCTCCCGCTTCGTGGTCATCCAGATGCCCACCATCACCCAGGACAACCTGGAAAAGCTGCTGCGGGCACAGTTCCCGGATCTTGCTGCGAAGTACGCCCACCAGTTCGCCCTGCTGTTCCTCGACTTGCAGAAAAAGTGCGACAGTGCGGAAATTTCCACCAAGGCGCTGGACCTGCGCGGCATGCTGGATGCCCTGCGGCTGATCCGGCGCGGCATCACGGCAGGCGCGGCACTGGATATGGGCATCACCAACAAAGCCTTTGACTCCTACGAGCAGAGCCTGATCCGTGATGTGATCGCGGCGCGCATTCCGGCCAAGCTGGATGCCGCCAAGCTCTTTGGCTGATGGACGCCCAGAGTTACACCGCGCAGGAGCGGCGTGCGGCCAATCAGGTCTGGGCTGCTGCAGGAGCCTATGGCTTTGAGCCGTTGTTTCTGGCCCGCTATACCGACGGCACCACTGATTTTTACATGAACACGGTCGTGGGCCTCATCCACAAATATTACGGTGACGTGCTGATCCGCAGCATCTTTGACGCATGGGACAGTGATCTGCGGCAGACGATGCTGGACGACATGACATGGCTGTATCTGGAAAATGCAGCCTATCGGCTGGAGCTGCCCCGCCGCCCGGTGCTGGAAGCACTGCGCCATGCCCATGCAGATTATTTCTTTGCCATCCAGTACAAGCTTTCACGGCAGGAGTGGATGGCAAAAAATCAGCTGGTCTACACCATGCAGGCTGACCGCTGGCGCACCGTACAGGGCAGGCACCCGCCTGTGATGACCCCCTACGAGAGCCGGCTGGCAGAGGCACTTTCCCCAGCCCAACCGCCCCAGCCCGGTCAGCTCAAGGGTGAGCTGCTGGGCCTGTTTGCAAGGTTTGCCCTGTTTGACGGCAGTATCCGGCACAAAGTGGGGCTTCATCTGCATCTGGAGGGGCTGCTGGCCTCTCTTGCCACCAAAACGCTGCCCACCCAGATGATCAAGACCGACCGTCTGACCGTGGAGCACTCCGGTTCCGTGGAGGCGGGCGGCTCCGGCCCCACGGCAGACAAGCGGCTGGCCCACATCACCCTGCGGCAGAATGCCGCCGAGGACCGCGCCTACATTGAAAGCTGCTTTGGCCGTTCCCTCTACCCGCCCGAGCGCCTGCGCAAGGCCGAGCAGGCGCTCTGCACCGGGGCGCACCTCGGGTGCCGCCTCTGGTTTGCCTCCGGCGTGCCCAGCCCGGAACAGGCCCCCACACCGGAGGCAAAGCACCTGGCCGAGCAGGCTCAGCTGCAGGCCGACCGCAACCGCGCCTACTACGCCAAAAACCGGGCGCTTCACCGCAGCGTAGTGCTCCGGCTCACCGAGCAGATCCGCAACTGCATTCTGGTCCACCAGCAGCCCAATGCCCGGATCGCCCGCAGCGGCGCTCTGGACCCGGAGCGGGTCTGGCGCGCTCCCCTTCTGAACGACAGCCGGGTGTTCCGCTGTGCCGAGGAGGAGAATCAGCCCTCCTTCACCGTGGACCTGCTGCTGGACGCGTCGGCTTCCCGGCTCCACTGTCAGGAGGTCATTGCGGCGCAGGGCACGATCCTGGCCCAGAGCCTTGCCGCCTGCGGCATCCCGGTGCGGGTGAGCTGCTTTTCCAGCCTGCGGGGCTACACCGTCCTGCGGGTGCTCAAGGGCTTCAAGGAGAAGAGCTTACAGGGCATCTGCCAGTATTTCGCCTCGGGCTGGAACCGGGACGGTCTGGCTCTGCGGGCAGCAGGCGACCTCATCGACTTCGACCCCGGCCCCGCCGCGCGGCACCTGCTCATTCTCCTGACGGACGCTTCCCCCAACGACAGCCGCCGCATCCCGCCCAGCCCGGAAAACCCGCTGGGCTGCGGCTACGAGGACGCCGCCGGTGTGGCCGACGCGGCCGCCCAGGTGCGCGTGCTGCAGCGCAAGGGCATCCGGGTGTCGGCAGTGTTCATGGGCGAGGACCGCTCTGCCGCCGACGCTGCCCGCATCTATGGTAAAAATATGGCCCGCATCCGCGGCATGGACCAGCTGGCCCGCGCCGCCGGCCGCCTGATCCAGAACGAGATCCGGGAGCTGGGAGATTGAGAGATTGCCTTTCCCTTTTGGGGAAAGGCTTTTTTGTTGTCCGGCACACAACCGCTTCGGGCATTTTACAACCAACCGTCGCGTTGTATTTTGGAGCAGTTCCGGGGTGTTCGCAAAAATCTGGTTGTTTTTGCAAACTTTTAGTTGTTTTTTGTCGCAGTTTATGCTATACTATGTTCAGACGAACCACAGGAACACGCGATGTCCCCGCAGTGCACGGCGGCGGCCCGCGTTGGAAGTTCTTTGAATACAACACTTTGCTGTCAGTCGAACCATTCAGGGAGGAACGTATCATGGATGCCAACCGCTACTTTACCGCCATGCACAACGCCATGTCATCCCGTCTGCCGGGGGCGCAGCTTCTGGCCGCCGTGCGCCTGCAGGATCTCTGCGGCAACGACGCCTACCTGGAAGTCCGGCGGATGCCCGGGGAGCACTGCGCCACCGTGTGTTACTCCACGATGGGCCGCAGAGGACTGAACTTCCAGCTGTTCCGCAAGGGGTGGATGCTCTGCCACAACGAGAGCGGCCAGCTCACCGGGCAGTTCCCCGCCAAGGCCGAGAGCCTGCTGGAGGACACCGACTTCCACGCCTGCTGCCGCGAGGACCGGCTGGACGCTGCCCGCACCGACCGCATGGTGCAGGAGCTGGAGGGCAACGAGGGCCAAAAGCATCTGGAGGAATACGCCGACAGCCGCACCGAGCGCGGAAAATGCCTGCTGCACGAGATCTGCGCACAGTTCGGCTTTGATTCACTCTCCTATCAGTCCCTTGGCGGGCTGCTGGAGGCGATCGGTCTTGACAGGGACAAGGTCTGCACCTACTGCTGGACCGGAAAGGAATGACATTATGGGCATCTCTCACTCGGAAGCATACGCGGCCGCCGGCGTTGACATCGAGGCGGGCTATCA
>OIDU01000824.1_pt1 | contig 12932 bp, 9 predicted proteins | sample 1581481 | NCBI WGS metagenome assembly OIDU01 (sample SAMEA3882519, study PRJEB24775) | human gut metagenome | biome: human-associated habitat; feature: intestine environment; material: feces | place: Netherlands | collected 2009/2010
TTTCATAGAACAAATTTTTCTCCAAGAAAATTTGCTCATTCGGCATCAGCGAGAATACACGGTCAGCGCAATTTTGTGCGGAATATCGGGTTTGGGCGAAGCCCAACAAGTGTTTTGAAGTCGGATTTGAAAAATCTGATTCAAAACTTGTGAGTTGGCACCAACTCGCCCTGCTTGCTGCGGTTGCAAATTCGAAAATTTTTGTGCAGAAAAATAACCGCCCGCTTCAAGTTGAACTTGAAAACGGACGGTCTCAATTGCAAAATGATTTTCAAATTTGGGAAGCACGTTGAGAGGCTTCATAGCACCCGCAAGCAATGCAGACGTATATACATCTGCTTATTTTGCGTTGCAAAATACTTGTTGGGAACACCCAAACCCTTGAACTGCATCCCGTGAATGCAGGCTGTTTTAAGCAAATAAAAAGGGAAAACTGTTTTACTTCTTGCGGAATTCCCCATACAGCCACTCTGCCAATGCCGACATAATAGCCTTGTACTTGCTGGTATCCTCAAACAAGGAAGAGAAGGTGTCCTGCGCTTCGAGATAGCTGTCCTGTGCGGCGGTGTCAAAGGCTTTGGGGAAGATGCTCTCGGTGAAGATCTGCGGGTCGGAGCTGCGCGCCAGCTTTGCCAGTTTCGGATCGGCCAGCAGACGGTCATGCAGGGCAGTAAGCAGCACCCGGTCGGCGTTGGTGAATTCGCCCTTGAACTTCTCGTTGATCTTCAAAATGATCTCGTCCAGCGGCTCCTTGGGGTCGTGGCCGAGAGCGCCCTTCTGGGTGACCGGCTCGTAGACGCCCTTGGCGTGTTCCAGCTCGATGGTGCCGGCAAAGGTCTTTTGCAGCTTGTAATACTCCAGCTGCAATTTGCCCTCCAGATCCAGCGGAGAGACCTCGTCCGGCGGCAGCAGCTTGAGCAGGTAGGCACAGAATACGTTCTCCTTGTGCAGCTCTTCATCGAACATCCGCGCCACCTGTGAAACGTAGCCGTACCACTTGACAAGGCTGCGCAGCAGGCGGCGGAACTGGTACCGCTCGGCCTGCGTTTTCTGGTTGTAGCGGTCTGCCACCGGCTTCAAGACGCTGCTCATGCGGCCCACGGCGTTTTTATCCTGCTTGGTGCTGCGGAAATACTCCTTGGCAAAGGCTTCCACGTCTGCATCGGAATAAACGGCAAAGCTCCGCAGCTCCTTCTGGGTCTTGTAAATGAGATCAGTGTTGACCTCCTGCTCTAGAAAGGTTTCCTGATAAAACGGCTGGAAGGCCTCCCGGATGTCCTCTGCCTTGTTCACAAAATCCAGCACAAAGGTGTCGGTTTTACCGGGACAGGTACGGTTTAAGCGGGAAAGGGTCTGCACTGCCTTGACGCCCTTCAGCTTTTTGTCCACGATCATGGTGTGGAGCAGCGGTTCGTCAAAACCGGTCTGGTATTTTTCTGCCACGATGAGCACATTGAAGTTGTTGTGGAACTCCTTTTTGGTCTGGCTCTCTGCAATGTGGCTGCCGTCAGTGCGGACGTTCAGGGACTGCTCCGTGTACTCCACGCCGCCGTCCGGTACGGCACCGGAAAACGCCGCTAAGATCTGCACATCGTCATAGCCCTGCTCGGCAATATAGCGCTTGACCTCGTGGAAGTACCGCACCGCCGCCAATCGGGAGGAGGTGACTACCATCATCTTGCCCCGCCCGCCGATCTTGTGGCTGGTGGTCTCCCGGAAGGTCTCTACAATGATCTTTGCCTTCTGGCTGATGTTGTAGGGGTGCAGCTCCTCGTACTTGCGGATAAGCTTTGCCGCCCGACTGGCGGGCAGGTCGGGGTTGTCCGGGATGGTCTTGGCGATCTTGAAGCAGGTGGAATAGGTCATGTAGTTTTGCAGCACATCCAGAATGAACCCTTCCTCGATAGCCTGCCGCATACTGTAAATGTGGAAAGGGTGGTGGCTGCCGTCCGGGTACTCGGTGCCGAACAGTTCCAGCGTGGCGGCTTTTGGGGTGGCGGTAAAGGCAAAGAAGGACAGATTCTTGTGCCGCCCATGGGAGGTTAACTCCTTCACCAGCGCATCCTCCGGGTCGATCTCGTCCTCCGCTTTGCCTTCCAGCTCGGCATATTCCCGCAGCGCGTCCTCGGTGTCGGCAAGGGCGGCTTTCAGCTTCAAAGCAGAGGTGCCAGTCTGGGAGGAGTGCGCTTCGTCGATGATAACGGCATAGTTCTTCCCGGCGGTCTTGTTCACCTCAGTGTAGATGACCGGGAACTTTTGCAGCGTGGTGATGATGATGCGTGCGCCGTTGTTGATGGCATCCCGCAGGTCGCCGGAGTTTTTGTCCTCGCCGATGGCCTCCACCGCACCCAGCGTATGGTCAAAACCGGAGATGGTCTCCTGCAGCTGTGCGTCCAGCACGGTGCGGTCAGTCACCACGATGACGCTGGCAAACACCGGCTTGTTCTCGGTGTTGAACAGGGAAGCCAGCCGGTACGCCGTCCAAGCAATGGAGTTGGACTTGCCCGACCCGGCGCTGTGCTGGATGAGATAGTGCTGCCCGGCACCCTTTTGCCGCACATCTGCCACCAGCTTGCGCACCACGTCCAGCTGGTGATACCGGGGAAAGATCAGGGTCTTGCCGTCCTGCAGGCTCATGAACTTTTGCAGAATGTCCATCATGCTGTCCTTCTGGAACACTTCTTCCCAGAGGTAGGCGGTAAGGTAGCCGTTGGGGTTGGGCGGGTTGCCTGCACCGCCGTCCCGCCCGGCACCGTTGGAGCCCTGATTGAAGGGCAGAAAGCGGGTGTCCTTGCCTGCCAGCCGGGTGGCCATCCACACCTCGGTCAGGTCTACGCAAAAGTAGCCCAGAATGCGCTTATTGAACTGGAAACACACCTCCCGGGGGTCCCGGTCGTGCATCCACTGCTGTTTGGCATTCTCCACGGTCTGCCCGGTGAACTGGTTCTTCAGCTCAAAGGCGAACACCGGGATGCCGTTTACCGCCAACACCATGTCCACCGAGTTGTGGGTGGTGTCGGAGTAGAACCACTGCCGGTTGCAGGTGATCTCGTTTTGGGCGTAGCGCTGGGCGTCCTTCTGGTTCAGCGCGGATTCCGGCTGAAAATAGCACACCCGGAACCGCCGTCCCCGGTGCTTGAACCCATACCGTAGCACCGAAAGCAGCCCGTCCGCATCGCAGGCATTGTTAAAGGCCGTGCAGAACTTCCGCACTGGGTTTACCGGGTTCTGCTTTTCAAAAAATGCCCACTCGTTGGGCTGGGTCTTTTGCACAAAGCGGATCAGGGTATCCACAAACAGCCCCAGCTTGGGGTCGTAGCAATCCCCGTTGCGGGTGTAGCCCCCGGCAGGGGAGAGCAGCGCCGCCGCAATGTCCGATTCAAACTGCTTTTCGGTGGTGTTGAGGGGCATGGTTAGACCTCCTATCGAAAAAATCTTTTTTTACAAAGTTCAATTAGTATTTGGTCACTTACACCAGAACGGTGAAGGATAGAGCAGTAAACTGTTACAGCGAGATGTAAAGCTGTTATACCGATATCCATATTAAGTAAATTGTAATTACCGTGAGTTTCTTTATTGCGATAATCTCGAAAATTTTTGATATCATTGGAGTCAATAACTTTTCGATGGAAGGGCGTTATGCCTCCAACAATGTTTTGATAGGATTCATACAGTGCAATGTCTTTGCTTTTATTTGGAAGAGATACATTATTAAATCTTTTTGTAAGTTGAGATTGAATAGAATCAGGAAGAGGGCCATTTGAAATTTCATCTTCAGAAATGACTAGCTTGATTTTCTCAAGGAGTAAAGAGAGCCGCTTACTTTCATCATATATTTTTTGGGATTTTAAGTCTCTCTTTTTACACACACATTTTGTTTCACATTCTAAAAATGTAGCAATTTCACGAATGTCGAAAGGAGATATAAGATTTGCTTCTTTATCGCTTTTAGTAATAAAGCCTAAGTGGTTTATGGGATTGTAGTCAGAACAATCATAAAACATGGAAAATAAATTAAAAACAGAATCTTTTATATCATCAAAGCAGATGCATTCGTTGGGGTCTTTTTCAGTTGGTGAAAAGCCGTAATTGATAAAAGCGTAAGCATCGTCACTATAATATTCGTGTTTGAAATTATCCTCGTCGGTGATAAAAGATTTATGTTGGAAGCAAATGCTATCAAATTCTGTGTTGTCCCTATAGGATAGAAATGACATTAACTCTCTTGCTCTTTCAACATGCATCAGGGCTTCATCCAAATTGACAGGGACACTAAATTCAAAGCGAAAATAGGGATTGTTTGTGCTAATTTCAACTTTTCGTGATTGATTATGTTCAGTTGTGCCCCAACCAATCGTGATTTTAACGTACTGATTGTTCCAGTTTAATATACCCTGCAATTCAAATGAGTCGTCTTTAATGATATAATTGCTATCAGAGTAATCAACATGGAGATACTTGGTAGAAAAAAGTCTATTTAATGTTCCGCCTCTTAATTCGATTGCATCGAATAAATTGTCATGCTGTTCAGTACTAATAGCATTTTGAATTACATAGGTCGATGTTCGGAACGTACATTTCGAAGTTGGGCAATTATCAAGATAGTTTTTTGCGTAAATAGCGATTGAATTACCGTCATTTGTAGCGCCAATAAGAAAATTACCCTGTTTTTTTAATGTGAAAAGAAAATTAGCAGCATCGTACGTTTCACCAAAGCGGTTAGTGACCTTTTTCATAACATTATTCATGATACAAAAAGAAAAGTCATCAACATAAAAAGAAGCAGAGCCTTTTTCGCATTCCAATACACCTGTTCTAGGAGCATGAGGATCTTTCATAATTTTACACCTCCCTTTTCCCGGTTACAACCTCATAAATCAAACTTTTCTTGTAGCATTCCAGCTCTTTTACCAGCTGCTCCTTCTTTGCAATCAGTTTGTCAATCTCGGCGCACTTGGCGTCAAGGTAGTCGGCGATTTCTTCCTGCTCTTGCAGAGTCTTTGGAACTGGAACAGGCAAATTTGCGTACCGATCAGCACCAATGTTTTGGATTGTGGATTGAATGAAAATACTATTCTTCCAAATTTCGTAGAGAGAGGAACAAGTATAATAGTAAACGAATTTTGGAGAAACCTTATTATTTAAGGATGCTTTGATTAAATATCCAGCATAAGCGGAACGCCCATAGGACTGATAATAAATAAAGGTTTTTCCAACGGTAGCACCACTTCGGGCGAACAAGATGTCTCCATCCTCAAGAATATAATCTTTAGCAGATTCTTCACTCAATGATAACTTTCCAGTATATTTTAAATTTCCGTCAGGGGTTATATCGGTGATTCGGATATATCGAGGTAAGCTATCGGAGTACGGAATACCGCTTTCATTTGCACCATATTTGAGAGGATTTTTTAACAAATACTTGAGCTTGCAGATGGAATATGTAGTGGGAATCTTTCCAATACACTCAACTCCGCTATCCTTCATCTTCCGCTCACCACGCACGCCTTTTGTAACAGCCTGCGTAATAACTGCCTGCTTGAGCTTTTTGTATTCCTCGATGCTGGAACGGGTCTTGGAAAGGATAGTATCAATATTGGAACATTCAAAATTCAAATGCTCCGCAAGTTGCTTTTGCTCGCATTTGCTAGGAACTGGAACACCGATTTTCTTCATGTCAGACCAACCGGTTGTCCATAAATCATCAACGATTCCGTGCCCCCATTTATAAAATTCATCGGCAAACATAGACGTATGAAAAAGCCAATTGTAGTATCCGGGGTTCATTTCTCCGCGAGGCTGCAAAACAATATTGATTAAGGAAATAGAACCATCTTGCTCAGAAATACCACAGGAACCACGACGGTCAGAACGACTATTGATGGCGAAGTCGCCTTTACATACGAGCTTGCGGTCATCATGAGCGTCTGTTTTGGCGGCAGTGCTCAGTTGAGGGAGAATGCCTTTCATGGTAACAGAAAGCGGAGGGTAGTCTTTGTCGCTGACTTTGGTGCGACGTTCGGAATAAAGTTGTCCGATTTGACCGACTTCCCACCCTTCCGGAATCTCCCCAATCCATTCAATGCCGCTGTCTTTCATTTTACGCATTATCTGCACCATGCTTTCCATATTCTGCAACTAAATAGTTGACGATTGCACTGCAAGTAACCATCATGAATTTGGCTTCTTCAAAAGTTACAGTGCTTTCGGCTCCGTGCTCGGCATGACGCACACCACCTTGATCGCAGGCATAAGAGTAAAGCTTATCAATTCCAGAGTTAAGACAAGGATGCAATTTTAGTCCGTGCTTAGCAAGTAGTTTTAATGCTTCACCAAGAGTAGCACTGTCTTTTTCTGCAATAATGCGGCAGGTTGCTTCGACGGCACTGATACTTTCTTTGACGCAGTTTTTATAGTCTGGGTGTTCACGGTCAGATAAAAAGTTGAGAGCCTTCTTAAGGTGTTTGCGTGCGCCGTCAAAAGGCGTACAGCAGGCTTGTTCAATTTCTTTTACTTCGATTTCATCTGTAATAGGAACGATTTCACCAGATATAAAGCGGTAACCTACATATTCACTTTGGAAAAGTTCATTGAACCACTCTTGAAAAACATCGATACAATTGTTAGTGGATAAGGCAAACCAATTGCAAATATACCAAAGCAAATCTAAAACTTCGTTATAAGGAGCCTCCATTAAAACCTCTTCGATTCGGGAATAAAACTTTTCCCAATCATAATGATAACCAAGCGGTAAATGATTTAAATCTGCAAAAACATTCTGCATTAGATTTTTACAGAAAATATTTGAAAGATTTTGATCTGTAGGACCGTACTTTATATTACGAGTTTCGCATTCATGGTTGAATGTTACTTGCAAAAAATCGTAGAGTTTATTACTAATAAATGTCCGAGTTCTTTCATCAAAATCATCAATTTGCATTTGGATGTTACAAGGGTCAATGCCGGCTCTGTCACTAAATCCACCGCGAACCTTAATCATACTTTTCCGTTCCATTATTCGTCCTCCTTATGGAACAGCTCTGCCAGCCCGGCGGAGATATCCTGTTCCAGTGCGGTGATGCGCGCCACGATATCTTCCACGGCTTCCGGTGCCTGATACTCGTAGAAATAGCGGGTCATGGGGATCTCGTAGCCCACCTTGGTCTTGCTGTGGTCGATCCATGCGTCGGGGGCGTAGGGCAGAACTTCCCGGGCAAAGTAGGCGTCAATATCCTGCACCAGCGGCACGTTTTCGGTGTCCCGCAGGCTGGTGTCCGGCACAGGCTTGCCGCGCTTCAGGAGGATGTTGCCTGCTTCGTCCCGCTGGGGGCGCTCCACCACGATCTTGTTGTAGCCGAACTCCACGCTCTCGAACACCTTGCTCTCGCAGTAGATGCCGTTTTTGTCGCCGTACACCTTGCCGTTGGCAAATTCGCCGTAGGCGGTGACGATCAGCTCCCGGCAGGCATCTGTGATGTCGTTGCGCTTGGTGCCGATGCTCTTGCGGCGGGGCTCGAAGCAGTGGCTGGCGTCAATAAGCTGCACCTTGCCCGCACGGTGGGCAGGCTTATCCTTGCTGAGCACCCAGATGTAGGTGGAGATGCCGGTGTTCATGAACATATCGGTGGAAAGCTGGATGATGCAGTCCAGCCAGTCGTTTTCCAGAATATACTGCCGGATGTTGCTGGGGCCGCTGCCGGCATCGCCGCTGAACAGGGGAGAGCCGTTCTGGATAATGGCCATCTTGCCCTTGTTTGCCAGCTTGGCAAGGCCGTTCAGCACAAAAAGCTGCTGACCATCGCTGATCTTGGGCAGACCGGGCGCAAAACGCCCCATCTCGCCCCGGGCGGCCTCGGCTTCCACCGCCTTCTGCTCCCGCTTCCAGTCGATGCCGAAGGGCGGGTTGGAGATGATGTACTGGAAGGTGAACCCGGGGAACTGATCCTCCGACAAAGTATCACCGAACCGCATATTGTTAGGGTCGCCGCCCCGGATCATCATGTCCGCCTTGGCGATGGCAAAGGTGGAGGGGTTGAACTCCTGCCCGAAGCAGGTCACCTCAATGTCGCTGTTCAGCTCGTGGATGCGCTCCTCCATGCAGCTCAGCATTTGGCTGGTGCCCATGGCCATATCGTAAACGGTCATGCTGCTGGTGTCCAGGTCGGCTTCAGACAGCAGCAGGTCGGTCATCAGGTAGATGATATCCCGGCTGGTGAAGTGCGCTCCGGCTTCCTCGCCAAAGCTCTCGGAGAACCGCCGCACCAGGTCCTCAAAGATGTAGCCGCAGTCCACGGCGCTGATCTTGTCCGGGCCAAGATAGCCCTTCTCAGAGCCGAACTCCTTGATAACGAGGTAGAGGGTGTTGCTCTCCACCATCCGCTTGATGATGTTGTCAAAGTCGAACTTTGCCAGCACGTCCTGTGCGTTGGCAGAGAAACCGGACAGGTAATCCCGGAAGTTGGACTCAATGTTGTCCGGGTCTGCCAGCAGGGTCTCGAAGGTGAACCGGCTGGTGTTATAGAACTGGTAACCGGAGGCTTTCTGCAAAAAGCCGTCGATGACCTGCAGCTTTTTCACCTTTTCATAGGTGTCCAGCACTGCCTGATGGGTGGGCAGCAGGCAGTCGTGGAACCGCTTCACCACGGTCATGGGCAGAATGACCAGACCGTACTCGTGGGGCTTGAACGGCCCACGCAGCATATCGGCTACGTTCCAGATCATGGCGGCTTTTTCGGCAATGTTGGCACCTACGGCGGTGATCTTATCGTTTGGCATACGTTGCTCCTTGTTTTTTGTGATAGGTGGACATCCTGATTTTACAACAATGGGTGTCCCATAAAGTGGACGGAAGATTGCTTTTCCTGAAAAATGATTCTTGCATCTATTGTACCACGATAAAAGTGGAAACACCATATTCCGGCAAAAGAAAATGCCCGCCTGAAAATCAGACGGGCATACAGTAAATCAAATCATCTGAAAATGCTTCAATGCTTCCACAATTGCATCTTCTTTCTCCTTCGGACACTGGGGCTGCTTTGTATTTTCGGACTTCGCCTTGTGGTGGTTCTCCCGTACCTCCAGACCGCATTTCTGCTTGACCTGCGAGATATACAGGGAAGAAACCTTCAGCCCAGTCTGTTCCAACACACGTGCCTTGATTTCAGGATAGGTCGCACCCTTTTGCAATCCTGAAGTGTCCATACCCTCCAAAGAGAACTCTACACGGACTTTTTTGGAGTCGATCTCACCCTTGGAAAGTGCAATGACACATTCCACATGCTTCGTCCTTGGAAACAGATCCACAGGCTGCACTTTCTCTGCGTGATACCCATTTTGTTCCAACCATGCGGCGTCCCGGGCGGCGGTGGCGGGGTTGCAGCTGACGTAGACCACCCGGCGGGGGGCCATGCGTACTACGGCAGAAAGGGTGGCCTCGTCGCAACCTTTGCGGGGAGGGTCCAGCATCACGACATCCGGGTGCAGGCCATCGGCGGCCAACTGTGCGGCCGCCTGCCCGGCATCGGCGCAGAAGAAACGGCTCTTGGCAGAAACCGCTGTACCCATGCGGGCGGCATTGGCCTTGGCGCTTTCGATGGCTTCGGGTACGATCTCTACGCCCACCAGCTCACGGCAGTGGTCTGCCATGGAAAGGCCGATGGTGCCCATGCCGCAGTAGAGATCCAGCAAAAGGTCATCCGGTGTCAGCTGGGCGTATTCGGCAGCGATGCCGTAGAGCTGCTCAGCGGCAAGCGTGTTTACCTGATAAAACGAAAGCGGGCCAAGCTGTACCGGGACGCCGCAGAGGGTGTCTTCAATATACCCCTGTCCATACAGGGTGTGAGTCTCGGAACCAAGGATGACATTGGTGTTTTTTGCGTTGACATTCAGCAAGATGGTGACAATGTCCGGAAACGCCTCCTTCAGCCGGGTGCACAGCTCGTCGGCAGAAGGAAGCTTGGCACGAGTGCATACCAGACAAACCATGATCTGTCCGCTGTGTGCACCACGCCGCAGGAAGATATGCCGTACGAGGCCCTTGCCGGTCTCCTCATTGTAGGGGTGGATGCCTTTTTCTGCAAAGAATGCGCACAGTGTGTTGCCGATCTCATTCAGCACGCCGGGCTGCAGACGGCAGTCCGGACAGGGAACGATACGGTGGGTACGCCCGGCATAAAAACCAATGCAGGGGCGGCCGGCTTTGTCTGTTCCGACCGGAAACTGGACTTTGTTGCGGTATCGGTCGATCTCCGGGGAGCCTACGATGGGAAGGACCGGAACATCCAGCCCGCCGATGCGTGCAAAGGCGTCTGCAACATTTTCCTGCTTGGCGCGGAGCTCGGCGGCATAGTCCAGATGCCGCAGGCTGCAGCCGCCGCAGGGACCGGCCACAGCACAGTCCACCGGGATGCGATCCGGCGAGGGCGTGAGCACCTCGTCCAGAATGCCGAAAGCGTAGCGCTTGCAGTCCTTGACGATGCGTACCCGGGCTTCATCGCCGGGCGCTGCACCGGGAATGAACACGGTCTCACCCTCCGGGCTGTGGGCGACACCGCTGCCATCGCTGGACAGGCGCTCCACCTGCAGAGTGAGAACTTGATTTTTCTGTAAGGGCATGAAGGGTCTCCTTTACTGGTGGTCGGTGCCGTCGGCAGGGGCATCTGCCTGTGCCGCAAAATACTTGCTGGGCGGCACGCCCTTGGCACGCTTGAATACCCGCGAAAAATAGAACTGGTCGAAGAAGCCTACCGAAACAGCGACCTCTGCAATGGACAGATTGCCTGCACGCAGCAGCTTGCAGGCTTCGTTGATACGGTACTCGGTAAGGTAATCGATGGGGCTCTTGCCTACATTCAACATGAACACACGATAAAGGTGGCTGCGGGATACGCCTACACTTTTTGCCACATCGTCGATGGAGATATCGTGAGAATAATTGAATTGGATATACTTGATTGCATTGAGCACATACTGACTGGAAGAAGAAGCCGTGTGAGGCTTGCCGACGCTGGTCTCCTTCATCAGGGAAGCGATGAACAGGTACAGATATCCCACCATGGCGGCTTCGTCCTGCGGCTGCAGCCCACGAGAGGAATAAATGTTGGCCAGTGCGGTACGCATTCCCTCCGGATCCTGCGTGTGATGCACAGGCGAGTCATCCGTAAAAGGCAGCTGTGCAGTCAACTTATGGGCACATGCGCCATTAAAACCGACCCAACTGTACTCCCACGGCTGCTGCTCATCGGCTGTGTAACGGATGAGCTGGCTGGGCCGTGCAAAGAACAGATCCCCCGGGCTCACTTCCCAGGTGCGGCCACCCACCTCGAATACACCCTTGCCGGAAAGCACCAGATGGATCAGGTAATGATCCCGGATGCCGGGGCCCCAGGTCTGCCCCGGAGCACAGCGCTCCAGACCGCAGTTGAAGATGGACAGCTCGATGTTGTTGGTGTAGTTCTGCTTGAACGACTGCTTGTAGACGTCTGCCATTGCGGTTCCCTCCTGCCTGTTGGCTCTATAGCCTGAGTATACCACATCTGCCCCCGCAAATTCAACAAAAGTACATCTTATTCTTTGGGCTGGACACCGAAAATTACTTTTTTTGCGGGTTGAAATTGCAAAATGGCAGCGGATGCATTACAATAGCGGTAACAAACCGAACATTGCAGAGAGTGCAGGGAGGGGTTCTGGATGGCAACCAGCAGGCAGCTCAGAGAACAGATCGCAGCAGGGAGGTGGGACGCCGCGCTGGCCGCGCTCTACGACGGCAGCGACGGCACGGCGCGTGAGACACAGCGCCAGCTCGTGCGCCGCGGCTGGATCCGCGGCGGCACGCACGGCACCGTCACGCTCGAAAACAGTCTCCCGTCGGAGCTGCCGCTCAGCCGCAGGCTGCTCGACCTGCCTGCGGAGGACTGAGCCGTATGCAGATCCAACGTATCCCCTTCCCGCCGATCGGCTCGAACATGTACATCGTCACGCAGGGGCGCGACGCGATCGTGCTCGACCCGTGGCCGGACGCCGAAACAATGGCGCGGCTGCAGGGCTATCGGGTGCTGCTGGTGCTCACACACGAGCACGTCGACCACACCTCCGGCCTCGGCCGGATGCAGCGCGCGCTCTCGGCGCGCACCCTCTGGCAGGATAACTGCACCGCCTGGCTGCGCAATCCCGGCAACACGACGCCCGTGCTGCTCGCGGCGCTGAGCGTGTCACGCGGCGCGCCGGCGCGCGATTTTCTGCGCGAGCTGCACCTCAAGACCGAGACCTATGAGCCCGACATGACCTTTGCCGAGCGCGTCTCGCTCGACTGGGGCACACTGCACATTGAGGGCTACGCCACGCCCGGGCACTCGCGCGGCAGCGCATGCTACCGCATCGGCGCGCAGGCATTTTTCAGCGGCGACACGATCGTGCCGGGCTGCGCGGTCATCACGCGGCTGCGCGGCGGCGACGCCGCCGTGCTCGGCGAGCAGACCGTGCCGTTTCTGCGCACACTGCCGCCCGAGCTGACGCTCTATCCCGGCCACGGCCGCTGCGGTATGACCCTCGGCGAGGGGCTTGCTGATATCCGCTGGTGAAAAAAACGTGCGGTTTTGCGGCATATGCAGCAGACTTACACGCCTGTGTGCAAAATGCGCAGACGCCTCGCTTTGTCACAAGTGAGGCTTGACTTTTGTGAGAATATTTGTTAGACTGACCATAGCAGTTTAGGGTAAAAGTTTTTTGTGGGATTTTTGAGATGGTCTCCGGTACTCCTCCGGGGGCCATCTCGCTTTTTAAAAAGCGCACACACGGCAGGAGAAAATGCATTTTCCCCCGCAAAAATGCTTGACACGCGCGCAGATGTCTGGTATTATATTGGAGCGCTCCAAAGACAGCAGGTGGCTTGACCGCGGAAATCCTGCCGAGGATGCATCCATTATGATGTTTCT
>OIDU01000837.1_pt1 | contig 12779 bp, 10 predicted proteins | sample 1581481 | NCBI WGS metagenome assembly OIDU01 (sample SAMEA3882519, study PRJEB24775) | human gut metagenome | biome: human-associated habitat; feature: intestine environment; material: feces | place: Netherlands | collected 2009/2010
GTTTATTGATTATATAGCGACCAGAAATCAGGTGAATATTTCGAATCTGAATGCGATTCAGCGATTTACGGATACGGAAAGTCATCCGGATTTTATATTTCGTTTTACACTGTCCATGCCGATCGTGAATACATACAGCGAACCTTATCTCTGTATTCGTAAAGTTCCGAAGAATTTTCCGATGATGGCGCAACTGGTGGAGAAGAATATGATGGACAGGGCAACGGCGGAACTGCTGGTGCAAAGGTTCCGGCAGGGGTCCACACTGATCTGCGGAGGCAATTCCTCCGGGAAAACGACACTGCTGAATGCACTTAAAGAGACTTTGCCGGATGATATGGCGATACTGGTGGCCCAACAGGAGGATGAACTGACGACACTTTTCCATCCGGATATGATGTTTCTACATTCCCTGCCGGGTGCTTCGGAGAGTTCAGTGAATTATGATCTGAAGCATATCAGCATTGCCGGTCTTACCATGGATGTGGATTTTTTCATTATCGGAGAAGTGAAGGGCGGAGAGGCACTGTATCTTCTGAATGCAGCTTATACGGGACAGATCTGTGCCGCTACAGTGCATGCGCCGTCCGCTGACAGAGCTCCGGAGAAAATAGTGGATTATGCAATGTATGACAGTAGATACTCACGCAATGAGTTGATGAAAATGATGGACTGCTTTCAGACACTGATCTTCATGGAACATTACAGGGTCAAGGAAATATTTGCCTGCCTGGGCTGGAACGCAGAGAAAGAGAATCTGGAATATGAGAGGTTGTTTTGATCATTACACAGGAGGAACTTATGATCATATACGTATGGATTGTCTGTTTATTATTTATGGGCTTTTTGCTTCTGTTTGGCCGGATGAGGTGGCTGGAGAAGCTATGGGAGCTGTTGCACCGGACCAGGGAAGGAATGGATCGTGCGTCACAACTGAGAGCAGTAGAGAACCGGCACCGTCTGATGGAATTTCAACAAAAAAATAATGTCTGGTACAGGATAGAAGAGGTTTTACGGTACAGCGGATTGCGCAGAAGAATGCCCCATTTTACAGCAGAAAAATGGGTTGCCGGAAATGTACTGCTGATTGCGGCTGTCTTCGGAGGGACACAGGTGCTTGGGTGCAAAATGATAACTTCACTTATGTATCTGATGATCACAATGGCTGTCGAGATGATTCTCCTGAACACCTTTCGTTTCTTGGAATACCGGTCGGTAAATGACAATATTTTAAAGTGCCTGAATTTCCTGGGAAATTACAGCCTGACTGCCGGGGAGATCACCGGTGTCCTGGGGCAGGTGAGTAAATATATGGAAGAGCCACTGAAAGGAGTGATGGAGGAATGCGCCTATGAGGCACAGATGACGGGAAATTCCTCCACGGCACTGCTGGCAATGGCGGAAAAGGTGGAACATCCGAAGTTCAAAGAACTTGCCAGAAATCTGGAGATCAGTATACGTTACATGGCAGATCTGACAACACTGGTAGACAGTAGCAGACGTTCTGTGCGGGAATATCTTAGGACAGAGGAGGAACGAAAAGGAATGCTGAGGGAAGCAGCGATCAATATGGGACTGCTGGCGGCAATGTCAGTATTCGCTCTGATGACAGTGGATCGTCTGATCGATGTATCTGTATATCCGATTAAGAATGCAGATGAGTTTGTTGTATCTGTCTGGAAGATCGTAACAGATACGTTACCCGGACACCTGGCATTGGGAATCTATGGGATCATATTTGGATTGTTCCTGCGCAAGGTATATGGGTTTCGAAGATAAACACAAATGTTGTGTAGATACCAAAATGTGAGGAGAATGAGAGAATGTACTGGAAAACTATTTGGATACCGCAGATATTGGGAGCTGTCTTCGGCGGAGTGTTTGTTTTTCGTCTGGGAAGGAGCAAAACACCGGAAATCCTGCTGCACACCATGGAAGAATTTACGGGAATGATACGGGAAAGCAAAGGCTATACCGGCTGGGCGGAAAAGACAGAGAGAAAATTGATCCGTAACGGAGCAAAATATCATTTTGGAAAAACGATTACTCCCATGAAGTACTTAACAGGTAGAATCGTACTGGCTTTTTTGGGGGCGATCAGTCTGTTGAAAATCGGATGCGGATACGCTGTTTTGGCAGCAACGGTGCTGTATTTTCTGCCGGAACTGCTGTTGATATATATGAATGAGAGGGATAATCGCAATATGTTGACGGAGATCAAGCTGATCTATCAGGCATTGGAGGTACAGATCCGTGCCGGTATTTATGTCGCGGATGCTCTGACGGAATGTTGTCAGAGTGTGAAAGGACGGCGCCTGCAACAGGCCCTGATAGAGCTGGCGGGGGATCTTGTAATGCAGTCTGATCTTATGACGGCTTTGTCAGCTTTTCAGGGAAAGTTTGATAACCGGCAAATTGATGCATTGTGCATCACACTGATCCAGGCGGGGGAATCCGGACAAGCTGTGGAACTCCTGGGAGATATGGGAGAACAGCTGAAGGATATGGAGATAACAGTCCTAAATCATCAGAAAAATGCACTGGACCGCAGCATTACATTTTACCAGTTGGGGATGCTGGGCGCGACTTTGGGAGTGATCTTGTATGCCTGTGTGGGATATATGTTCCGTGCGGCAGTGAAATTCTAAACAGCCGGCCAATGAAAAAACAAAAATACAAAATATAAAAATATTAAAATACGAAAGGAACGAAATAAAATGAAAGAGAAAAAGCACGGAAATTGGGAAAAGATTGTGAGCGGAATTAAAAAACATGCCTTAAGCAGTGAACCGGGAATCGATGGGATTCTGGTGACAGTCGGACTATGCATTATTGCATTGTTGCTGTGCGTGGTCATGAAAGACAGTCTGACAACGTTTATACAGACGATCGTGACGGCAATGCAGACAAAAGCGGCAGATATTCTCACCGGTGTATAAGGCAGGAGAGTGTATGACAGGACGAAAAAAAGAAGCCGGAAACGTAGGAGAAATACTGACAATAGGACTGTGCATCCTGGCACTCACCGCATTAATGATAAGTTATATGGAAAATGTACAGCTGATTGCCAAAAAGGCGGAAGTGGGTCAGCTGGCACGATGTTATCTGCTCAAGATGGAAACGGTCGGCTATCTGGCGGCTCAGGATCAGATGCAGTTGACCGCAGAACTGGAGAATCTGGGGATGACAGGGATTGATTATGAGGGAAGTACATTAAATCCGGCGGGATACGGAAATGACGTTGTATTGCAGATTCATGGCCGGCTGGGGGAAACTTATGAAATTTATGAAAAAAGAGTATCTACAGCGAAAAACTAGAGAACAGGGACAGGTTTCCTGGGTGCTTGGACTGTTCCTGATACTGTTTTTGGCAATACTGCTATGTATGCAGCTGCAGGTTGCTTTGTACAGAGAATCTGCCATGTATATGGAAGATGCCCTGGCACTGTCGAATCTGGCCTCGGCGGTCATCGATATCGAAGAATACGGCATTACGCAAAAAGTACTCATAACAGATCCCGAACAGGCATATGAGAGATACTGCCATGCACTGAGAGAAAATCTCGGACTGGATAATCATTTTATGGCACAGAACCGGAGAATGATCTCTGGACAGGTGGAAATACAGAATTACACAATCTACAATGTCACGTCCGATCTGGTGGTAGAAATCTGGCAGAGAGATCGGGATGGAACGGTATCTGTATTGAGTGGAAATGTCGGAAATGTTCATGCACCGAATGGTCAGATGATTGAAGAAACCGGTGTGTACAGTGAGATCGCTTATCCTGTGGAAGGATTTCTGGGGACACGCGTGATGGCTCATAAGGGAAAACTGGTAGATGTTATAAGAAACGACAACAGGGAGAAGGAAAATGAAATTACAGAAAATAAAGTTACGGGAAATGAGTAAAAACACAAAAAATAAAATATGGAATGGGAGTATTCTGGCGGCATTCATAGCGGCGGCAGCAGTATTTATCATAATGCTTCAGGCAGAAAAAAAGGTTCTGGCCGAGTATGAGAAAATCACAGTCTGTGTAACGATCGATGATCTCCCGAAGGGCGAAAGAATCACGGAAGACAACATCCTGAATTATGTACAGACGGTGGAGATTGACCGCAAGATCGTACCGGACACGGCAATAAAGAATATGGATGAAATCACAGGCAGAATAGCGGTACACCGGATTGAAAAAGGCAGTGTTGTGACCCGGGGGATGCTGGAAAGTGAAGAACAGATTACCGAAGAGATGGAAGAAGCTGTAATTGTCGGATTTCGTGCGGAAGATCTGTATCAGGCAGTGGGAGGAGTCCTGCGTACAGGGGACAGAATTCATATTTATTGTATTGATAAAGAAGAAACAGCCAAAGAAAAGCCGGTTTGGAAGAATTTGTTCGTGCAGCAGGTTTTCGACCAAAACGGAAATGCGATAGACAGTGGAGATACAACGACTCCTGCGCAGAGGATCAATGTTTACATGGACAATGGTAAAGTAGATGATTTTTACAGAAATCTGGCAAAAGGATCGCTCAGAGTCGTTAAGGTCTGCGATTGACAGTGCTCCGGGATACACCAGGAAGGAGAAGCGGCATGACGGAGAAAATACGCTGTGCATTGTACAGCATCATGGGAATTGCACTGGGAATTGTGCTGTTGCTTCCGGGCGGGCATGTACAGGCCTCCGAAAAAAAGACGATTTACAACAGCAGTTATGTATCATTCAGCCCGGACGGGAAAGCATGGACAACCTGTGCTGGGGACCGGAACTATAAATGGTATGACGAAAACGAAACAACGACAGTGTATACCGGAATCAAATCTTCCCTGGAGGCATTACAGGAGGGAGAACATTATTACAGATTCAGCCGGAGAGGGGAAGTACCCATAGGGGCATGGCAGGTTGTTTTGCGCGGTGCACAATGTATTCATAATGCATATGGAGCACCCCCCGGATGGCATGGTATTTCGTTCGGCATGAAAAAATGTCATAGGTATTATTATTCCGGCTGGAAGCCGTTGTGTGCGGATTGCGGAGAACCGATAGAATGGTGGAATATTTATATGAGCAGGGAAGCGGCGGAGACGATACAGTATATGGATCTGGGCAGCGAAGAAAACCCTGTGACCTATTATTATTTGTGCCCGTTTTGTAGTAATCTGGAACAGGGAGTTACATTTTCACCACACCGATGTAAGACGATCTCAAACAATCAGTATAGGATTACCTATGATGCAAATGCTGAGTCCTGCCATGGGTTTATGGAAGAAAGCTATCATATGTATGATAATGCTGTACTTTATGAGGGAAAAGAAGTAACGCCGGTCACACATCTTGTGGTAAATAATTATTCCCGGATCGGATATGTGTTTACCGGATGGAATACCAGGCCGGACGGAAGCGGTATCTCTTATGGGGATCGTGCAGAAATATACAATCTGTCTACGGCTGATTACAAAGACAGGACCACATGGACGGAGGAAGACAACGGCACGGTGATTCTCTACGCACAATGGCGTCCCTGTAAAAGTACTTTGAAGATAGATGCAGCAGGAGGAAGCTATAACGGAGAAAGTGTTTTTTCAGTTACAGGGGAGTATCAAAAAAAATATGCATTGCAGGAAGCACATATAGAACCACCGGAAGGCTGTCTTATAAAGTTTGAGACCAACGGAGGTACGCCGGTGGCACCGGTCAGGGGGACTAATCATTTCGAAGAATGGATGAGGATCCTGCCATTCCATGGACAGATAGACGGGGGGAGTTATATATTTCCCGCAGCAGACGGACATACGGATACGGTAAAAGCAGTATATCAGCCGGATCCGATCACATTGCCGTTCACATCCAGAGAGGGCTGGTCGTTCGGCGGATGGTATTATGATACAAGTTTTACGAAGCCGGCGGGCGCTCCGGGGGACAGGATCATCCCCTCCGCCTCACTGACATTGTATGCTCATTGGGTGACATTGCAGTTGCAATCGACGGACAATTACAGAGCCAACAAGGGAAAAGGAGCCGTAGATCTGACATGGTCGCAGGCGGATCAAAAAGACAAATCGTATCTTCTGTTTCAGAAACGGGAGAATGGTGCCTGGATCAGAGTGAATACGGCAGACGATATCAGTAATGCAGCGAAGGTGAACAAAAAGGAGGAATATGCAGGAAAAGAAAAAACATTCCTTATTCCGTATACAGGTCTCTATACGATAACGGCGAAGGGGGCCCAAGGACAAAATTATGAGTCAAACAGTGGAGGATACGGAGGGAGCGTTACGGGTACGTTCTGGCTGCAACAGGGAGAGAAGCTTACCTGTTTTGTAGGCGGTCAGGATGGCGTGAACGGAGGTGGCAGCGCCACAGATTACGGAAATGGAGGCGGGAAGACAAGCGTTGTGTCGGACCGCAAAGGGATTCTGCTGATCGCCGGGGGAGGCGGTGGTGCATCTCCTGCCGGAAACGGAGGTGCCGGAGGAAGTATGGCGGGAGTGACAGAAAACAGTGACGGACAGGATGGAATGGCTGGTGGCGGTGCCGGATACCTGGGAGGAAGTGCCGGGGAGAGAATCGTTCATCACCATACGAACGAATGCTATCGGGATGCTTCTTATACGCCGGCTTTCGGAAATTGGCAGCATTTTGTGTATGCTAACGATTCCTACAGTAATACATATACCGCCACCAGTGTCGGAGGGCATACGAAGGATGATGACAACACTTACCATGTTATCAGAGCAGGCTGGGCCCGACCTCATTGGGCCGCAGATGGATGGAATACCAGCGGATATCAGGGGATTGATACCAGAGGAAATACAAAATTAAATGTATCTGTATATGCTGACAGTTGGGGGAATGGGTGCAGATTTTCGCTGAACAGATCAGAATATTGTATTTTGAATCAGGCGGGAAGAATCATTCTATCCGGAAGCTTCCGGGATGCAGTGTATGCTTTGGGTGAGACACCAAACTCTTCGTGGCAGAATGAGGATGGCTCCTGGGGTGGAGCTCCGGGCACAAGTAAATTTTCAGGAACATTTCACTTTAACTTGCCGGAGGGAACTACAAAAGTATATTTGCACTTTAAATTTTATCACGATTGCAGCAATGCCTGGTTTTCATCATCTCTTACCGGTTTGAATTTCACCGGCGGAATGACATCGATTTGTGGATATACGGAAGGTCAGGTGCTGTCGTCTAAACCGGCCTATGGAGGAAGCAACTATGTGAATGAGGATTGTGTACAAATATTTGAAAGCCTGAGTGGTAATAACAGAGGTGACGGAAGCGTGGAGATTCAATCCCAAATGGTAGGATATCAGGAAACATCACATTTAAAAGGTATTGTGGCAACAGATTTTGCACTGCCGGATAAAATACCGACAGAAGCGATTTATGAGGCAATAGATGAAAAACGCGTACGTGTTACCTGGCAGGAGCCGAAGGACAACGGAACGGTATATTATCACAAGGCAGAATCATATCTGACCGGAAGTACAGTACGGCTTTGTGAATCGAATATTACACAAAACAGATTGACCAGTGGGATTGCAGGATATTATCTGGTTGCAGATGACGCAAAAGATACGAATGTAACGAAAGTTAACGGACATTTCAACACAGAACCGCATACAAATGTGACAGCTGACAAAATCACGAAGTATCTCCATGTGGCAGCAGTAGATGTTGCCGGAAATATAGGAGCTACAACACATTTCACCATCAAAGAAACAGAGGTGCCATGGAAGATTTATACCGGCCAGCTGATTCCGGAAGGAGAAGACGGAAATGTAGCTCCGTCATCGGAAGAAAGGTGCTGGTATGTACGCGCTGACGGAAGAACTCCGATCACATTAAAGCATCAGGCATATCTGAAAGGGGTGGCCTCTTTGCAATATCAGCTGAATGAGACAATTTATGAGACAAGGACACAAGAAGGAACAATAGCCCGGAATATTATCCGTACGCCTTCGTCAGATACAGCTGTGGAAACTGTCCGCACAGATGCTGAAGGTTTAATTTATGCTACGGAAGGAACCACAGTATTACAGCAATATCCGTATTCATTTACTGTTCGCTCAGATTCAGGTAAAAGTCTTACCGGTGTACAAAAATTTACGATCACAGGGGACCGGTCCGGACAGAGGATACAAGTAATTCCCATTTCAGAGGCCGATTCCGTTGCAGGTAAAATCTATTCGCTTCATGAACTGGATGAAAAAAATAAGATTACTCTGATCGCGGATGGAGAGCCGCCGGTGATCTATGGAATGGAAATGCTGGAGAACAGGGAACTGATCGACAGGCGGGACGGAAAGGTGAATGTAACAATAACGGCTAGTGATGCTGTCAGTGGAGTGAAGGAGTTTTATGTGAATATACAAAATACAGACAATACTGTAAGTAAAACATATCATCCGGATGCAGATGGCAGTATACGGATGGAAATCACAGAAGATGATGCTCTGTTCAGCGGAGACTTTACTGTGTTTGCATATGCATGCGATCAGGTGGGAAATGAAACGGAAATATCCGAAGGAACGACGGAATTCGGATTGGAGGCTGACATTATCAGAATACGGGAGCCACAGGATGCAGCCTTCCGTTGCGGTGAGAGCGGTATCTTGACTTTTACAGTCTGGGGATATGCGGATCGTGTGGAAGTGATCTTCCCCAAAGAAATGACAGATCTGTGCCCGGAGCTGAATCGTATTTTTGACTATAGGGACAAGCCGGGATATCGTATTACGGAACAGTTACAGTTTATGGTGCCTTTGTATACTCCTGAAAACGAGAATTTTGAAGTTACGGTGAAGGCATATAAGGGAGATAAAAAGCTTGAGGACCATCCCGGAATCAGCGTGATCGGAGTAAAAGGCAGTGTATTGGAGGACCTGCGGACCAGACTGAGGTGATGACATGGGGAAAATAGTACTTGCGACGATCATCATTTCAGGCAGTGCAAAGTGGCTGTTGAAAGTTGGCGGGAATAAAGAAAAATGGTACGGAAGTGACAGGATTTTCATGTATGTCATGACTGTGTTCGGTGCGATGACCGTAAACTATTCGGAGCAATGCACAGAATACGGGTGGGTCGTGAGTAATCTCAGACTGCTGGCCGGCTGTCTGCTGGCCGGAGGTCTTCTGAGTGCGGCATACATGGATCGTAGAAATTGCTGGGTGTATAATTATGTATGGTGGTGGTGCCTCCCGTGGGCCGGAATCCTGGGAATGACGGCGGGCGGAGAATTTTCTGGTATCGTCGCTGTACTGGTGTTTGTCATGCTGCAGCAGCTTCTATTCAGCAGAATGTACGGAAAAGCGGATTGTCATGCATTTTCGGTCTGTGCTTTGGCGGAGTGCGGAAATGCAGTCGGAATGGTGGGGTTTCTGTTGCAGATGTTCCTCTCAGTCGTGTTATTGACAATCGTGCAGCTGTTTCGGGGAAATGTCACTCCAAGAGGCAGACTGCGCGAACCACAGCCGTTTATTCCTTATATTATCACAGCATTTTTTTCCGTAACGTTCCTCGAAAGTGTTTTTAGAACAACGTATATTTATGCATAAACAGTTGCGTATCTTTTTAAAAAGTGCTATAGTAACTAAAGTTTAGAAACCATAGTGGTTTCCAAAACACAGACAGGAGGAAAATATTATGAAAAAAGCAATCGCAATGTTACTTGCAACTGTAATGTGCACAGCAATGCTGACAGGCTGTGGTTCTGATTCCGCAACCAATGAGAGTTCTCAGGCTGCTGAAAGCAGTGTGGCAGAGACTGCTGTCGCAACAACGGAAGCTGCTGCAACAACGGAAGCAGCCGATAAGACAGAGGGCGGCGTACTGGTATTCGGTACAAATGCTGAGTTCCCTCCCTTTGAGTATGTTGGTGATGACGGAGAACCCGATGGATTTGATGTCGCTCTGATCAAGGCAGTAGGTGAGAAGCTGGGCATGGAAGTTCAGGTAGAGAACATGGAGTTCGATTCTCTGGTAAGCTCTATTGGCAACAGAATTGATGGTGCTATCGCAGGCATGACCGTTACCGACGACCGTAAGGAACAGGTGGATTTCTCTGATCCTTATTACGAGGCTGTACAGTTCGTCATCGTACCGGCAGATTCCGATATTGCAACCGCTGATGATCTGAAGAACAAGACGATCGGCAGCCAGCTGGGTACTACCGGAATGTTCCTTTCCGAGGACATTGAAGGTGTTACTGCACAGACCTATAACAGAGCCATCGATGCTGTCAACGATCTGGTAAACGGCAGAGTAGATGCGGTTATCATCGACAAGAACCCTGCAGAAGTATTCAACACCAAGTTCGAAGGCAAGGTTAAGATTATCGATGGTGCAGAGTTCGGTTTCGAGACCGAAGAATATGCAATTGCACTTCCCAAGGGAAGCGAACTGGTAGATCAGATCAATCAGGCACTGGAAGACCTTAAGGCAGATGGTACCTTTGATGCTCTGGTAGCTCAGTACATCGGAGAGTAATTTTTATACAAAATATACACGAAAAAAGAAGAGAATGGCTTGTGCCATTCTCTTCTTTTTGCTATATTAAGGTAGGTAATGGAAATTTATACATTTACAAGAAAGGCATAGGAAATAACATGCAAAATATCTGGCAACATATTTATGCAGCCTTCATTGAAGCTGACAGATGGAAGCTTTATCTGAAAGGCCTGGGAGTAACCTTAGAGGTTTCTTTTTTTGCGGCACTGCTTGGTATCCTGATTGGAACGATTGCAGCATTTTTAAAATTGTCTACGAGAAAAAACGGTTCGAAGACTATAGCATCCCGTATTGCGAGCGCCTATATTGATATTATCCGCGGTACGCCTACCACGGTCCAATTGCTGATCATGTGGTCCGGTATTCTGGCTACCTGCAAAAACAGTGTTCTGATTGCCAGCCTGACTTTCGGTATTAATTCCGGAGCATACGTGGCAGAAATCGTCAGAGCGGGAATTCTGGCGGTGGATAAAGGACAGATGGAAGCGGGAAGATCCCTGGGATTGAATAAATTCCAGACCATGCGTTATATCATTATTCCTCAGGCATTCAAGAGCATTCTGCCTCCGCTGGGCAACGAATTTATCGTGTTGATCAAGGAGACATCTATTGTGGGTTATGTAGGAATGAGCGATCTTACCCGTGTGGCCAATCAGATGACTTCCAAGCTGTTCGATGTATTTACACCGCTGCTTGGTATTGCCTTCATCTATTTTGTATTGACCAAGGTATTGTCCATCCTGCTTGCAAAACTGGAAAGGAGACTGCGTAAGAGTGATAATCGTTAAAGATCTGCATAAAAGCTTTGAAGATAATCAGGTGTTAAAAGGGGTAAGTTATCATATTCATCCCGGTGAAAAAATCGTAGTTGTGGGTCCCTCCGGATCCGGCAAAAGTACATTTTTACGTTGCCTGAACCTGCTGGAGAGACCTACCAGCGGCGAAATATGGTTCGACGGACAGAATATCACAGACCCCAAGATTGACATTAATAAAGTCCGTCAGCATATGGGAATGGTGTTCCAGCATTTTAATCTGTTCAATAACCTTACGATCATGAATAATATTACGCTGGCGCCTGTGAAGTTAAAACTGATGGGTGAAGAAGAAGCAAAGGAAAATGCTCTGAAACTGTTAAAACGTGTAGGACTGGAGGAAAAAGCAGATGCTTATCCCGCATCCCTCAGCGGCGGACAGAAACAGAGAATCGCCATTGTAAGATCTCTTGCCATGAATCCAAGAGTAATGCTATTCGATGAACCGACTTCCGCACTGGATCCGGAGATGGTCGGAGAAGTTCTGGAAGTTATGAAGGAACTGGCGGAGAGCGGTATGACAATGGTGGTCGTAACGCACGAAATGGGATTTGCCAGAGAAGTAGGTACAAAAGTGCTTTTCATGGATGGCGGAAATATTGTGGAGGAGAATACTCCTCAGGAATTTTTCACCAATCCGCAGAGTCCCAGATTACAGGAATTTTTATCCAAGGTATTATAAGATGTTATAAAGGAACGGTGAATGCAGATGATCACAATTTCTTTATGCATGATCGTGAAAAATGAAGAACGGATCCTGGCAAGATGTCTGGACAGCGTAAAAGATCTGGTGGATGAGATCGTCATCGTGGATACAGGCTCTGCGGATGCGACCAGACGGATCGCACAGACATACACGGATCGGGTCTATGATTTTACATGGATCGATGATTTCAGTGCAGCGAGGAATTTTGCTTTTTCCAAGGCAACTTGTGAGTATATTTATTCCGCAGATGCGGATGAGGTTCTCTCGGAAGAGAACCGGGCAAGGTTTCAGGTGTTAAAAGAAACGCTTCTGCCCGAAATTGAAATTGTACAGATGAAATACGGCAACCAGCTGCACAACGGTACGGTTTATAATTTTGATGAAGAATATCGGCCGAAGTTGTTTAAGAGACTGAGAAATTTTATATGGGAAGAACCAATTCATGAAATGGTCCGGCTGGAACCGGTTGTCTATGACAGTGATATTGTGATCACCCATATGCCGGAGCAGAATCATGCAGGCAGGGATATTGCCAATTTCCGTAAACAGATCGCAGCAGGAAGACAGCTTTCCAGAAGGTTGTATGGAATGTATGCAAGAGAATTGTTCCTGGGTGGAGCGGACAGGGATTTTCTGGAGGCAGAGAACTATTTTCAGATGCAGGTGGCTTCTCCGGACAGAAGCGGAGATGAGATCACGGAAGGCTGTTGTGTGGCAGCAAAAGCGGCAAGACTGCGGGG
>OIDU01000853.1_pt1 | contig 12627 bp, 6 predicted proteins | sample 1581481 | NCBI WGS metagenome assembly OIDU01 (sample SAMEA3882519, study PRJEB24775) | human gut metagenome | biome: human-associated habitat; feature: intestine environment; material: feces | place: Netherlands | collected 2009/2010
GGCTTGAAATCAGACATGCCGCAGCACTAACGACAGGTGCGAAGCACTGGCATCGTTAAAAGGCTGTTTTTTTATGTTTTTGTTTCAGTCCCCCAGTATTTATCCACTGAACCCAAATTCCATTCCACCCCACACCTCTGCTCAAATAATTTTATGCAAAAAAACCGCCCGACTGTGGAAGCCGGGCGGTTAAGATTTATTCGGGGAATCTAAGCGGTGTTAGATTACTGGAATTTTACGAGGTTGTTTTTGATCTTGGCAGAGTTGAAGATCACGCCTTGCATCAACTGTTGACGTTGACCAGCGAAACCGTAAGTAGAAGCCCACTTCATAGCGAGTTCTTCTTGCTTCATCTTCATAGTTGCCTTCTTGCTCTTCACCACGAATGCGTAAGCAGCGCAGTTACCAGCCCAGAAGCCTACTTGACCTGGCTTAGCGGCTGCGGCTGCACCGATGAAGCCACCGTCGCCTTCAATACCTGCAGGGTTGGTCATGATCACCTTGTCGACATACATGCTGCTGAATGAGAATGTAGTGGTGTCAACTGGAGCGGCAAAAGCCTTAGCGTATTCGTCAACTGATTTAAACTTGCCTTCATATTGTTGCTTCATAGCTTCAGCCTTCTTCAGTGCCATAGCCTTAGCCTTGCAGAACTCGTTCACGTTCTTGGTTTCCAATGGGAGGAAGTCAGCGTCCACGATTTCGTCGATAGCGACAGCCACCATAGCGCTGTTGAGTTGGAATACTGAAGAAACTTGACCCTCTTCTGCATCGTTGAGTGCCCACTTAATAATGTCGCGGCTACCTTGGATGCCAGCGATAGAAGGAACACTTGAACTGAGCATCACTTCTTGAGCCTGGAACTTAGCGGCAGCTGCATTCTTAGCAAAATCTGCTGCATTCTTGTTCTTGTCGATGAATTTTTCCAAACCGTCGTGGAGGTCGGCAGTAGTCTTCTTGCTTGCAGCCACTTGGTAAGTTGACATATTCACGGTGTAGAACATTGATTTCTTTTGGTAAGTGGTCTTCACGAGCATTGCGCCTTTATCTGTAGATTGGAATACCACATATTTATCAGTAGCACTTTCGAATTTAGTGATAATGCTGTCGGGGAGTTGAGCGCCTTGCACTGGCACTGGTTGCTCAGGCATCACTTGCACACCCTTCATCTTGCTCACGTCTTGACCAGCGTTGAGAGCGGCAAGCACCTTGTCTTGAGCAGCCTTGTTGCCTTCAACGGTCACTTGCTTCACCTTGATGGTGTCGAGCAATTCTTCGCTCTTCACCTTTTGGAAGAGAGCGTAGTTGAGGTCTTCCTTGAATTGGTGAGTAGCGTTAGCCTCTGAAGATACTGCCCAGTTAGCGAACACAGAGTCGCGGAGTTGCTGACCGAGTTGCTTAGCCTGAGCGTCGGTGAGCTTCATTTCCTGAACATTGCTGAACTCGTTGATGTTGCGCAAAGCGTCGATGCCTTTACCTTGCAAAGTGGCGTAAGCCTTAGCGTAGAGAGCGTCGGCTGCCTTGATGTCGGCTGCGCTTGGAGCGATAGGCACTGCGATAGCGTGAGCAATCACAGTCTTTTCGTTGAGTTTCCAGAGGTTCTTATATTCGTCGTAAACGGCTTTGATTTCGTCTTGAGTTGGCTCAAACTTCTTGTCTTCGAGTGAAGTGTAGTCCTTCTTGGTGAGCACCACTTCCATCACCTCGTCGTCGTTTTGCATTTCAAGGAGGTCGAGGTCGTTAGGCATAATAGCACCACCCACGAGCATCATAATCTTTTGAGCACGGATATTGTGTTCCATTTCGTCCTTGAAGGCTTCCCATTCGTCCTTGCTCACGATTTGGTTGATCACCTCATCCTTGCCTACAATCTTGTCGAGGTCGGAAGGAGCCTGAATGGTTTGTTGACCAGTGGCTTGCACATATTGTTGAGCCCATGCGCTTGCGCGTTGGTCTTGATTGATCATCGCGGTGAGAAGTTCGGTACCGGCTTCCACGCCATTTTCTTCACTTTCTTCATCAACGATGGTTTCAAAAGCCATTTGACCGAGCACTTGTTGCTGAAGATCAGCGCTTTCGGTCTTGTTTTGCTGATTCTTTTCTTGCTCTTGGGCAAGGTTGAATCGGTTTTGGAATTCTTGAATACCGATAGTTGTGTTGTCAACTTTCGCTGCTGAACTGTCTCTGAAGAGAGAGTCGAGCTTAAAGAGGTCTCCGAGAACGAAAGCGGCCAATGCGCCACCCACTACAATCATCAGAAACACAGATCTTTTTCTAATTTTCTCTAATGCTGCCATTATTTGTTATTTATTGTTTTTATTCCGTTTAACTTGTCCGTTGACAGGCTTTTCGCCAATGAAACACGCAAAGATAGTAATTTTCACTTGAATAACCACAATTCTAAGCCATAATTTTTAGACAAGTAGGTGCAAAACCGCTATCTTTGGCGAGGTGCGATAAGGGTGCGCTCCACCACATCGTTGTAGCGAATGCCCCACAGGTCGTAGAGGTCGAGTTGGTGGGTGAGGCGGCGTGTGAAACCTTCCCAATCGTCGTTTTTGCCTGTCCACGCCTTTTCTGCCAATGCCGCCATGCGCGGAAACACCTGCAGTTCCACCTTCCATGTGGTGGGGCAATATTCGGTCCAGCAGCAGCCTTCCACGCCCATCAAATTCTGGGCGGCTTGCACGCTTGCCGAATCAGGAACAAGCTCGAAATCATACACTTTCTTCACGCTTCGTGGCCATCTGCCTGGATTGATTTCGCTCTGGGTGGAATCTTCGCTTGAAGTAAAGTATAGTCCAGTGCTACCAGAGTTAATCCACTGGTGGGTGCTGTCGATTCTCGACTTCGGCATCTTATCCCACGAGTGCCAGTTGTGGAGCACGCTGCCCTCGGGATTCATGCCCTCGGCTCCCCCACTCCAGCCAAGCATGGTTTTGCCGTGGGCGTTGATAATGCGCTGCACATGGTGCATGAAGTGCGTTTGGAGCGCATGAGCATCGGGGAGATTGTGCTTTTTCATAAATTCCTGTGCTACAGCCGACTCGTTCCACCACTTGGGTGCGCACTCGTCGCCTCCGGCATGAATGTATTTGCTTGGGAAAAGCGCGCAAACCTCGTTAAACACGTCGTCGAGGAAACTGAACACTTCGGGCGTGGGTGCCAGCACGTTGTTTTGGCGATTGTAGATGCCCCAAGTGAGCGCAGTGCGCTTGCCCTCGCGTGGCGTGGTGCTAAATTCGGGGTGAGCGGCAAGCACCGCCATGCAGTGACCCGGTATGTCGATTTCGGGCACCACGGTCACAAAGCGCTTGGTGGCATAGTCAACCACCTCTTTCACTTCGTCTTGCGTGTAGTATGCCTGATAGGGGCGCTCGCCATATTCGCCGGGGAACAAGCCCTTGATTTCGCCAGCGCGGTAACTGCCTTTTTCGGTGAGTTCGGGGTGGCTTTTCAACTCTATTCGCCAGCCCTGATCGTCGGTGAGGTGCCAGTGGAAAATGTTCAACTTATGGAGCGCAATCCAGTCGATATACTTCTTCACAAACGACACCGGGAAAAAGTGGCGCGCCACATCGAGATGCATACCACGATAGCCAAACCGTGGATAGTCGGTAATCTCCACCAGCGGCAACTGGGGAATGTCGCCAGCGCGTGTGGGGAGCATCTGAACGAGCGTGGTCACACCAAGGAAACACGCCTCTGGACTTCGCTTTGCGCCCGTAATGGTCACGCCATCGCTCGTCACGGCGAGGGAGTATTGCCCATCGCGCGCCTTGCCGCCGAAGTCGTCGGTAAGAATATGGATAGCGGCTTCGCCCTTGCTTTTCACAATGCGCAACGGCAGCCCCAAATATTCGGAACAATAGTTTTGCAGATATTCAGCAGCCAACATCGCGTCGGCATTCTCGGCATACACGCCAGCACCACGGTGGATTTGAAATCGGCCGTCGGTGTCGGTGATGCGCACACTATAAGGCTTAGGCAGCACATTCAACTCCTGCGCCGCACCTGTTTCTTGCGCCGCCCCAACAGTACAAATACCACTCATCATCACCATCATAATTAAAATTTTCACACACTTCATAAAAAAAGCCCTAATTTATGATTTGATTATTCCACAATTTTTCCAAAAACTTTGCGACTGGCCATATTTCCACACCATTAAGCATTCGCGGTTTTTCGTCAAGCGACACCACCACCAATCGACAATCAGGATGTTCTTCTTTAAACGCCTTCAACCCTTTCAAATGGGATGAGTTTACACTCTCTAACGATTTGATTTCGATAGCCACTTCAGCATCGCCAATTACGGCATCAACCTCATACGCATTGTTCTGCGTGTGCCAAAACGATAGTTTTTTGTCCGACTCAGAGTAATCAAGATATGCGACAATTTCCTGAATAATCAGGTGTTCGAACGCATGTCCGTATTCTGCCGTGCCACGCTTGAGATTGGAGCGACGGAGCAAGTAATTTGCTACACCAACATCAAAATAGTAAAATTTAGGCGATACTTGCACCCTGCGCTTCACCACTTTTGAATACGCTGGGACGGAAAAACCCACCAATGTTTCATCAAGTATGGCAAAGTATTCTTTTACAGTTTTCGACGACACACCACATTCGCTGGCAATCTTTGTGTAATTCACCATCTCACCATCACTCAAAGCCGCCACTTCCATAAAGCGGGTAAATGAACCGAGGTTTCGCACAAGTGCTTCGGCTATAATCTCTTGTTGAAGATAATCACCTATGTATGCTTGAAGGCGCTTCTGCGGATTTGCCACTAAATAATGCCGTGGAAGCATACCCCCATTCACCGCTTTATCAATATCAAAGTCGGGGATTTCTGCACTCACAAGAGGATGCATCGTTTTTCTCAGCGCACGCCCACCGAGCAAATTCGCACCTTCACGTCTCAATTTGCGAGCACTTGAACCACATAGAATGAAGTGAATGTCACAATTAACTATAAGCCAGTGTACCTCATCAAGAAGTGCCGGGATTTTCTGCACCTCATCAATGATAACCACACTTCCAGCATCGAGCATCTCACATTCTTCACGCAGAAGTGAAGGCTTGAGTTTGTATTTCGTGTATTCCTCCGACTTGAGCAAATCGTAATATAGAACTTCGGGGAAAAGCGTTTTCAGCAAGGTGCTTTTACCTGTCTGACGCGGCCCCCAAAGAAACAGACTGTCGTCTTTCACGTCGTTGAGTTGCAAAATTCGCTGTAACATAAACCTATACATTAATAATTTATGAAGCAAATATACCCACAGAATTGGAATTTCGCAAACAAATGGAGTGAAAATTTGGAGTGCTACTTCAGATTTTGACAGAAAATCTGAGCCGCTACTTCAGATTTTCACTCGTAAAAATTAGCTACATCGCTACTGGTCAGTTGATTACATTTTTTACGATAAAAATTTTAAGAATTTAGACCTATCGCACATTTTGCATTGACTTTTCTTTGTTTTTTGCGTGAAAAAATCACTTAAAAACACCAATTTCACACAACGCATTACAAACCAACCATTTATACTCTTTCATAACATTTTTTCAAGGGAATAATGGTGGTTCCGTGACACTTTTTCAAGGGAAAAATGTGCCTTTGCCGACACTTTTTCAAGGGAATCAGTAGAGCATACCGAAGTGGTGGAGAGGAATGGTGTTGGCAAAACCAAACTCTATGTCGTCTTTCACGATGTAGGCGTTGTCGGTGTCGGCAATCTGCTTGGCACCTTTCTTTCTCCCTCCAATCTCGAAGGTGAAACCGTCAACCAAAAAGTCGGAAACAGGCGATTCCCTCACATCTGCTTTCACCGAAAGTTGATTGAAGAAAAATGTTTCGCGAATGTTGCCTATATCGGTGTTTGAGCCACCCAAAGCGTAGGCTAAATTGGTGTTGTTGAGATAGATTTTTGCCACTTTCCCAAGTTCTCGAATCCCTGTGGTGGCAGTGAACAGGCGATTCACAAGCCCTGCGCGCTCCATATAGAGAATATAGTCGGGAAGCACATCGCGCGACACACCCATAATGGCTGCAATTTTCGAGTAGTTTGGTTTGAACGGAACACTTTTAGCGATAATGGCGAGCAACTGTTTCAGCTTCTGCGAAGTGGCGGCGTTCATGTTGGCAAACTGAGGAATATCAACATCTAAAATCAGTTGCACGATTTGGCGAAGCCGCTCATGGTAAAGCCCCACTTCTCTCGAAAATGGATAGTAGCCGTTATTGAGATAATCTTTGAATGCCGCCAAAGGATAATCCACACCATCAAACGCCACGTTGTGATGCAGCACATCATCGAGCGAGAGTGGTTGCAGTTGAAGGTGGTAGCGCAAATTCAAATACTCACGAAACGACATTCCGTGAAGTGTGTAAAGTTGAACACGGCGCGACAAATCGTCGGTGCCTCGATAAATATCAAGCATCGAATACCCAGTGAACACCACTTGAAGATGAGGAAGATAATCGTAAATGAGTTTCAACTCCTTCGACCAGTTGGCATATCGGTGAATTTCGTCGATAAACAAATACTTACCACCCATTTTCACAAACTGCTCCGCCAAGTCAAGCAATTTGTGATCGGCGAAATACATATCATCGGCGGTCACATACAGCGTGTCGGAAATGTTGTAGTGGAGTTTGATTCGCTGAAGCATCATGGTGGTTTTGCCCACGCCACGCGCGCCCACGATGGCAATCATTCGGTCGGTCCAAATTATCTTATCATGCAGGTAGCGCAGAAAATCCGTATTGGTTTCGCTCAGCAAGCGTTGAAAACGAGAAAAAAGTGCTTCCATATCGTTTACCCATTTTTATGATGCAAATATATTGAAAGATTTTGGTTATTACAAAATTTGTTGAGTGGAATCGGCAATTTTTGGCGTAAATTGGGGATTGCGGTCGGCAATTTGGGGGATTTTTGGGAGTTTTTGAGGATTTTGCGGAATGGAATCGGCAAAAATAAATAGAAATTGCGGATTGGAGTCCGCAATTTCTATCGTAAAGTATATTTCTATCGTAAAGTATTAATATGTGGATTTTGCGCTGTTATAGTTTTTTGATGGTCTTGAGCAGTTGGTCGCCGAGACCGATGGTGTAGCCTTGGCTGACGAACACCACACGGTTGAATGTGTCGGCAATAATTACCACTGGGAGCGAGCCATCGGGGTTGAGTTTCATTTCGTGAATGATGTCGGATTTGATTTTGCCGTCGGTATCCACGCCAAGCACCACGTTGGTAGGCAATGTGCCGAAATCCTCTTGCTTGAATCGTGCCAGTTCTGCCTCACTACTGAAAAGCAGCACCAGTGGGCGGCCCCATTTGTCGAGTTCTTTCGCTTCGGCGGCAATGTCGCGCATGGCATGGTTGGTTGGCTCCTGGCCTACGCCGAGCACGGCAATCACGAAATATCCGCGTCCGGTCTGTGAAAGCACACTCACATCTGCGCCGTCTTTCGCAAACTTCGATTCGCTGTTGAAACTGCCAATCACACACACTTCCTCGTCGGAGGTGCGTACCACCAAATCGGCTTCGGTGGTGGCGTTTTCCTCAATGTTCACAATCTGTGTGGTGGCAAGCACGCTGCCGTTTGCCAAGCGTGTGCCGGTCACGAGCAGGTAGGTGCCCACATCGAGTTTTGTGCCGTTTTTGAACGTGCCAGCCCAACTGGTACCGCCGCCCATATCCACTTCGCCCTCGTCGAAATTGAGCAGCACAGCGTGGCCGTCAACAATCTTGCTAAGTGTGAAATGGCGGTAATATTGAGGATTGTCGAGGAACTTGCTTGGTTCGTAGCGAAGCACCAATGTGCCTGTTGGCGCGCTGGTCTGCTCTTGTGCCTCAAAGTCAACGTCAATCCACTTGTCGGCTTGCTTGTATTGCACCTTGCCGGTCACCACATCTTTGCGTGCCTCAATGTTGAGGCTGCGCGCCAAGTCAACGAAGAAAATGTCGCGAGAGCGTGAGTCGGTGAATCTCGATTGCCAAACGCCCACCGCTGTCTGCGCGATGCGAAGCGCACCCTTGTCGGGATTAAGCGTGATGTTTTTGTTCACCCATTGCGCCAAGAGTGATGGGTTGGCACGGAATGCGTCGGCCTCAGCCTTGGGGAACGCATTTTTCAGCACTTGCTTGTAGGGCTTCACCAGCAGCTCATCTTCCACACGGAGGTCAATTTGCGTGTCGGTGGCATCGTAACTGTCGTCGAGAATTTCCATCGCCACATCGCGGAAGTCCTTCTCACTCATGGTAGCGAAAAGTGCTTTCACACGAGCGGGATTGTCGGCGTGCTTGTCGATAAACGCCTTGATGGTTTGCCAGTTGCCACGGGCTTTTTTCAGATAAATATCAAATTCGCCATAAGCGTTGCCGTTATAGAAAGTGGCTTCATAAGCCTTGCGGATTGAGTCCTCATACACCAGTCGCTGTGCATTTTTCGTCCTCATCGCCTCGTCAACCTTTGGCAAAGTCACCTTTTCGGGAGGTGGCACGATGTCAAATTCCTCATAGCGGCACACTTTCGTCTTTGTGTCGGTGGCTGCACTATGCTGGAGCGTGATGGTGATGGATTTGTCTTTGCCAAACGATGCCTTGCTGTAGCCATACACGCCGTCTTTCGAAGCCCACACCATCATGTCGCCCATACCGGCGGTGAGGAATGTGGCACCTTGCTCATCGGTGTATTTGTTCACAGCGGTGTAGAATTCGCCATAATTGTAGATTTTAAATTCCACCAAAGCATCTTCCACAGGGCGGTTTTGGGTGTCAACCACCTTGAAATCGACGCGGGCTGTGGAGCCATAGTTGTCAATCAGATTGATTTCGGTGTAGTTGCTGGTGCGCAGCATCACCTCTTCGGGTCCACGATAGTCGCCGAATGCACGGGTGTGCATCAGCATGGCGCGAGAGGCTGGAGCGTTGAACCAGCCGAGATTGAGAATGGCTTCGGGCTCGCAAGCGCCGAGGAAGTACCATTGACCATCGGCCCAAGCCTCCACCCACGCGTGGTTGTCGTCGGTGTGTGCCCATCTTGGGGTATATACCTGGCGTGCTGGAATGCCCACCGAGCGCAAAGCCGCCACGGTGAATGTGCTTTCCTCGCCGCATCGCCCGATAGCCGTTTTCTTGCAAGCCATTGGCGAAAGCGTGCGCGCATCCGATGGCTGATAGGTGACGTGCTCGTGGCACCAGTGGTTCACCTCCAGAATGGCGTCTTTCATGCCTAAGCCTTTCACACGGTCTTTCAATTCCTTGTAAAACTCGATGCGCGCATTGTCGAGTGCCTCGTTGTTCACACGCAGTGGCAACACAAAGTGGCGGAACAGCAATTCGGGCACGGTCTGCCCCCACGCCATTTCCTGCTGCGCCTTGAAAGTGGCACGCACATTATTTAAATAATATGAGTAGGAATAGTCGGTGGCATCAGCCACAGGCATGTAGGCATACAGAAACTGCAACGCCTCTTGCTCGTAGGTAGTGGCGGCTGCGCTCTCTTTCGAGAAATCGAGTTTCAACTGCGCGAGTTTTTTCGTATATGCTTGCTTCACCTGCCCACGATACGCGGCATCGGTGATGAAATTGCGCTCCGCATTCATACCGAGCACCATCAAGCACAGAAGTAGTGTAAGAGCTTTTCTTTTCATTATCCGGTCAGTTTTTTGTTTAGAAGAGTATTTTTTAAAAGAGGGTCAATTATTAATGGCAGCGATGGTGGCTGCCACGCGGCGCTCGGTGGTGTATTGGAGCGTTGACTCATCGGCATCGGGCTTGCCCATCGCCACGCCGCCGTGCATATAGGTGGTGGCGCTTTGCTGTGGCTCGCGTGCCGAGAAGTGAAACGCTGTGATGCCTGTGGCGGCATGGATTTTGGCAATGTTGCCCTCATTCACGCCACACCCAGCCATGATGATGGGTTTTTCCACATCAGCCGCCTGAATCTGCTTGAGCAAGTCGATGCCAGCCTCGGCAGTGGGTGCCTGTCCCGATGTGAGTACTCGGTCGAAACCCAGTTCCTTCAACTTCGGCAAAGCCTCAAGCGGTGATTTGCAGCGGTCGTAAGCACGGTGGAATGTGCACGACAGCCCACCTGCGTGGCGCAACAGTTTGACGCAGTTTTCCACATCAATGTCGCCATCGGCGGTGAGGCAGCCAAACACCACTCCATCCACCCCGATTTCCTTACACATGGTGATGTCGAGCCCCATTCGCTCAATTTCAAGAGGCGAATAGGTGAAGTCGCCGCCACGGGGGCGGATAATAACATGCAGCTTGGTGGTGTGGAGCATTTTGCGCGCAAACGAGATCTCGGCATACGATGGCGTGGTGCCACCTTCGGGAATTCCGGCGCACAGCTCTACACGAGTTGCGCCAGCAGCCTGAGCTGCAAGGCAACTCTCCAGGCTGTTGGCGCATATTTCAAATTCAAATGAATTCATAACTCAATTATTTTCACCGAGGGAGGAAGCGTCGCTGTGCGCGTCACATCTTCCCCACCCCCCTCGGCGGGATTTAGAACACAAGTCCGATACCACCCATAAAACTCATCTTTTGAGCACCTTGAGTGTAGAGGATGTCCCATTGCTTGTTGAGCAAGTTGGTGCCCTTCACCCAAATGGTGAGGAACTTGTCGAAGCGGTAGCTTGCACCAGCGTGCAGGTTCATCACATCGCTCAAATCTTCAACTTTGAACATTGGCACGTCGGTGTCGGAATACAAGCTTTTCACATAGTGGCGCTTAGCACGGTATTCCAAACCTGCGCTGATGGTGAAGCCCTTGAACAGATAGAGGCTCAGGTCGGCGTTTGCCACCATCTTCGCACGGTCGAGTCCCAGCATGTAACCGCTGTAACTCTTGCCGTATTCAAATTTGTCGTCTTGTGGCGCATAGGTGAATCCCAAGTTCAACTCTGCAATAGAGCGGAGTTTGTAGTCAACTTGCGCGCTGGCTTTCATACCCTTGCAGTCCCAGTTCATCAGTCGGGTGCTGGCATCCCAAGTGCCAGTGATATGTTCCAAATTGTCTTTGAAAATGCCGTAGCCCACCAATGCCTTCACGGTGAGTCCGCTGAATGGGCCAACCTTGAAACCAGCCTCGGCATCGAGTGGCACGAAGGTGTTGCGGTAGCGGCCGTTAGGATCGAGATAGCGGTTGAGGGCTGCCACACTGCTGAGCGTGTTGAAACGCTTGCCACCCTCGGCATTCACATAGAGCGAAACGCCTGGAGTAAACTCGTAGGCAAGGTGCACATTAGGCGCGAGACGGAATGCGGTGCCGTCGCCAAACGAGAAATTCACATTCACACCAAGTCGGGCAAGCACATTCTGTCCGAAATAGGTGTAGAATGGCGAGAGTGTCACCATAGTGGCATTGTCGTTCACCTTATCCGCAATTGTGAGTGCAGGGTCGGTGATTTCGTGGTGCGAGTGTTTGAGCGCATCGAGTTTCACGTTCATGCCGATGCTTGAGTTTGCCTCAATGCCATATTTTGCGCCCACGTTGGCTTGGAAATAATGCTCTTTCGCACCGTCGAAGCCATCGTAGCGAGTTGGGTCGGAGATGTTAAAACCATTTTTGTAGCCTGCATAGTTGTAGTTCACGCCCACTTCGTAAGACACATCGTGGAAGCGCGACACATTCACCTTGCCACTCCAAGAGCCGCCAAAACTCATGTCGAGGAAGTTCTGGTCCTCATCCCACCATGGATTTGACAGCGGTCCATCAACCAATGGCTGTGCATAATAGTTGAAGCGGTCGAAGTGCACCTTCGCGCCAAGGTTCAGCGTGCCGTTGGCAAAAGTTTTCTCGGCATCCAATCCCACCACATTGTCGCAGAATTTTTGCTTCACATCGTCCGCAAAATTTTCGCTGGAGTTTTTGCCATTCCAAGTGCTGTTGTGCTGTGCCCAAGCGTCGAGTTTAAAAGTCTCGGCATCCACAAGGCGGTAGCCGAGGCTGCCCACCATGTTGAGTTGTGTGCCGGCACCGGCATACAGATATCCACGCTGATTGCTGAAACGGTGACCAGTGCGGTAGCCGTAAGGCAGCATGGTGGGGATTTCCACACTCACTGCGGTAGGCTCAGCCCAGTCGGTGTAGTTGATTTCCGACTTTTCAGAGCTTCTCACTGGCTTCAACACGCGTGGAAGCGAACTCTTCTTCGCCGCTTTTTTCACCACTGGCACAAAGTCTTTGGGCAGGGTGATTTCCTTTTGCAGATTTTCCTGTGCAAAGCCAGCCATCACGGTGAAGGCGGCTGCAAGCACACTCACATATATCTTTTTCATAATGCTATAATACTCTAATGTGTGTGAAACTTCTTCATTATCTCTTCTTTGATCTTGTCACAACTTTTGGCTTGTTGATTGACTTCAGTCGTGATTCGATGTCGTTGAAGATGTCTTTTTCTTTGCCTGGATAGTTGTTCTTGAGGCTTTCAAGATATTCGCGTGCGGCGTTTGGCTTGCCTTCCTTCACGAGCACATCGCTCAAGAGGATGTAGGCACGGCCAATCCAGTAGGTTTGTGGAGTGCCCGAATCGAGCAGCGCATCGATTTGGTCTTCCGCACCCTTGTAGTTGCCTCGTTCCATCTGCAAGCGAGCCAATTCCCA
>OIDU01000861.1_pt1 | contig 12508 bp, 10 predicted proteins | sample 1581481 | NCBI WGS metagenome assembly OIDU01 (sample SAMEA3882519, study PRJEB24775) | human gut metagenome | biome: human-associated habitat; feature: intestine environment; material: feces | place: Netherlands | collected 2009/2010
ATTACAGACCATCGAAAAATGTGACATTGTCTACCGGGTAGAAGACGGCAGGGCGAAAATCGAACGGGGAAGCCTATAAGCTATGAGTAAAAAATTGAGCATCATCGTACCCGTCTACAATATGGCGGCGGAGGGAAAACTGAATTATTGTTTGGACAGCCTGGTGGGACAGACCATCCGGGGAGTGTATGATTATGAGATTCTCTGCGTGGATGATGCTTCCACGGACGAATCCCTGGAGATCCTGTTAGATTATCAGAAACGTTATCCGGAACTGATCTGTGTGATTCCCAATGCGGTGAATCTGCGCCAGGGTGGTGCGAAGAATGTTGGACTAAAAAACGCAGAAGGCGAATGGATCGGCTTCATCGACAGTGACGACTGGGTATCTCCGGATTATTATGAGAAGCTTCTGAAAAAAGCGGAGGAGACCGGAGCGGATCTGGTGGGCTGCGATTACAGTCTGGTGGATCATCATACCTTTACCGTCGGAAAAGTGATCGTCAACAATACACCGGATCAGACCGGGGAACTGATGGAGGAACAGCATAAAAGTCTGTTTATCCGGCCCGGCAGCATGGTCTTGAAGATTTATAAGCACAGTGTGATCCGGGAGAACCGGCTGGATTTTCCGGAACATATTTTTTATGAGGATAATTGCGCAGGACCTTTGTGGAGCCTGTATTTCCGGCATTTTGCGAGAGTGGAGGAGCCGCTTTACTATTATTATCAGCACGCGGTATCCACAGTGCATCATATTACGGAAGAAAAATGCAGGGATCGCATGAAGGCGGCGGAGCTTTTATACGCGGAATGTGAGAGAAGAGGGTTCCTTACGGAATATTCACGGGAGATCGAGTATCGTTATACGGAACTGTATTATGCCATTACCCTGTTCTCTTATATGGGAGGGGTAACCCATCCTAAGCTGGCTTTTATCAGACAGCTCCGCAAGGGTGTGGAAGAACGTTTCCCTGAATTTGCACAGAATCCCTACTATCTGGAGCACACAGGGGCACCGGAACAGAAGCTGATCCGGATGCAGAGCAGATCGGATCTTTTATTTTTTGTTTACTATCGTATGAAACAGTGGATCTGGAAGAAAAGAGGTAATTTGTAATGCAGACAGCCGGTAAAGCAGTGGCGATCATAACCGCAAGGGGAGGGAGTAAACGGATCCCTCATAAAAATATCAAGGAATTCTGTGGAAAGCCGATCCTGGCGTATTCCATCGAAGCAGCACTGGCTTCGGGAGTATTTGACCGGGTCATGGTATCCACCGATGATGAAGAGATCGCAGAAGTCGCAAGAAAATATGGAGCAGAAGTTCCTTTCCTGCGTAGTGAGAAGACGGCAAATGATTATGCCACTACGAAGGATGTGCTGGAAGAAGTGCTGGCAGAATATGAAAAACGCGGGGAACATTTTGATACCTTGTGCTGTATCTATCCCACCGCTCCTTTTATTACACCTGACAGGCTGTCGGAGGCAATGCGCCTGTTGGAAGAAAAAAAGGGGGACACCCTGCTTCCGGTAGTACGTTTCAGCTTTCCGCCCCAGCGCTGCGTGGTACAGGATGCGGAAGGGTATCTTAAGTTCAAATGGCCGGAGTATCGTAACAGCCGTTCCCAGGATCTGGAACCTTATTATCATGATGCGGGACAGTTCTACTGTCTGCGGGTGTCGTCTTTCCTGGCACAGCAGAATCTGATCATGGAGAAAACAGTACCCATGGAGCTTCCGGAGACAGAGGTGCAGGATATTGACAATGAAGAGGACTGGAAACTGGCAGAGATGAAATATCATATGCTGGGGAAGGCTTGAGGACATAAAATATGGGAGAAAAGTATCATCTTAAGATCAAAATCGGAAACCGTCTGATCGGAAGCGGGGAACCGGCATATCTGATCGCGGAAATGTCAGCGAATCATGCGGGGAGTATTGAACGTGCGAAGGAGATCATTCATGCCGCCAAAGAAAGCGGTGCGGACTGTATCAAGATTCAGACATATACGCCGGATACCCTGACAATTGATTGCCACAACAAATATTTTCAGGTGAATAACGGTACCTGGGAGGGCGAGAATCTCTACAGCCTCTACGGTAAGGCATACACTCCGTGGGAGTGGCAGCCCCAACTTAAGGCAGAGGCGGACAAGGTAGGAATCGACTTTTTGTCCACTCCCTTTGATAATACTGCAGTGGATTTCCTGGAGGATATGGGACTGGAATTCTACAAGATCGCCTCTTTTGAGATGATCGATCTGCCGCTGGTAGAGTACGTGGCATCGAAAGGAAAACCGATCATCATGTCTACCGGTATGGCTACGCTGGAGGAGATCCGGGAAGCTGTGGAGACGGTATATCACACCGGCAACAGACAGCTGGTGCTGTTAAAATGCTCCAGCGCTTATCCCGCAGACCCGGCGCAGATGTATCTGCGGACGATTACCGATATGCAGAAACGTTTCGACCTGCCCATTGGTCTGTCGGATCATTCCATGGGTTCCATGAGTGCTGTGACGGCGGTGGCCCTGGGGGCATCGGTTATTGAGAAGCATTTCTGCTTAAGCCGTGAGATCGAGAATCCGGATGCTTCGTTCTCCATGACACCGGAAGAATATAAGCAGATGGTGCAGGATATCCGTAATGTGGAGGCTGCCCTGGGAACACCGACCTACGGCGTGGAAAAACAGGAAGAGAGCAGCAGAGTGTTCCGCAGATCTATTTTTGCAGTGAAGGATATACCCGCAGGAGCAGAGCTTACGGAAGAAAATATCCGCATTATCCGTCCCGGTTACGGCATCAAACCCAAATACTGGAAAGATGTCCTGGGGATGCGGACGGATCATGCCATGGAGAGAGGAACGCCTATTACCTTTGATGCCCTGGAGAAGGGCAGTATTCTGTTTTTGACCAATAATACGAATACAGACGGTCTGTACCGGTGGCTGAAGGAGCAGGGAGAACAGGTATACCGGGTGGAGAATAAAGTAACGGCACAGATGATCGCACAGATGAAGCCTTCCCTGATGATCAGCTTCAATTACCGCCATATGATTCCACAGGAGGTGCTGGATCTGATGCCCGGCAGAGTTATCAATCTTCATACCTCGTATCTGCCTTATAACCGCGGCTCTAGTCCGAACTTTTTCAGTTTCCTGGAGAATACGCCCAAGGGTGTGACCATTCACCTTATGAGTGCGGGACTGGATGAAGGGGATATTTTATGTCAGCGGGAACTGCATTTTGATGAAGAAAAGGAAACCTTTGCATCCACCTATGAGGCACTGCTTCAGGAGATAGAGAAATTATTCCGGGAGAACTGGCAGCAGATCAGGGAAGGAAGCATCATACCCGTGAAGCAGGCAGGACCCGTTACTTATCACAGAATGAAGGACCTGGATGCGATCCGGGGAAAGGTGGATTTTGACTGGAATATGAAGATTGGCGATTTTAAAAGAGCTTATGAAAAGGCAATGAGGAAGGACGAAAACAGCTGATGAAGGTATGGATCCGCGCAGACGGCAATGAGCAGATAGGAACCGGGCATGTGATGCGCTGCCTCGCTATTGCGGAGGCGCTGGAGGCAGCAGGGGTACTGGTGTGTTTTGTCATGGCGGATGGCGCAGCTGCGCAGCTGGTAAAAAGCAGAGGCAAAAAGGTAAGGATCCTGCATACCCGGTATGACCGCATGGAGGAGGAACTGCCTGTACTGACAGCTGTCATGGAAGAAGAACATCCCGATATGCTGCTGATCGACAGTTATTATGTCTCGGATGCTTATCTACAGCAGCTGACGGAGCAGGTGTGGACAGTCTATATCGATGATAAAAGCTTCCGCTCTTATCCGGTGAACATGATCATCAATTATAATATATATGGGGACAGAAGCCTGTATCATCCGGAGCCGGCTTACAGTCTCATGGGAGCAGCTTATGCACCCCTCAGACCGGAATTTCGCAATGTGGAATATCCTGTAAGAGAACAGGCAGAAGCAGTTCTTCTGACTACCGGAGGAAGTGACCGCTATGATCTGGCGGGACAGATCCTGCGGGCAGTGCCGAAGGAGATACCTGTGGTATTCCATGTGGTCAGCGGAATCTTTAATCCGCATTATGATGCGTTGTGCCGTATGGCGCTTGCGGATGATAGAATCCGGGTGCACCGTAATGTAAGCCGGATGTCTGAGCTGATGAGGGAATGTGATATTGCCATAACGGCAGGTGGTTCTACCATGTATGAGCTTTCCGCCATCGGAGTTCCCATGATCAGTTTTTCGTTTGTAGATAATCAGGAGAAGATTGTAGAGACCTTTTATCAAAAGAAAATCACCTGTTACGGAGGAAATTACCTGACCGAAGGTGACCTTATGCCGGGGCGGATCGTGGAACATATGATGGAGCTGATGCAAAGCAGAGAACTGCGGGAACATTACAGCAGTCTGGAACGTCATCTGGTAGATGGAAATGGTGCCAGCAGGATCGCGGAGGAACTTTGCCGGGTTTATGAAGAAGATAGAATTTAGCAGAGTAAAAATGATATATAGTACGATTGCAGCCGTGATTTTCGTGGTACTGTTGGTGCTGTTTTTCCCGGGAGACCGTGAATATCAGAGGATTCCCTATGATGTGGTATTTCTGGGAGACAGTGTGTACGGACTGTGCCGGGATGAGACCTCCATTGCCGCCAAACTGCAGGAGAAGACAGGCCTGAAGTGTTATAACGGAGGACTGGGCGGAACGGTTCTGGGAAGAGCGGATACGGAGAGAAGACTGGGATATACCAAGGATTCTCTGTCTGCGGCAGGACTGGTGAGATCTTTTGCGGTAAAGGATTTCGGTGTGCAGAAGACGATACGGATCCGGGAAGCTGCAACGGATTATTTTGAAGATACGCTGGGTGACCTGGGGCAGATCGATTTTGATACGGTACAGATTTTGTTTATCGGATCCGGACTGAATGATTATCACGCGGGGAATCCCATTGAGTCCGTGACGGATCCGTATGATGAATATACGTATTGCGGAGCGATCCGCAGTATTGTAAAGGAACTGCGGGAGGCTTATCCGGATCTGCGGATCATATTTATCACGCCGCCGTATACCTGGTATACGATACCGGAGGTAACCTGTGAAGAGTACGATCTGGGAGGCGGCGTACTGGAAGATTATGTCAATGCGGAGATTGGGATCTGTGAAGCATTGGATGTGGAAGTGATCGATATTTATCATGACTATTATCCTCATGACAACTGGGACGATCTGTATCTCTATACGAATGACGGATTGCATCCCAACGAAGCGGGGCGGGAGAAGATTGCCCAGACACTGGCGGACTACCTGAATCAGACGTTAGACGAGGAGTGACAGACGGATGAAGACACCGTGGGAACTTTTGAAAGAGAGCAAGACAAAAATAAAGACAACCTGGAGGATCGCGTTCGTATCGGCGCTGGTGCTGGGATTACTGATCCATCTTCCGGTGATGCTGTCGGATATTCCGAATCATGACGGACTGAGCAGCATGTATTTTGACCAGAATATGATCACTTCCGGTCGCTGGTTTTTAACTGTTGCCTGTGGATTTTCCTCTTATTTTACCATACCCTGGGTGATCGGACTGATCGGACTGATATGGCTGGCACTTACGGCGGCGGTACTTACGGAAGTGCTGGAACTGACGGATCCGGTGACCATTACTGTGGTGAGCGGTCTGTTGGTATCTTTTCCGGCGCTGGCATCTACTTTTGCCTATGTGTTTACCATGGATGGTTACATGCTGGCGCTGTTCCTGGCAGTGCTGGCGGTTCTGTTTACGGCGAAATATCCCAGAGGCTATCTGGCCGGTGCAGTGTGTCTGGCATTCAGCATGGGAATCTATCAGGCGTACCTGCCTTTTACGATCCTGCTGTGTGTATATAAGATCCTGCTCTATTTTATGGAGGAAAAAGGCTGGAAAGAAAAGGCGAAATATGTATGCCATTATCTGGGGATGGGAATTGCCGGCGGAGTATTGTATTATGTGATCCTGCAGATCCTGTTGAAGCTGCAGGGCAAGGTGCTGGATACTTATCAGGGGATCAATTCCATGGAGCAGATGGGATCCGGCATGGGAATTCTGGCAACCATCAAGGAAATGTACGTGGATTTCCTGGCATTTACGGTTCACGGCAATGTTCTTGTGAACAATATTTTTTCACTGGCGGCCTGCATTATTTTAGTGGCAACGGTAGTATTTTTAGTGATCCGCAGTATGATTTGGAGAAAATGGTGGAAGAATCCGGCATTTTTCGTTATAATGATTCTGTTGGGCATCAGTATGCCGCTTCTGACCAATGTGATATTGCTCATTTCTCCGAACCTGACCTATCATTTGCTGATGCGATACCAGTGGGTATTGTATCTGATCCTTATGACGGCGTTCGCGGACCGGTATACCGCTGAGGAGAGTCGTACGGACGTGGTATTGCAATGGGCAGCATTGTGTGCGGCGGTGGTATTGGTGTTCGATTATGGAATTTCCGATAATATCGGATATTCCAATCTGGAGAAAAAGTACGAGAAGACGTATGCGTATTGTGTACGTCTGCTGGACCGGATCGAGCAGACTCCCGGATATTATCAGGGGATTCCCATTGCATTGGTGGGAGTCATCGGCTATGATGAATTCCCTACAACGGATATCACGGGGAAGGTTACGGACGGTATGATCGGACTCAGCGGAGATTACCTCATCTATAAGGGAGCGGATTATCAGGCATTTATGCAGAATTATCTGGGGGCAACCCTGAATTTCCTGGATCCCGATACGGTGGGTGAGATCTACATGACACAGGAATACATTGACATGGATACGTTCCCCGGACCGAATGCTACGAAAGTGGTGGATGGGATCCTCTATGTCAAGACAGAGAACTGCGGAAGGGATTAAGAAGATGTCTTTATTGTCAATTGTCTTACCGGCATATAACGAAGAACAAAATATTGCGAATACCGCGAAGGTACTGGGCGAATTGCTGGACCGACACGGGATAGATTATGAACTGGTGTTTATCAGCGACGGTTCCAAGGACGGCACGTTTGACCGGATCCAAGAAGAGGCAGCGAAGAATCCGAGAGTGCGGGGAGCGGAATTCTCCCGGAATTTCGGTAAGGAGGCCGGTATTTTTGCCGGACTGGAGCTGACCACGGGAGATGCCGTGATCGTAATGGATTGTGACCTGCAGCATCCGCCCGAGGTGATCCCTCAGATGTGGGAAAAATGGCAGCAGGGTGCCGAGATCGTGGAGGGCATTAAATCCGACAGAGGGCGTGAGAGCCTGGGATATAAGCTGTCTGCAGGACTGTTTTATAAGATCATGAGCAAGCTGATCAAAATGGATATGAATGCTTCCTCCGATTTTAAGCTGCTGGACAGAAAGGTGGTCCGGGTCCTGCTGGAATTGCCGGAGCGCAATACCTTTTTCCGGGCACTGACCTTCTGGGCCGGATTTCAGACAGAGACCGTGGAATACGAAGTGCAGGAGAGACAGTACGGACAGAGTAAATGGTCCTTCTGGAGCCTGATGAAGTATGCCATCACCAATGCGACGTCCTTCAGTACCCTGCCGTTACAGCTGGTGACGATCATGGGAATGATATCCATATTTTTCAGCGTGGTACTGGCGATCCAGACACTGGTACGATATATCATGGGGACAGCTGTGGAAGGCTTCACCACTGTGATCCTGTTGATCCTGATCATCGGAGGATTCCTGATGCTGAGCCTGGGGATCATCGGACATTACATTGCCAGAATTTATGAAGAAGTCAAGGGAAGACCCAAATATATTATCAGTCATGTAACGGAAAATGTACCGGGTACAGCGGTGGGAAGCTGGAAGCGGGAGCGCAGGGAAAATTAGAACATAACCAAAGCATATCAGAAAAGAGGATGCATTATGATAGATATTAAATTCAATGTACCGCCTTATGTGGACAAAGCAGCAGATTACATTCAGGAGTGTGTCAAAAATCAGAAGATCTGCGGAGACGGTGAGTATACGAAAAAATGTAACGCCTGGATCGAGGAGAGAACAGGAACCGGCAAATGTCTGCTGACCACTTCCTGTACGCATGCGACGGAGCTGGCAGCGCTTTTGTGTGATATCAGACCCGGAGATGAGGTGATCATGCCTTCTTATACGTTTGTGTCCACTGCGGATGCGTTCGTGCTCCGCGGCGCGATCCCGGTATTTGTGGATATCCGTCCGGATACCATGAACATTGATGAGACATTGATCGAGGATGCGATCACCGAGAAGACCAGAGCCATCGTACCGGTACATTATGCCGGAGTGGCGTGTGAGATGGATACCATCATGGATATTGCAAGGAGACACAATCTGAAGGTGGTAGAGGATGCCGCACAGGGCATTATGGCCACTTATAAGGGAAAGGCACTGGGAACCATCGGTGATTTCGGTGCTTACAGCTTCCATGAGACGAAGAACTACAGCATGGGAGAGGGCGGTGCTCTTCTGATCCGTGATCAAAAGGATGTGGAAGAAGCGGAGATCATCCGTGAAAAAGGAACCAACCGCAGCAAATTCTTCCGCGGTCAGATCGACAAATATACCTGGGTGAATTACGGATCCTCCTATCTGCCCAGTGATATGAATGCTGCCTATCTCTATGCACAGCTGGAGATCGCAGATGAGATCAATGAGGCCAGGCTGGCCTGCTGGAACCGCTATTATGAGCAGTTGAAGCCGCTGAAGGATGCCGGGAAGATCGACCTGCCTACCGTACCGGAAGGCTGTGTACACAATGCCCATATGTTCTATATCAAGGCAAGAGACCTGGAGCAGAGGACACGGTTTATCAGCTATATGAAGGAGAACGGCGTGCTGGTCGTATTCCATTACATTCCGCTGCATACCGCTCCCGCAGGGCAGAAATTCGGACGCTTCCATGGGGAGGACCGTTATACCACCAGAGAGAGCGAACGTCTGGCCAGACTTCCCATGTATTACGGACTGACGCTGGATCAGGTAGACTACATCTGTGGTCTGATAAAAGATTTCTTTGAGTTAGAGGAGCAGTAGAATGCAGAAAGCACGCAGGGCGCTTGCGCAGATCGCAGGCAGATTTCTGTTCATAGGGATTTCGGTACAGATCGTACTGGGGATCTGTTGGATGATCAGAGCTTTTGGCATTTTCCCGGAGTTTGGGGACAGTTATCTGTGGCTGAGAGCGGCGGATACTCTTGTATGTGATGATTATATGGGGATCGGATACCCTCTTTTTCTGATGCTCGCAAAAGGGATAGAATCCATAAGTTCTATCCCTTATCCTTTTTTTGTGTACACGGTGCAGATCTTGTTCGCATTTTACAGTGGCGTCGTATTTTTAAGATCCTGTGGCATGACGAAGAAAGTGTGGCTGGTGTGGGGAAGTCTCGGACTTCTGACTTGCCCGTTTGCCCTGCAGTGTCATGTGGCGGTGCTGCCGAATTCTCCGGGATTTTCTTTCCTGCTGCTGGAATTGTCGGTGCTTATGGGGATCCTGCGTCAGGATGCGGATGGCGATGCAGTAAAATTCCCTCTCCGACAGATGTTTACGGCCGGAGTCTGGTGGGCGCTTGGCACAGTGTTTGTCGTGGAGAACCTGTGGCTTGGCCTGGTGCCGCTTGCGGTGGTATGGGTTCTGCATTTGATCCGCGGCAGACAGCTGGGAAAACAGAGAGTGCTGGGAGAACTGGTGCTGCTGGCGGCAGTCGCGGGGATTTTATTCACGGCGGTATCTCTGTGGCAGACGCCCGGCAGTTATGGTAAGGCGGAGAATACGGTGAGTGCGGCAATGATGCGCAGATTTACCTGGTCTCATATGCGGGTGGAAAGAGAATACGACACCTGGCCGGAGGAATTGCGCAGTCTGTACAGCTGGGAGGAAATACAGCAGTCCGGGCGGTATGCGGGAACGATGCCGACGGATCTGCAGAAAAAGGCGGAAGAGGCACTTGGCGTCAGTGGCGCACAGCAGCTGTTCCGTAAGTACGCTGTTTATCATCTCAAGGCTTATTTTTCCGATAATATACACCAGATCGCATGGGACATGGCGGGATATGTCATGCCACCCGTGATGCTGCAGCTGTTGCTGAACGGCCGGGGGTATGATTCTTTTTCTGCCAGAAATGTGGATCTGATGATGACCGGAGCCCTGCAGCTGACCAATTTCCTGCTGAAATACAGCAGTGTGTGGTTCCTGCTGGGGAGTATTGTGGCACTGCTCGGCGCACTGGCCGGGAAAAAGCGTATCCGGTGGGAGGTCGTGTGTATGTGTGGCATAACGGCGCTTGGCATGGCAGTATGGTACACCATGCAGGATGCGGGATGCTGGGATTATAAAAACGGACTGCTCCCCGGAATGTTATGGTTGGTGGGAATGATCTCGGTGGCATATCATTGTCTGACACAGGAGGAATGATGACAGAACGCAGGAAAATGAAAAAACCGGAAAATGTCTGGTTCCTTTTGGGAGCACTGGCGGTGCTGGCAATGGGAATCCCTTATCTGATACTGGGGAAAGATGCTATATTTGTGTATCACGATCAGCTGGATGGAGAAGTGATCGCTTATCTGCTGCAGGCGAGACACCTGTGGGACGGCAGCGGTATTTTGCCGGAATTTATGAACGGCGCGGCGAGGACCGCTCTTACCATGCCGGCACCGGCCTGCGTATTGTTATACCGTCTGCTGCCTGCGGAGACGGCGCTTGCCTGCATGCAGGTGGCCGGGAGCTTTGTCGGATATGTCGGAATGTTCCTCCTGCTTTGGTGGGCAGCGGAAGATTCCGAAATATTAAGCGGGAGAAAAGGAACGGTAGGTTTCCTGGCGATGACGGTAGGTTGTATGTATGCCTATCTGCCCTTTTTGCCGGTGTACGGATTGTCGCAATACGGACTGCCGATGCTCCTGTATTGTGTACTGCGGCTACGGGAACGGGACAGATCTATTCGCGAGCGGCTGCTGTATTATGCCTATGTAGTATTTTTCGGTGCAAATTCTTCTCTGGTACTGTCCGGATTTGCGGTACTGGGGATCTGGGCCGTATGGGAGATCATTGCGGCACTGCGCAGAAAGTATTCGACAGCACAGGGGATTGCATGGATTTTACTGCTTCTCACTTATCTGTTGGAGAACGGTGCTCTGTTTTTGCAGATCTTCGGCGTGGGAGAGAGCACGGTTTCGCATAAGGCGGAGTATGCGCTGACCGCGGTATCTTTTTGGGAACAATGGAAGACGAACCTGTTACAGGGCGGACAACACAGTGTGGATTATCACGGGTGGATCCTGCTCATAGCGGTATTTACGGTGATCGCCGTGATCCGAAGAAGGGCCGTTGACAGTAAAAGAATTTTCCGCTCGCTGGCAATCTCCTGCGGATGTATTGTATTTATAGCAACGGCGGCCGCACTGTGGGACAGCGGGATCGGTGTGAGCCTGCGCTCCGGCTGGGGAGCGTTGAAGGGATTTCAGGCCAACCGTGTTTTGTGGCTGAGCCCCTGCCTGTGGTATTTTGCTCTGGGATGCTGCCTTTTGCTGCTGCTGCGGCAGCTCTGCGAGAAACGGTGCGTGAGGAATGTGATCCTGTTCACAGTTACAATGATTCTCACCGTGACGACTGCGGAACAGATTCTCCTTCAGAGCAATCTGAAACCGAATCTGCAAAAGACAGTGAACCGGGAGTACGGAGCCATGAGCTTCCGGGATTATTATGCCATAGATGTACTGGATCAGGTGCAGGAATATCTTTATGATAATTTCGGGGAGCGGCCGGAGGATTACAGAGTGGTCAGCTTAGGGATCGATCCGGCGGCGGCATTATATCATGGATTTTACTGCCTGGACGGATATTCCAATAATTATTCCCTGGAATATAAACACCGTTTCCGTAAGATCATAGCGCCGGAGCTTGCCAAGAGCGAGTACCTTGAGGATAATTTCGACCACTGGGGGAACCGCTGTTATCTGTTCAACAGCATTACCGGCAATTACATGCGCCTGCAAAAGGGAAACACACTGGTCTATGAAGGCCTGGAATTTGACATGGAGGCATTGCGGGAACTGGGATGTGAGTACCTGTTCTCCGGAGCTGAGATCGGCGATGCCGACAGGATGGGTATGGAACTTGTGGGATACTTTGAAACAGAAGACTCTTACTGGGGGATCTGGGTGTATCGACTGTAACAGCTCTGCTCATAGAATGACAGAATCGTTGCCTTGTGTGCAAGCACCCAGGCACCAATTCTGCCATCCTATGGCTGAACTGTTGCCCCAACTTTCTTAAAATTTCATAAGATTTTTTACTGGAAGAGAAAAGTGTGCTATAGTGTAACTATTCATGGAATCCGCATTGCAGCGATTCTGCGGATGGGGAGTGAATAGTTACTAAATTATACGGCAATAAGCAATAATAGAGATTATATATGAAAGACAGAATCTATATCTGTCACACATACTATC
>OIDU01000871.1_pt1 | contig 12384 bp, 10 predicted proteins | sample 1581481 | NCBI WGS metagenome assembly OIDU01 (sample SAMEA3882519, study PRJEB24775) | human gut metagenome | biome: human-associated habitat; feature: intestine environment; material: feces | place: Netherlands | collected 2009/2010
GGATCTGCGCAGTACTCATTTTCAGCCAGAGCATTCCACCGACGATCCGGTTCGTCTTTTTCTGGTTCAGTTCATACGCCTGCTCCAGACTCTCTTCTTTCACATATTGTTTTATCTTCAGCATCGTCTCTTTCCTTTCTATTCTTCATTCTTGTCAAATCCAAGATGGGTATACGCAAGATCTGTGACCACCCTTCCTCTTGGTGTTCTCTGTAAAAAGCCATTCTTCAGAAGATATGGCTCATAGACATCTTCTACGGTTCCTGCATCTTCCCCGATCGCTGCCGCAAGTGTATCCAGTCCTACCGGACCTCCCTGAAATTTTTCAATCATGGTCGTCAAAAGATTACGGTCTACATGATCAAGTCCAAGCTGGTCCACATCCAGAAGATCCAGTGCCTGCCTTGCCACCTCTTCGGTGATCACCCCCTCGTATTTGACCTGGGCAAAATCCCGGACTCTTTTCAAAAGCCGGTTAGCAAGCCTTGGCGTACCTCTGGAACGTCTTGCCATCTCAAGGGCTCCCTTTTCATCGATCTCCACATCCAGCACGCCTGCTGAACGGATGATGATGGTCTGCAGTTCTTTTTCCGTATAAAATTCCAGACGGTTCACAACCCCGAAACGATCCCGGAGCGGAGCTGTCAGCATTCCGGCACGGGTGGTTGCCCCTACCAGTGTAAAATGCGGCAGATCCAGACGGATCGACCTTGCCGAAGCCCCTTTTCCGATCATAATATCGATTGCAAAATCTTCCATCGCCGGATAAAGTACTTCCTCCACCTGCCGGTTCAGCCGGTGGATCTCATCTACAAAAAGCACATCTCCTTCCTGAAGATTATTAAGGATTGCCGCCATTTCCCCAGGTTTCTCGATCGCAGGACCTGACGTGATCTTGATATTTACGCCCATTTCATTCGCAATGATCCCGGCGAGGGTTGTCTTTCCAAGTCCCGGCGGACCGTAAAACAACACATGATCCAGCGCCTCTCCCCTGCTTTTTGCCGCTTCTATATAAATCTTAAGAGTCTCTTTTGCCTTCGCCTGTCCAATATAATCTTCCAGAAGCTGAGGTCTTAAATGATTCTCGATCCTGACATCTTCTTCCAGATTCTCAGTCGTCATAATTCTTCTGCTCATCTGTCTGCCTTACCTTCTACAACATATATTTCAGAGACTGACGGAGAACATCTTCCACACTCATTTCTTCCGTAATCTCTACCTGTCTGACTGCTTTTAATGCCTCGGTATTGCCATACCCGAGTGCAACCAGTGCCTGTACCGCTTCTCCTGTCATCTCATTTGCCATGCCTGCAGATGTATCTGCCGTGTTCTGCACTGCATTCGCGGCATTCTCAAGCGCATCCTCCAGCTTCAACTTGTCTTTTAATTCCAGAATCAGCTTCTGCGCGGTCTTCTTTCCGATGCCCGGTGTTTTGGCAATCGCCTGGACATCTTCCGAGAGGACGGCAAAGCGCAGATTGTCTGCAGTAAGCGTGGACAGCACCGCAAGCGCCGCTTTTGGTCCGATGCCGCTTACGCCGATCAGCATACGGTATATTTCAAGATCTTCGCGGGACAGAAAGCCGAATAGGGAAATTCCGTCTTCCCGCACACTCATATGGGTATATATCTTTAACTCTTCTCCCTCCCGGACGCCTGCGTCGAACATACTCGCTGGAATATTCAGCTCATAGCCGATTCCATGGCTTTCGAGAATCATTTTTCCTTCAGAAAGAGAATCTACAGTTCCTTTGATAAATGCAATCATGTTTTTCCTCCAAAGCGCCGTTTTCTTTTTTTGAAAGCGAACGCATATTCTATTATAGCAGAACTTTTCTCATCACGCAACGATTAGTCGCTGTCTTTCTTGCATGTCAGATTTTTTCGTCTTATAATATCTTTAGATTCAAAAAAGTTTTTCAAAGGAGACAAAAAACCTTATGCAGATCATAGATTCTACCCCCGCTGCTCTCTCTGCCGATCTTCAGATGTATCTGAGAAACGGCGATGTCTTTTTCGATATTGAGACGACCGGCCTTTCCTGGCGTACCTCGCATCTCTATCTGATTGGTGCGCTGTTCTTTGACCCGGCCGCGGATACTTTCACACTGCGCCAGTGGTTTCTTGATCGACCGGCCGAAGAAAAAGAGATGCTTGTCTCTTTTTTCACGTTTCTTTCCGACGTGAAGCGGCTGGTGCATTTTAATGGAACGACATTTGATCTTCCTTACCTCACACACAAAGCACTGTTTTATCAGATGGAAGATCCGCTTTCGTCAATCGCATCCCTGGATCTTTATCAGGCACTCCGCCCGTTTCAGTCAATCCTGGGACTTTCTTCAATGAAACAGAAAAATGTGGAACAGTATCTCTCATTCCCACGGAAGGATCAGCTTAACGGAAAACAGTTGATTTTGGTTTACCACGACTATCTTCAGACACTGGATGAAAAGAAACTGGAACTGCTTTTCCTTCACAATTATGAGGATGTCCTCGGCATGGGTTCTGTTCTGGAACTGCTCGCGCTTCCTGCCCTGTTTCACGGCGATTTTTCTGTCCAGTCGTGTCGTTTTACCGGACAGGCACTGGAAGTTTCACTACAGCCCGAGCGGGAAGTTCCGGTTTTCCTCTCCCGTGTCTGCGCGGATGGTTCTCTTACAGCCTTTGGTTCACGGGTTTCTCTCTCCCTGCAGACGCATACGGCGGAGCTGAAATATTTCTTCCCGGACTATAAGAATTACTATTATCTTCCGCTGGAGGATCAGGCTGTTCACAAGAGCGTTGGCGCGTTTGTCGATCCGGAGCACCGTCAGAAAGCAAAGGCTGCCAACTGCTATCAGCGGCGGACCGGTACATTTCTTCCGCAGCAGAAAGCGTTTTTCACCCCGGCCTTCCGCGAGGATTTCAAAAGCCGCCCTTACTATTTTGAGTGGTCCGACGCCTTTCTTTCGCAGGAAGATCTCCTGAAAGAGTATCTCTGCTCCGAGCTTCAGCTCTTTTTCAAAGACGATAGCAAAACCAGAAAATAAAACAGCCGTACACGTTTTTGCATGCACGGCCGTTTTTCCGGGACTGGCCTTTCCAAACAGTCCTTTATTTTTTCTCTTCTTTCTCTTCTGCCTTTTTTTCTTCCTTTTTCAGAGAAGCATGATGCGTTCCCTGCAGATGCGGATAGGCGCGCAGATAACGTTTCGTTGTCAGGCGCATCAGCCAGTTGTTCGGAAGCTGCGGTTTTGTCATCTGGTCAAAGCGCTCCAGCAGCTCTTTAAGATCCGGCATCTTATCGCTGCGCACATCAAATCCAAGTGCCGCAAACCGTTCTTTCTGCTCTGCTCCGAACTCGGTCAGGCGTTCCTTCTGCTCTGCTCCGAACTCCATCAGGCGGTTCTTCGACTCGGAAAGCGGATTTCTTCTTCCCTCGGCTTCTTTCCGCTCCTTCTCCAGCTTCTGCATCTGCTCCATTGCCTCAGACAGTGTCTGGCGCTTCTCGGCCAGATATTCTTTCATCTTATCTCTGGAATACTCTGCACGATACTGCTGTACTTTCGCATTCATCTCCTCGGCAAGCTGGTTAAAGCGGGACTTCTGCAGATATTTCAGAAATTCTCCCCACGTTTTCTCCAGACTGCGCATCTTCTGTCCCAGCTGGAATGCTGCGGCTGCGGAAAATCCAAAATCTACCAAATAGCAGACGGTAACAACGGAAACAATGATCTCTCCTGTAGTATCCGAAACAAGATTCACTACTTTCACGGCAATCGGCTGCAGAATATAGAACAGCCCCAGTGTAAAGAATCCCCAGGCAATCGAACTGCTGAGGCAGATCTTTCCCTGAAAATTAAACTTCTGATTGCTGTAGTCCCACCAGTGCGCATGAAAAATGGTCTCCATCAGCACGCCGGTTACATATTCCAGAACCGTCGCTACAATGACACCTCCGAAATACAGTGCCCAGACGTTCGCTTCAAACGGGCGCAGGATCAAGTATACCATAACAGCGCCGGTGCCGTACAGTGTCAGCAGCGGACCATTGACAAAACCGCGGTTGACCAGTTTTTTCTGCCGGATCGATACATAGGAACTCTCCCAGATCCATCCGCAGAAGCTGTACAGCCAGAACCATGCTAGAACGTGGTACAGATCCACACCCAGAATCTTCATCTCCCACATAAACTTTCATCCCCTTTTTCTTTTCTGGTGCCAAAAACAGGATGATAAGAAAATACCGCAGGCAACAGGTTTCCTGTCTGTTCAGGAAACCCGGTTGTCTACGGCATTCTAATCATCCAACTGCAGCACCTGCAAGTTAAATTATTCTTACTCTTCTACTGGCTCTTCGTTTTCCAGAGCTTTCATGCTCAGAGAGATTTTTTTGTCTTCCTCGTTGAAATCAACTACTTTTGCAGTGATTTCCTGTCCGATTTTCAGTGCATCAGACGGTTTCTCAACATGCTCTCTGGAAATCTGGGAAACATGAAGCAGAGCATCTACGCCCGGCTCAAGCTCAACGAATGCACCAAAGTCAGTCATACGGGCAACACAGCCTTCTACTACGTTGCCTACAGCGTATTTGTCAGCAGCGTTCAGCCACGGATTCTCTTCCGGGAATTTTAAGGAAAGAGCGATCTTGTCGCCGTTGATGTCTTTGATCAGAACTTTTACAGTCTCACCAACTTTGAATACTTTTTTCGGGTTCTCTACGCGGCCCCAGGACATCTCAGAGATGTGAAGCAGTCCGTCAGCTCCGCCCAGATCGATGAATGCGCCGAAATCGGTAACATTCTTAACAGTTCCCTCTACAACATCGCCAACTGCGATGCGTGCGAACAGTTCTTCCTGCAGTTTCTTCTTCTCAGCAACGATGAGCTGTTTGCGGTCACCGATGATGCGTCTTCTTCTCGGGTTGAACTCGGTAATAACGAATTCAATTTCCTGATCTGCATATTTAGACAGATCTTTTTCATATACATCAGATACAAGGCTGGCCGGAATGAATACCCTGGTCTCCTCAACAACTACGGATAATCCTCCGTTCAGTACCTGTGTTACTTTTGCTTTCAGAACTTCATGATTCTCGAATGCTTCCTCGAGTCTCTTGTTGCCTTTTTCAGCAGCAAGTCTCTTGTAAGTAAGAAGGACCTGTCCCTCTCCATCATTTACTTTCAGAACTTTGACTTCCATTTTGTCACCTGGCTGTGCAATGGTGTGAAGATCGATGGAAGAATCGTTGGAATATTCGTTTTTGGTAAGAATACCATCGGCTTTGTATCCGATATTCAGGATAATCTGATCGTCTTTGACATCGATTACAGTACCCTCAACGACTTCTCCGTTTCTGATTGTTTTAAATGATTCATCCAGCATTTGTTCAAAACTCATTTCTGACATTTTTTGAACCTCCTCAATTATTTTATTCGGGGTGGATGCCCCAGCTGTAATACCTACGCGACCAAATGATTGAAAAGGCTTAGATTCCAAATCAACGAGTGTCTCTATAAAGTAAGTATTTTTACATTCTTCTTTACATATCTCATACAGCTTTTGCGTGTTTGAACTATGTCTGCCTCCCACGACAAACATGGCATCAACCTTCCTGGCAATTGCTCTCGCTTCCGTCTGTCTTTCCTCGGTAGCGTTGCAGATAGTCTTTAAAACAGTACTATCATAACTCTTTTTCAAAAAAATTTCAACTAAATCTTTAAATTTGTTGTAATTAAATGTCGTCTGTGCCACAATAGATATTGGTTTTCCATTTTCGGGCACAAAACTTTCCGCTTCTTCGGCGGTATGCACCACGGTAACCGGGCCGCTCGCCCATCCCATGATGCCCTGCACCTCCGGATGATCCGCGCTTCCGATGATGACGACGTGGCAGCCTTTTCTGCCCTCCTCGTCCACAATCCGGTGGATCTTCTTGACAAACGGGCACGTCGCATCTACAATCTTCATGCCGCGCGCTTCGATCTTTTCACAGACATCCCGCGACACGCCATGCGACCTGATCACAACGGTTCCGCCGGAAAGCCCCTCTAGTTCATCTTCCGAATGGATCACCTGCACGCCGCGGTTTTCGAGATCCTCCACAACCTGTTCATTGTGAATAATCGGCCCGAAGGTGTAGACCGGCTTTTCACCGCTCTCAATTTCACGGTATACCGTATCGACCGCCCGTTTGACACCGAAGCAGAAGCCTGCACTTTTTGCAACAGTTACTTCCATCTGTTTTTCTTCTCCTCTTTTCTCTGCAGCGTTTACATGCGCTCGCGGGCAAGGCTTAAGATCTTTTCCACAACCTCATCGATCGTCATTTCAGAGCTGTCAACGAGTACGGCGTCTTCTGCCTGTACCAGCGGGGAATGCTCTCTGTGCATGTCCTGATAATCACGCTCATTGATATCTTCCTCGATTTTCGCAAGATCGGCTGTCTGTCCCTTTTCGGTCAGCTCTTTCCAGCGGCGCAGTGCGCGGACATGGGCACTTGCTGTCAGATAGACTTTCAACGGTGCGTTCGGCAGAACGGCAGTTCCAATATCGCGGCCGTCCATCACAAGATCTGTATTCTCCGCCATCTCCTGCTGCAGCTCCACGAGTTTTTTCCGTACTTCCAGATAGGCGCTTGTCGCGGATGCCATCTTTCCAGCCTCCTCGGTGCGCAGTCTTCCGGTGACATTGACGCCATTTAAATAAACCTGCTGCTCTCCGTTTTCGTAGGAAATGGAAATTTTCACATCTTTGCAGGCTGCCTCAATTTTTTCCTGCTCTTCCGGTGCAATGCCAAGATCTGAAAAATAGATGCCCATGGCACGGTACATTGCTCCTGTATCAACGTAGACAAACGAAAGCTCCTTTGCCACACGTTTTGCGATTGTACTTTTGCCAGCGCCTGCCGGTCCGTCAATTGCAAGATTAAATCTCATCTTCTCTCTTCCTCCTGAAAATTCTAAAATCTGTGATCCATATTTTATTCCTGTTCTTCCTTTGCCCGGATCTCTTCGGCTGCAGCGTGGGCACTTGCCCAGGCAATCTGCAGATTGAAGCCGCCGGTCAGTGCATCGAGATCGAGCACTTCTCCTACGAAGTACAGACCTTCTTTTTTCTTTGCCTCCATCGTGCCCGGACGGATCTCTTTCACGGAAACACCACCCTGTGTGATAATTGCTTCACGGAAGCCCCGTGTTCCGGTTACTGTAAACGGGAAATGCGTGATCAGCTCTTCAAAGTGCTGACGCTCCGCTTTCGATACGGCATTGACCTGTTTGTACGGGTCGATCCCGCCAAGAGAGAGCATCACCGGAAGCAGTTTCGCCGGGAACAGACTGTTGATCACGTTGCGGAACTGTTTGTTCCGGTTTTCCTCAAATTCACGCAGGATCCGCGCATCCAGCTGTTCTTCCGTGAGTGCCGGCTTCAGGTTCAGATATCCTTTCAGCGGCTGCTGTTCCAGTGCTTTTCCGATGTAGGAGCTCGCAGAAAGCCCCAGCGGGCCGGAAATGCCGAAATGTGTAAACAGCATCTCGCCGAATCCATCGAACAGCGTCTTTTTGCCGTTTTTAATCGTCATCGTCACATTTTTCAGGGAGAGTCCCTGCAGCTCACGGATGTACGCTTCCTCTGTTTCCAGCGGCACCAGTGCCGGGCGGAGCGGAGTGACGGCAAGTCCTGCCTCTTCTGCGAAACGGTAGCCGTCTCCATCCGACCCCGTCGTCTGGTACGACATACCGCCGGTTGCGACAACGACATCATCGTAAAAAAGCTCTTTCCCGTTTTCCAGGCGGATTCCTTTCACGCGGTCTCCTTCGAAAAGAAGCTCTTTTACTTTTGTATTCTTATGCACCTGCACATTTTTCCGTTTCAGTTCCGTCTCCAACGCGCGGATAATATCCGAGGAGTGATCTGACTCCGGGAAGACACGGTTTCCGCGCTCCACTTTTAAGCGGACACCTGCCGCTTCGAAAAACTCCTGTACCTGGGCGCTGTCAAAGCTGTAGGCGGAGCTGTACAGAAATTTCGGGTTTGTCACCACATTCGTGAAGAACTCTTCTGTCGGGCAGTCGTTTGTCACATTGCAGCGGCCCTTTCCTGTGATAAACAGCTTCTTTCCCAGCTTTTCATTTTTTTCATAGAGATGAATCTCTGTCTTTCCGCCGGCGGCAAGCACGGCGGTCATCATTCCGGCGGCGCCTCCGCCGATTACTGCTGCTTTTCTCATGCTTTCTCCTTTACCGGCAGAGCTGCCTTTTTTCCGCCCATGGGACGTGCATCGTCCAGCCCGTTGATTTCATCGTTGCTGTAAACCTGGTACTCATCCCACAGTTTTTCCATGCTCTCAAGTGTCTTTTTCACATCCGCCTGGCGTTTCATGCAGAGCGCCACGACAAGCGCATTGATTACACTCAAAGGGGCCACCAGAGAATCGACGATTGATGCCATATCGCTCTTGGCAATCAGCGTACAGGCTGCATAAACATTCATCGGTGAATGCACACTGTCTGTGATCGTAATCACCTTCGCTTTGCGGCTGTTCGCAAATTCCAGTGCCTTCATCGTACGCATCGAATACCGCGGGAAGCTGATGCCGATCACCACATCATCCTCCGTGATGCGGATCATCTGCTCGAAAATCTCGCTGGAACTGTTTGTCTGTACCTGGCGCACATCCGGGAAAATCATATGGAGATAGAACGCCAGAAAGCTTGCAAGCGGCGCGCAGCTCCGAATGCCGACAATGTAGATTGTCCGCGCAGAAAGAATCGTATCCGCAGCGCGCTCAAAGGCGCTCCGGTCCACTTCTTCCAGCGTCATCTTGATTTTTTCAATGTCCGACTGCAGGACGGTCTCCAGAATTTCTCCCTGCGGCACGCGGCCATACGTAAACTGCATCCGCTGCACCGAATTCAGACGGTTCATCACCATCTCCTCCAGTGCGCGCTGGAACTCCGGATATCCCGCGTAGCCAAGCTGCATCGCAAAGCGAACCGTTGTCGATTCGCTGACGCCGACCTGCTGTCCCAGGCGCGCTGCCGTCATTGATACGGCCTGGTCATAATGCGCCGTAATAAAATCTGCCAGCCTCTTCTGTCCTTTGCTCAACTTTCCGTAATTTTGATTCAGACGAATGAGGAGATTCTCGTTCGCTGCCTTCTGCTCTTCTGAAGAAGACTGTTCTTTTTCTTTTTTCATGTTATTTTCTTCCTGATTTGTTTTTCCGATCTGCAAATGCCGTTCGGCATCCACATTTCTTCTTTTGGGGGCATCCTGATTCTTTTTCGGACACACCTCGATCTTTTGAATTATAACACGAATAAATTACTGGCGCAATGGCTGAAAAGCTGAAAAGGAAAGCCGGTGTTCTGCATTCCCTTTTTACGGGGAACACAGAACACCGGCTGATTTTTTACTCAGATTTTATTTAGACCGGATATGCGCCGTCTTTTTTGTCAGCGGCTGCCGGATCTACTTTTGTCTGCTGTGCTTCACGATATTTGAAGAAGTCTACAGCTACCTGCGGGAACAGAGCGTAGGTTAATACGTCCTCATCCTGCTGTTTCCACTGCTCGATCTCTTTCTCCAGTTTCGGAAGCTCCGGCTCAAGCAGGTCTGCGTAGCGGCAGGTGATCGGCTCGGTATCGCCGATGCATTTCTTCTGTACTTCCGGATTGAACGGTTTTACAGTTGCACCGTATTTTCCGGCAAGAACGTCTTTTGTCTCTTTCGTTACCATCTTGTAACGCTCGCCCATCAGGACATTGAATACAGCCTGGGTACCAACGATCTGGGAAGACGGAGTAACCAGCGGGCACTCGCCGAGGTCTTTTCTTACGCGCGGTACTTCTTCGAGTACATCGTAGTATTTGTCCTCTGCGTGCTGCTCTTTTAACTGGCTTGTCAGGTTGGAAAGCATACCGCCCGGTACCTGATACAGAAGAGTCTTGATGTTTACGCCAAGGTTCTTCGGATTCAGAAGGCCTGTATCAAGTGCCTCATCACGCATCGGACGGAAGTAGTCAGCGATCTCTCCCAGAAGCTTCATATCAAGACCTGTATCGTATGGAGTTCCCTTGAAGGTCTCTACCATAACCTCAGTAGCCGGCTGGCTGGTACCCATAGCTAATGGGCTCATTGCTGTATCAATAACATCTGCGCCAGCCTCAACTGCCTTCATATATGTCATGGATGCAACACCAGAGGTGTAGTGGGTATGAATCTGAATCGGAAGCTTTGTTGCGCTCTTAAGAGCTGTAACAAGCTCAGTTGCCTTATACGGAACAAGAAGACCTGCCATATCTTTGATACAGATAGAATCTGCACCCATATCCTCGATACGTTTTGCAAGGTCTGTCCAGTAATCAAGTGTGTAAGCATCTCCAAGTGTGTAAGCCATTGCAACCTGTGCATGTGCTTTTTCCTTGTTTGCTGCTTTTACAGCTGTCTGAAGATTACGAAGGTCATTCATACAGTCAAAGATACGAATGATATCGATACCGTTAGCTGCGGATTTCTGTACAAAATATTCTACTACATCATCTGCATATGGACGATATCCAAGGATATTCTGTCCACGGAACAGCATCTGAAGTTTTGTATTTTTGAAGCCGTCGCGAAGCTTACGAAGTCTTTCCCACGGATCCTCTTTCAGGAAACGTAAGGAAGCATCGAAAGTAGCACCGCCCCAGCACTCTACTGCATAGTAGCCGACTTTGTCAAGCTTCTCAATGATCGGAAGCATCTGCTCTGTGCTCATACGTGTAGCGATCAGGGACTGATGAGCGTCACGCAGGATCGTTTCCACAACTTTCACAGGTTTTTTCTCTATTTCTGCCATAATTATTCTCCTTACAAAATTTTATAAGACGATGGATCAGACGCCAAAGATAGCCATGAATGTACCGGCAGCAACAGCTGTACCGATAACACCGGCAACGTTCGGTCCCATCGCATGCATCAGCAGGAAGTTTGTAGGATCTGCCTCAGCACCAACCTTCTGGGATACACGGGCTGCCATAGGAACTGCAGACACACCTGCGGAACCGATCAGAGGATTGATCTTGCCGCCGGACATTACGCACATCAGTTTACCGAACAGAACACCTGCAGCGGTACCGAACATGAAGGCGATCAGACCCAGAGCTACGATCTTCAGTGTATCAGCATTCAGGAATGCTTCTGCACTGGTGGTAGCACCTACGGAAGTACCCAGCAGAATAACTACGATGTACATCAGAGCATTGGATGCTGTCTCAGTCAGCTGACGAACAACGCCGGACTCACGGAACAGGTTACCTAACATCAGCATACCTACCAGAGGAGCTGTGGTGGGAAGGATCAGACATACAACGATGGTAACAACGATGGGGAACAGGATCTTCTCCAGCTTGGATACCGGACGAAGCTGACCCATCTTGATCTTTCTCTCCTTCTCAGTGGTGAGAAGCTTCATAATAGGGGGCTGGATAATGGGAACCAGTGACATATAGGAATATGCTGCCACCGCGATAGGTCCCAGGATTGCCGTCTGTCCCAGATTACCAGCAAGGAAGATGGAGGTAGGACCGTCAGCACCACCGATGATGGAGATGGCTGCAGCTGCCTTGTCGTTGAATCCCAGCCAGATCGCACCGAAGTATGCTGCGAAAATACCGAACTGTGCAGCTGCTCCCAAAAGAAAGCTCTTAGGGTTTGCGATCAGAGGACCGAAGTCTGTCATGGCACCTACGCCCATGAAGATCAGGGACGGCAGGATTGCCAGTTCATCCAGCTTGTAGAAATAATACAGTAAGCCGCCGGCACCGTTTGCTGCATTTTCAGGGTGCAGCATGATATCGGGGTAAATATTTACCAACAGCATACCAAACGCTATCGGGAGTAAGAGCAGCGGCTCAAACTCATGACGGATAGCTAAATAAAGGAAAAAGCATGCAACCAGAATCATGACATAGTTTCCCCAGGTCAGGTTAAAAAATGCTGTCTGATGTAGGATGTTCATTAAAGTTTCGCCTACATAACTCACAGTGTTTTCCTCCTTGGATTAGTTTAATGTAGCGAGTAATGCACCAGATTCTACGGCATCACCAACTGCTACATCGATACTTGCAACAGTTCCGTCTTCCGGAGCAACGACTGGTGTCTCCATCTTCATGATCTCAAGAACCAGAACAGTGTCTCCCTTCTTTACAGCATCGCCGACTTTCTTCTCAATCTTGAATACCTTTCCGGCAGCTCCTGCTTCAATCTTAATGCTTCCGGCTCCTGCTGAAGCAGCTGGTGCTGCTGCGGCTGCTGGTGCTGCAGCTGGCTTTGCAGCTGTACGTCTCGGTGCTGCTGCGCCGGATGTGCTTCCGGTCTCTTCTACTGTAACATCATAAACGTTACCATTTACGGTAA
>OIDU01000874.1_pt1 | contig 12364 bp, 10 predicted proteins | sample 1581481 | NCBI WGS metagenome assembly OIDU01 (sample SAMEA3882519, study PRJEB24775) | human gut metagenome | biome: human-associated habitat; feature: intestine environment; material: feces | place: Netherlands | collected 2009/2010
AATCCCTGTTCCCCCAGTTGAGGAATTCCCATAAAAGACTATTCCTAGACCTAATCCTAGTATAATTCCACCAAAAATTGATGCTAACAAAGGTTGTTTGGTAAGCGTAGGTAAACCTTCGGTTAATTTAATAAAAGTCGGGAAAACTAGAGATCCATATAAAGTTTTTAGGAGAACTTCGCGGCCAAGGAAGCACCAACATAAAATTAACAAAGGGATAGTTGTCGCTAAGACAAAGTTAGCATTATTCCAACCGAAAAGAGCATTTAAACTAATGGCTAGCCCTCCGACACCACCTGAAGCAATATTATTTTTAACTAAAAGTGAGTTATAACCAACTGCAGATATAAAAGAACCGATTGTAACTAAAAGTATGTCTATTATTCGACGTTTCATATATTATCTCCTAAATATGATATTCCTATTATCAAGTCTTTTTTAGTATCCGTCAAGTAATGACTATTTTGATTGTTTAGAAGGTTATGTTTCACGTGAAACTAGAAATATAACCTTGACAAGAATGGATAAAACAATGTAGAATAATAGTCATCAGAAGAGTAATTCTTCCTTTCTTTTTTAGAGAGCTGGTGTTAGGTGTAAACCAGAATGAAGGTGGAATGAATGGGCTGAGGAAAATTGACGAGTAACGTGAACACATAAACGTTAGGTTTGGCACCCCTTACCGTGCAACTTCTTTGTTGAGAAGTTTTGAGATGATAGCTTTACAAAGAGTTATCAACTGAGGTGGTACCGCGTATCAAAAGTGATTAACGCCCTCACGCATATTTTTGCGTGGGGATTTTTATATTAGAGAGGTAATTATATGGCGAAACCTATTATTTTGACGGGAGACCGTCCAACAGGAAAACTACATCTTGGACACTATGTAGGTAGTCTAAAGAATCGTGTACTGTTACAAAACGAAGATAAATACAAGATGTTTGTATTTTTAGCTGACCAGCAAGCCCTTACTGATCACGCTAAAGAATCAGAAATTATAAAAGAATCGATTGGGAATGTTGCTTTAGATTATCTTTCTGTAGGTTTGGATCCAGCGAAGTCGACTATTTTTATTCAAAGTCAGATTCCTGAGTTAGCTGAGTTGACTATATATTACCTGAACCTAGTTTCATTGGCTCGTTTAGAGCGTAATCCTACAGTTAAGACGGAAATTGCTCAAAAAGGCTTCGGAGAATCTATTCCAACAGGATTTCTAGTTTATCCAATTTCTCAGGCAGCTGATATCACGGCATTTAAAGCTAATTATGTTCCTGTGGGGAATGATCAAAAGCCAATGATTGAGCAGACACGTGAAATTGTACGTAGTTTTAATCATACTTACAACTGCGATATTTTGGTTGAACCAGAGGGAATCTACCCTGAAAATGAGGCTGCAGGACGCCTCCCAGGTCTAGATGGTAATGCTAAGATGTCTAAATCCTTGGGTAATGGAATCTTCCTTTCAGATGATGAGGATACTGTTCGTAAAAAAGTTATGAGCATGTATACTGATCCAAATCATATTCGTGTGGAAGATCCAGGCCAAATCGAAGGTAATATGGTTTTCCATTATCTTGATATCTTTGGTCGCGAAGAAGATGCTGTTACAATTGCTGAAATGAAGGAACATTATCAGCGCGGTGGTTTGGGAGATGTGAAAACAAAACGTTATCTTCTAGAAATTTTAGAACGTGAGTTGACTCCAATTCGTGAACGTCGTTTAGAGTATGCCAAGGATATGGGAGAAGTGTTCCGTATGCTTGAAAATGGTAGTCAAGCTGCACGCGAGGTTGCTGGACAAACATTAGTAGAAGTAAAAGAAGCGATGGGAATTAAATATTTCTAAGAAATAAAAATAGGGGTCCAGATTATCTGGACCCCTATTTTTGTTTGGAAAAAGGTTTTCTTATAATCCTATGCGAAACCTGTTGACAAATCTATTTAGCATGATATGATATTATCAATTAAAAAATAGCTAGGGGTTTTTGTACCTCAAAACTTTGAGAAAAGAGGACGATTATAATGTCAAATTGGGACACTAAATTCTTGAAAAAAGGTTACACTTTTGATGACGTACTGCTTATTCCTGCGGAAAGTCATGTTCTACCAAACAACGTCAACTTGAAGACAAAATTGGCTAAAAATTTGACATTAAATATTCCAATCATCACTGCAGCTATGGATACAGTAACAGATAGTAAGATGGCTATCTCAATTGCTCGTGCAGGTGGCTTGGGTGTTATTCACAAAAACATGTCTATTGCGGAACAAGCTGAAGAAGTTCGCAAAGTAAAACGCTCTGAAAATGGTGTAATCATTGATCCATTCTTCTTAACACCAGAACATAAAGTTTCTGAAGCTGAAGAATTGATGGAACGCTATCATATCTCAGGTGTTCCAATCGTTGAGACACTTGAAAATCGTAAATTGGTTGGTATTATCACAAACCGTGATATGCGCTTTATCTCTAATTACGAGACACCAATTTCAGAACATATGACTTCTGAGCAATTGGTCACTGCTCCAGTTGGAACAGATCTTGAAACTGCTGAAAGCATTCTTCATGAGCACCGCATTGAAAAGTTGCCTTTAGTTGATGAAGAAGGTCGTTTGTCAGGACTCATTACTATTAAGGATATCGAAAAAGTTATTGAGTTTCCTAATGCAGCTAAGGATGAATTTGGTCGTCTATTGGTAGCAGGTGCTGTTGGGGTTACCTCTGATACTTTTGAACGTGCAGAAGCTCTCTTTGAGGCAGGTGCAGACGCTATTGTTATTGATACAGCACATGGTCACTCAGCAGGTGTTCTTCGCAAAATTTCTGAAATTCGTGCTCACTTCCCAGACCGTACTTTGATTGCAGGAAATATTGCAACGGCTGAAGGTGCGCGTTCGCTTTATGAAGCAGGTGTTGATGTCGTTAAAGTAGGTATCGGACCAGGTTCTATTTGTACAACACGTGTGGTTGCGGGTGTGGGGGTACCTCAAGTGACTGCTATTTACGATGCTGCTAGTGTTGCGCGTGAATACGGAAAAACAATCATTGCTGATGGTGGTATCAAATACTCAGGTGATATTGTAAAAGCACTTGCAGCAGGTGGTAACGCTGTAATGCTTGGTTCTATGTTTGCCGGTACTGATGAAGCACCAGGTGAAACTGAGATTTTCCAAGGTCGTAAATACAAGTCTTACCGTGGTATGGGATCAATTGCAGCTATGAAGAAAGGATCAAGTGATCGTTACTTCCAAGGCGCTGTGAACGAAGCTAATAAACTAGTTCCAGAAGGAATTGAAGGCCGTGTAGCTTATAAAGGTTCTGTTGCTGATATCGTATTCCAATTGATTGGAGGCATCCGTGCAGGTATGGGTTATACAGGAGCAGAAGATATCCAAGCTTTACATGACAAAGCTCAGTTTGTTGAAATGTCAGGTGCAGGGCTTATAGAAAGTCACCCTCATGATGTTCAAATTACAAACGAGGCGCCTAACTATTCAGCTCATTAAAAGACACAGAAGTACTTGCCAAGAGGCAAGTACTTTTGTGCATCAATATTTACATTAAGTTTACAATACATTCACGACAATAGAGTTGTTATTATAGGATTTAGGAGAAAGTTGTTTACAAGATATCCAATGTTTATTGTCACAGTTGTCAACAAAAAAAGCAGTTCATTAATCGACTTGCTTTTCATAAATAGTACCATTCTTAACTAAGAAGGTCTTTAAATTGGGTGGTAGGTTGCTAAGATGATCGAGTGAGGTTGTCGTCATGAAAGTTTGGACCTCTTCATCAATACTTTCTAGCAATTTAAGTTGACGGTGATTGTCAAGTTCACTCATGACATCGTCAAGGAGAAGAATAGGAAATTCCTCTGTCACTTTTTTAATTAGAGCAATCTCAGCCATTTTTAATGAAAGAATAAGGCTACGTTGCTGCCCTTGACTACCGAAAGATGCGTTCATGTCATTAATGTAAAATTTTAAATCATCCCTATGTGGACCAACACCGGTATTCTTTTTGAAGATATCTCTTTTGTGATTCTGGTTTAATGTAGTTAAAAATGCTTCTCGAATATCTTTGCTATTTTGTATTGGGATGTTAGATTCATAGGAAATTTTAAGACGCTCAATCTGATTTGAGAGAATACTATGATGTCCATCAGCTTCCTCTTCTAATTGCTTGATAAATTCTAGTCTATGTTTAATAACTCGTGCTCCAAAATCGGCAAGCTGTTCATCTAAAACTGAGAGGAAATTAATGTCTACCTTGTCAGTAGATTTGAGATAGGCATTACGCTGCTTAAGAACATGATTGTAATTTGATAGGTCTGAGAGGTAAACAGGCTTAATCTGTCCTAAATCAATATCTATAAATTTACGTCTTAGACTTGGAGATCCTTTTACAAGTTGTAAATCCTCAGGAGCAAAGAGTACCACCGTCATGTGACCTATATAATCAGATAATTTTGCCTGCTTGAGGTAGTTGACCTTTGTAACTCGTCCCTTATTAGATAAGTTGATTTCCAGAGGTAGGTTTCCACTATGACGATGCACGATGCCGTTTAGTTTAAGACTATTTTGCTGGAACTGAATTAGTTCCTTGTCTAAATGGGTCCGATGACTACGTGTTAAGGCTAGAAAATAGATAGCTTCAAGAATATTTGTTTTTCCTTGGGCATTTCGTCCAAGAAAAATATTGAGATGTGGTGAAAAGCTCACAGAGGCTTCAGAATAATTTCTAAAGTGTTGAATATCAATTTTTTTAAGCCACATGGTTAGATTCCTGGGAAACGGACAGGTTTCCTTTTTGTTTTATTACTTTCTTTTGTTTGGTGTTTTTTTTTTTTTCTTTTTGTTATCTTTATTCATTTTTTTTACAATAGCATAAACACGTGCTCTCTCAGCGACTTCTTTTTTATGTTTTTCAATTTCACTTTGTGTAGGAACTACGATAGTAATTTCAAGCTCTTCAGACGGTATGGTAATAACATCTCCATAACGAAGTTTTTTTCCACGCCGTTTTTCCTCCTCACCGTTGAATAAAACAACATTGTTAGCTAAAAAGCCCTTAATAGCTCCACCACTGTGAATGATGCTTAATTCTTTTAAAAGTGCCTGTAGTGTTATGTATCCATCAAATAATTTATATTCCATAGAACCTCAACTTTCTCTTGAGATAAGATAGCATAAAAATGGTATAATTGAAAGCATAAACTTTGCTAGAGGTTATCAATGAAAATTGCTGATGGTGTATATGTACACTTCATTCCAACACAAAAATATAAAACTAACCGTATTGTTTTTCGAATGACAGGTTCTTTGAATAAACAAACAATTGCTAAACGGGCTCTAGTTTCACAAATGTTAACTACAGCTAATCAGACATATCCAACAGTACAGTCTTTCAAAGAGAGATTAGCTTCACTTTATGGGACACAGTTATCAACTAAAGTGTCAACAAAAGGGTTGACACATAGTGTTGACATAGAGTTGACATACCTGAAAGACTTCTTTATTCCAATGAATACAAGTTTATTTTGGGAAGTCTTAGGTTTTTTGATGGATTGTCTTTATAATCCATTGTCAATAGTAGCGCAATACCAAAACAAAGTATTTGACATAGAAAAACAAAATTTAATGACCTACCTGGATGTTGATACAGAGAATAATTACTACTATAGTGAAGTTCAGGGACGAGAGCTTTACTTTGTAAACGAGGCTTTGAAAGTTCCCAAGTATGGGCGAGTAGAGCTTGTTGAAGCCGAGACATCGTTTACAGCTTATCAAGAATTTCAAAGCATGTTAACTAAAGATCGAATTGATATCTTTATGGTTGGGGAATTTGATGACTATCAAGTACTCCGAGGTTTACACAGATTTCCTTTAGAGGGACGCCAAGTTGATTTACAGTTTAGTTATAATCAACCTTATTCTAAAGTTGTGAAAGAAAAGATAGAGACTAGACAGACTAGTCAATCTATTTTACAGTTAGGTTATCAATTTCCTTGTCAATATGGAGATAAAGATTATTTTGCTTTAATTGTATTTAATGGCATGTTGGGTGAATTTGCTCACTCAGCTTTATTTACAAAGATTCGAGAAAAAGAAGGATTAGCTTATTCAATTGGTAGTCAATTTGATGCCTTTACAGGTTTACTAGAAATTTACGCTGGAATTGAAAAATCTAATAGAAATCAAGCTATGCGAGGGATTATCAGAGAGTTGAATCACATTAAATTAGGACGTTTTTCAAGTTCCCTTTTTAATCAAACCAAAAAAATTATACGGATGAATGCCCTTCTCTCTGAGGATCATGCATTAACACTAGTAGAACAACATTTTAATAAGGTTATTTTTGGCGATAAAAAGATCTCATTAGAGGATTGGTTAGATAAAATCGAGAAGGTTACTAAAAAAGATGTTTGCCGTATAGCACGTCAAGTCAAGCTACAAAGTTTGTTCTTTTTAGAAGGAGTGTCTTAGAATGGCTGCTTTGAAAAAACGTTATTATCCAAAGATTGCTGAAGAAGTTTATTTAGCAACTTTAGATAATGGTATGTCGTTATCTATTATCAAGAAAAAAGGATTCATTGAAAAAGCTGCCTTTCTGTCTACAAATTTTGGGGCACTAGATAATCGCTTTTATATTGATGGTAAGTTGCAGACATACCCTGCTGGTATTGCTCATTTTCTTGAACACAAGTTATTTGAGGATGATCAGGGAAGGGATGTTACATTGGACTTTGTAAAGCTAGGAGCTGATGTCAATGCTTTTACCACCTTGGATAGGACAACATATTATTTTTCAACAATTGATCACTTTGAGGAGTCACTGGAGCTTTTGCTGAAGTTTACAAGTGAGTTTACAAGTTCCGAAGATACTGTCAACCATGGAAAAAGAATCATTGAACAAGAAATAAACATGTATCAGGATGATCCTGATTATAGAGTTTATTTAGGGTGTTTACAAAGCTTGTATCCCAATACTATATTAGGTCAAGATATTGCTGGAAGTATTGATAGCATTAAAAAAATTACTGCAAAGGATTTAAAAAATAATTTTGATTATTTTTATAGACCGGAGAACTGTCATCTTGTCTTAATAGGCAATTTTGATATTGAACAAATTTACAGATTTGTAAAGGAAACGCGAAGTGAATTTACAATATCTCATAAAACAGTTGAAAAAGAAAAGCAACCCATTGAGGAGAATATCCAAAAGTTAGATAGTCTTCAAATGGACATCTCGATTTCAAAACTAGCCATTGGTTTTAAGAACGTCCATTTTTCCGATAATTATATGAGAGAGAGCATATTGGTACAATTGTTATTTAATTTATTGTTTGGATGGACATCGCCTTATTATAAAAATTGGTATGCTGAAGGAAAAATAGATGAGTCTATGTCAATTGAATATGAGGTATCTAGTAGATATTCATTTGTTATTATGACTATGGACACTGCAGAACCCATCCGTATGTCAAGTTTAATTCGTCAAGTGATGACATCGGCAGATAAACAAAGATTGTTGACAGAAGAAGCATTGGATCTACAAAAGAAAGCTTTGTATGGTGAATTTTTACGTAGTTTAGACAATATTCAGAATTTAGGTAGCCAGTATTTAGCTTACTCAGATGATGGCAAAACTTACTTTGATTTTGGTCAGTATTACTTCTAAGGATTTGAAGGATTTTTTTAATCACTATCTCTCAAATCTGGTGATTACCGATTTTGTTGTCTTCCCTAAATAAGTAAATATTTGCTATAATATAAACACTAAAACAAAGAAGAATATTAGAAAGGGGAAAAATGAAGCGATACTCTCTTGGTGAGCAATTACGTGCAGCACGAATAAAAAAAGAATTAAGTTTATATGATGTAGAAAAAGTTTCAGGGGTTGAAGCGCAGTATCTTCTAGCTATGGAAATGGATCAACTTAAAGCTTTACCCAAGGACATTCAGCAAGAAGCACTTGAAAAGTACGCTACTTCGGTTGATTTAGATGGAAAACATCTGTACGAAGAGCAGAAAAAGAATGAGCGAAAAGTTAAAGAAGAAAAGAAACAAGTTGAACGTAAGGAAGATATTTTAGATACTAAAGTCCCCATGTCACGTTTTTCAAAACTTAAACGTGAAGAAAAAAGAAAGTCTAACTATATCCCCTTACTAATTCTGAGTGCGGTTTCATTACTTATCATCTGTTCAGTTGGATATATTATTATTAGACACCTCTCTAACCAACCTCAGGTGATTAAGCCCAATACTATCTCTACAGCTAATCACTTATCAATTGCAAGTGGAGCTAAGTCGTCTCGAAGCATTTCTGAGGTTACAGTATCGGGGGCCAATGTTACAACAACAACTCAAGGAAATCAATTAATGGTTGATCTCTCCAATGTAAAATCTTCAGTAGTTTTAGAAGTGGAGTTATCAGAAAATAGTAACGATACATGGTTTTCTGTAGATAACTCAGATACTTCAGAGAGTTATTATCTTTCAAAAACGAATAAATCAAAATACTCTTTGGATCTTTCTGATAAAATCAAAACAACTCAAATTATTATCGCTCAACCTTCAAAAGTTACTCTCAAGGTAAATGGAGAGTCACTTGATTTATCTCAACTAGATCAAAATACACCTAGCTACCTAACATTAAGAATCCAATAGAATCGAGAAGAAATGTTTAAAAAAGAAAATTTACCTAACTTATTGACACTTGCTAGAATTATCTTAATTCCCATCTTTTTATTGATGACATCACTTGCGTCGAGCAATGTGATGCATATTGCGGCAGCAGTTGTTTTTGCCATTGCTAGCATTACAGATTATTTAGATGGCTATTTGGCACGAAAATGGCATGTTGTTACTAATTTTGGGAAATTTGCAGATCCTTTAGCGGATAAAATGTTGGTAATGTCAGCTTTTATTATGTTAGTAGGTATTAATCAAGCACCTGCTTGGGTTATTTCAGTTATCATCTGTCGGGAGTTGGCAGTTACAGGACTTCGTCTTTTGTTAGTCGAAAACGGTGGCACAGTTCTCGCTGCAGCTATGCCTGGTAAGATTAAAACAGTGACTCAGATGATATCTATTATTTTGTTATTGTGTCATGTGCATTTTGTAGGGACAATCATGCTGTATGTAGCTTTATTCTTTACGATTTACTCAGGCTATGATTATTTCAAGGGTGCAGGTTTCTTGTTTAAGGACACCTTTAAGTAGTACGATAAACCAATGATTGAAATAAAAAATTTAAAATTTAAATATAATCAAGATCAAACCTCCTATACTCTGAATGATGTATCGTTTCACGTGAAACATGGGGAATGGTTATCCATTGTAGGCCATAACGGATCTGGAAAATCCACGACAGCACGTCTAATTGGCGGACTTTTAGTGGCAGATTCTGGGCAGATCATTGTTGATGGTCAGGAATTAACAGAAGAGACTGTCTGGGATATTCGTGATAAAATTGGTATGGTTTTTCAAAATCCAGATAATCAATTTGTTGGAGCTACTGTTGAAGATGATGTTGCTTTCGGTCTTGAAAATAAGGGACTTCCCTATAAAGAGATGGTTTCTAGAGTTCAAGAGGCATTGTCTTTTGTAGGCATGATGGATTTTAAGGACAGAGAACCAGCCAGACTATCTGGAGGTCAAAAACAACGTGTGGCTATTGCTGGAATTATTGCCATGAGACCATCTATTTTGATTTTGGATGAAGCAACAAGTTCCATTGATACACATACGGAGCGTATTGTTCAGGAAGGTATGGATAAGTTGATGGAAGGAAGAACAGTATTTGTGATTGCGCATAGACTTTCAACGATTCAAAATAGTGATGCGATCATGGTATTAGAACAAGGTCGTATTATTGAGCGTGGTAATCATGAGGATTTGTTGAAACAAAAGGGTAAATACTATCAATTGTACACGGGTGCTTTTGAGTTAGACTAAATTTTAAATTTAAGCTTGCATATATTTTGATTATGTTATAAAATATATGCGTTGTCGACGTAGCTCAGCTGGATAGAGCATGCGCCTTCTAAGCGCACGGTCGGGGGTTCGAATCCCTCCGTCGACGCCATTTTTAAGAATTAGCCCTTATATAAGGGCTTTTTTTCTATTTATAGATAGTTTTGAAAACCTTTTCGAAAACCTTTATAAAAAAAACAAAGAAACATTACGTCTCTTTGTTGAAAAGGTTTAATAAAAATATTGATGTTAAGATTTAATAAACTGGAATTTAACGTTCACTCATATATTGTTTTATTTCATCAGAAGTCAATTTTCGTACTTCTGTATGTGAATATTCTTTATACTCTCCAACATTAAACACAGGTGTCATTTGTTTGCATTTCTTGTCTTTATTCTTTTTCAAGAATAGATGTAAATCCTCATTCCCGGCGAATATTTTATAAGATACTCTGCCTTTACTGTTCTCTATCTCATAAATACCACATGAACTTTTCGTTGTATAATCGGCTGTTCGTAAATAAAGTTTTGCAATTTCCAATGACTTAAAAGGAAAATTCCATCTTTGTAATCCTCTGTTTGGGTCATGTTCAATACAAATGCAACGTCCACAAGTTCCACAAATATATTGAGTGTGGTTTTCTAAGCAGTCCAAGGGATTTAGTAATGGTGTTATTCTATTTTCATCAGAGTAACATTCTTCACACATTTTTCTTTTCGCTCCTTATCAAATTCTAATTTATCTATAATTTAGACTTCATTATAATCATGTTGATTGAATTATCAATAGAAAATTTTATCTGTTTTGTGTGTTTGTGTTAACACAATGGTTTGTAAAAAGGATTATTATATGCATAGAACTACTACAAGACTACTACTTGCAGATGTGTTCTGAAAACACTCCTCTCCGTCTAACTAACGGAGTCTTGGGTGTTTTTTTTATTTGCTAATTCAATTAAAATAGTATTGAAAAGAGTAGGTGGTTTTGTGAAACGAACGAATGATAATTTGACTATAATAAATGACTTACAAAAAGAGATTCAATGCTTGAAGAACATTTTGGATCGAGAAGGAATTTCTTATCAGAAAGAATTGGATCAATTAAAGAGTTCTACAAATACAGAACCTTTTGAAACAAATCAAGGAAGTCGTATTGTTTTTCCAAATGAAATCACAAAAGATATGGCAAATCGATTTTTTGCGCGTTTTTGGGGTCGTACAGACGTATACGCAAAAAGAGTAGAAAACAAGAAAACAAATAAAGCGGGATACTATCCACAATGTATTAATTTTTGGTCGGATGGTTGTGGCAAGAAATGGAATGCAGGGTTTCGTTGCCAAGATTGTCATTACCAAAAGTATAAAGCTTTGACAATTGATAGTATTATGTCACATTTAAAAGGAAATGAAGTGATTGGTGTTTATCCATTGTATAAAGATAATACGTGTCGATTTTTAGTCTTTGATTTTGATAATCATGATAAAGATGCAGGAAATGATTTTGCAAATATAGATGAGAGTTGGAAAGAAGAAGTTGATGCGATGCGTGAGATTTGTCAATTAAATGGAATTGATCCATTGATTGAGCGTTCCAGATCTGGTAAAGGAGCGCATATTTGGATTTTCTTTGATAAACCGATTTCAGCTATTTTGGCAAGAAATTTTGGGAATGCTTTATTGGATAAAGGGGCAGAACAAGTGAATTTAAAATCATTTAAATACTATGATCGTATGATACCAGCACAAGATAGTATGCCAAAGGGTGGCCTGGGAAATTTAATCGCATTGCCATTACAAGGACGAGCATTGAAAGATGGCAACAGTGCATTTATTGATGAAAATTGGAATGCCTATTCAAATCAATGGAATATATTGTGGTCTAAGCCTAAGCTTTCACAGTCGTTTATTGAAGAAAAGATAAAAGAATGGCATGGAAATTCAGATGATAAACCTTGGGATTCTGTTAAAGAATTTGAAAAGAATGAAGTGGATGGAAAAATGCATATCATTTTATCAAATGGTATTTATGTGGATACTTCAAATTTAAGCGTATCTATTCAAAATAAAGTTCGCAAATTGGCTAGAATTAGTAATCCTATTTATTATAAAAATCAAGGTATGGGAATTTCTACTTTTGGCATGTATAAATATATTTATCTTGGTGAAGATCACAATAGTGGATATATACAAATTCCTAGAGGTTGTTATGATACTTTAATTTCGTATAATAAGAACGCTCGGATTCAAATGATGATTGATGATAAAAGGCAACAAGGAAGAAGTATTGATGTTACTTTTAAGGGAGAGTTAAAACCTGAACAAAATGTAGCTCTAAATAAAATGATTGAGCATGATAATGGTATTTTATTAGCAACTACAGCTTTTGGTA
>OIDU01000879.1_pt1 | contig 12231 bp, 15 predicted proteins | sample 1581481 | NCBI WGS metagenome assembly OIDU01 (sample SAMEA3882519, study PRJEB24775) | human gut metagenome | biome: human-associated habitat; feature: intestine environment; material: feces | place: Netherlands | collected 2009/2010
AATCCTTTGTTGCACGACACAGGGAGTAGTTGGGATCTTCCTTGTTCAGCCAGTAATACTCATCCAGCACGCTGGCTCCGGGTACTTCCAGAGAGGGAATGCTGCGGAATAGATCCCACAGACATTCGAAATGGTTCTCCATCTCACGTCCGCCACGCATGACGTAGCCTCTGGTAGGATCGAAGATACCGTCACAAGCACCGCCTGCGATATCCATTGCCTCTAAGATATGGATGTGGGAACCGGGCATCTGCCCGTCACGTACCAGGAAGCATGCTGCTGCTAAAGATGCCAGTCCGCTACCTACGATGTAAGCATTCTTCTCATCCACTCCTGCTGGCTTCTTAGGTCTTGCGAAGGCCTCGTAGTTACCGTTGGAATAATAGATGCCTTTGCTGTTCTTGTCGTATCTTCCAAGCTCGGTGTTGCGGTAGTCCTTCTTGGCTGCCTTGACGGCTGCCTTTCTCTCCTCCTTTTTCACCTCTGCCTTATGTCCTTTGGTTACTGCTGCCACTGCGCCTGCACCTACTGCCAGTGCTGCCAGGCCCAGTCCAATATTATTCTTTTTTGCCATAATGATTACCACCTTTCTTTGATGACTCTCAAATGTTTTTCTGTTTACAAATAGTATCCTACTTCTTTTTTATAAGAAAACCAATTTACAAAAGAGGGCAAATGATAAAGTTTTTATCATCCTGCCCTTTTTGTAAAGTACTTATACCATTTCAGTACTATTTCAGAATTTCTTTTCCGTGTGCTCAAAATTTTCGATGGATCGGCTGATGTTTCCATAAAGAGTGATCGCCAGTTCTTCAACGATCTTATGATAATCATCCTTCATTCCCCGGTCGATCCAGTCTAACATCACACCCACAAAACCGTATTTGTAAAATCCGGCAATGAATTCCTTGTGTTCCTCCGCCAACTGCATACCGGCGCATTTTTCTTCCACCACGTCCGCAATGAGCTGGTAGGTCAGCTTGTTTAAGTAGCTTTCGATCTTCTGGCGATCCACGCAGCGGTAGATATTCATAATAAAAGGTTTGTTCTCCTGCACTGCCTCGAAAATCTGACAGAAGCCTTCCTGCCAGTTCTCATAGGTCTTCTTCCCCTGCAGTGCCTTCGTGCCGTCTTCCACACAAACCCACTCTACCAGATCATAAATATCTTTGAAATGATAATAGAAAGCCATGCGGCTGATACCGCAGTCCTCTGCAAGTTCGTTAATGGTGATCTTATCCAGAGACTTCGTGAGAAGTTCTTTTTTCAAAGCTGCTTCCAGTGCCAGTTTCGTTATATTGGCCATAGCCCATCCTCCACTGTTTTTATGTATTTGCTTCCACAGGATATTATTCGCTAAGGTTGTCGTTCGTCAATTATGTAAACATGTTGACTTCCTTATACTCATTATATTGTACGACAATAGACTCAAAATGAGCAAATTAACTTTTTATAAAAAAACTCTTGCTTTTTGTAAAATTCCATGGTATTATCTTACTTGCGTTTCGGGGTGTGGCTCAGCTTGGTTAGAGCGCCGTCTTAGGGAGGCGGAGGTCGCGAGTTCGAATCCCGCCACTCCGATCCAAAAAAGTCCTTGATTTTTCAAGGACTTTTTTGTGTTGCATTTCATGTTGCAATCCGATATTCACTTTTTGTAACGCTTCCGGCATAGCTCCTTTACATGGACAGACATGTCATGAATGCTCTTTCACATACTGCAGAAATTCCGGTGTTTTTGACCAGTATTTTACACCCCAGTTTTCAAAATTCCATTCTTCCATGTAATCGTTACACTCGAAATCTACATAATATATTTCTTCGTTATGTACAACAAAATTCGTTGGAAAATAATCAATATTTGTATTGGCAGCATATAACAGCGCACACATTCTATGCAATTGCTCGATATAGTCCGTTTTCATCTTGTCTTCTAAAACCAACTGATAAATCGTATCGCCGTCAATAAACTCCTTCAAAATGCGTTCATTTTTCACATCTGCTTCAAGCATGGCAGGCATTTTTATTCCGATTTCTTTCAATTTCTTGTAATCCCTGATTTCTGCCTCAAGCTTGTTTCCGAACTGATAATAATCACAAGGTTCATGATGTATCTGCTTCAAAACATACCTGTTATTTCCGGACTCTGCCAAATAAGAATAACCGCCTTTCCCCTTTCCCAGCAATTTAATTATTGTATAGCTTTTCCCATTTACGGTCATTTCTTTATTCATATGTTTTCCTCTGTTCTACGCCACATAGATTACTGATTTTTAAAATTCCGCAAACCTTTCCCGGCTTGCGGAACCTTCCAAACATATTATATTTTTTCCACGCACCGGATCAGTGCATCCACATTTTCTTCCTTCGTCGCCCAGCCGGTACAGAATCGCACGCAACTGTGTGCGGCATCGATCCGCTGGTCATAGCTGTACTCGAACTGCTCTGCGATTTTTTCAAGATGAGCATCCGGTACAATGACGAAGATCTGATTCGTCCGGTTGGGTGCCAGATAAGTGTAGCCCTTTGCCGTAAATGCTTCCCGCAGCTTCTCCGCCATGGCAATGGCATGGGCGGAGATCTCCTGATAGAGACCATCAGTGAAAAGAGCGTCAAACTGCAGACCCAACAGTCTTCCCTTGGCCAGCATGCCACCGTTCTGCTTGATGAGATATCGGAAATCCTGTGCAAGCTCCGGGTTTTTGATCACTACTGCTTCTCCGAACAATGCTCCGACCTTGGTTCCACCAATATAAAACACATCACAAAGCGCCGCGATATCCGGCAATGTCAGATCGTTGTCCGGTGCTGCCAGTCCGTAGCCCAGTCTGGCGCCATCTAAGAACAGATACAGTCCGTATTTGTGACAGGTCTCAGACAAAGCGGTCAGTTCTGCTTTACTATAAATGGTTCCAACCTCTGTGGGATTGGAAATATAAACCATTTTCGGCTGTACCATGTGCTCAAAGCTGTCGTTGTGAATATGGGCTTCGTAAGCCTCTGCTACCTGCGCTGCCGTGATCTTGCCGTCAGGACTTGGCAGTCCCAGTACCTTATGTCCGCAGGCTTCCACCGCACCGGTCTCATGGACATTGATATGTCCTGTGACAGCGCAGAGCACGCCCTGGTGCCTGCGAAGTGCCGCATTGATCACGGTGACATTGGTCTGGGTTCCACCTACCAGAAAATGTACTGCCAGGCTGTCATCCCCACAGGCCTTACGGATCTTTGCGCGCGCCTCTTCACAGTATTTGTCCTCACTGTAGCCCGGTGTCTGCTCCATATTGGTCTGCACCAGACGCTCTAATACCTTGGGATGCGCTCCCTCGTTGTAATCACACTGAAATAATATTTTCTCACTCATGCTTTACTCTCATTTATAACGCCTTTCTTATAAAGGCGCTACATCCTTTCTGCTACTCTGTTCCGGTGCATTGTCGCCATTTTTCTCCCGTCACCCACATTCCCTTGTGACCCTAGAGTAACTTGCCTCGGTAGCCGTTTTGTAATCATTGCCTTTGCAGTTCATTCATCAGTCTTTGGTCCCCAACACCTTCACAAGATATTCCCACACTCTCTTCGTGGAGGAAATGCTTAAGGTCTCTTCTGTCGTGTGAATATCCTTCATATCGGGTCCCATGGATACGCAATCCAAATCCGAAATCTTGCTGCCTAACAGTCCGCATTCCAGGCCTGCATGGATAGCCTCCACCTTGGGCTCAGTACCGTACATTTCCGCATACAGCTTCACCATTTTTTCCCGCAGTGGAGAATGCACACGATATTTCCAACCGGGATAATCTCCGGTCACCACGTAATTGCCGCCTGTCAGCTCCACCAGTGCGGAAACCTTTGCGATCAGGTTATCCTTCTCGCTTTCCACGCTGCTTCTGACAGAATACTCTGCCCGTAAAACTTCCGCATCCGCTTTCAGGATCCCCAGATTCAGGGAAGTCTGTACCAGCCCCGGCATATCTGCGCTCATGGCCTGTACTCCATTGGGCGTTGCCTGCAAAAAGGCTGCCACACGTTTTGTCTCTTCCGGTGCAGCACAGGTTATTGTCTCTGCAGTGTCTGTTAACTTTTTCGCGGTTACCTTTACGTCCGGATCCTTGGTAGCCAGCTCGTCCCCCAATGCTGCTGCCAAAGCTGCTACCTGCTGCTCTAAGCTTACCGCATCTGTTTCCTCTACTACGACAACCGCTTTCGTCTGTCTGGGAATCGCATTGTCTGCCAGTCCTCCGTCCGCAGATACCAGTCCTACGGGCATTTTCTCAGACAGTTTCCACAGAAGTCTTCCCAGGATACAGTTGGAATTGCCTCTTTCCTTGTGGATCTCTCCGCCGGAATGTCCTCCTAAGAGGCCGGAGACTTCCAGCTCATAGCGCACGCCCGTAAGCTCCTGTTTTTTCATCGGAAAACGGCAGTTCACTCTGGCACCGCCGGCACAGCTGGTCAGGAAAATGCCTTCATCCTCGGAATCCAGGTTGATCATGCGATGTCCCTGTAACATAGACAGATCGATCTCTCTGGCACCGTCCATCCCGACTTCCTCATCCACCGTAATGATGACCTCCAAACGGGGATGCCTGATGTCCTCGGAATCCAATAATGCCAATGCATAAGCCACAGCGATACCATCATCGCCGCCGAGGCTGGTACCCTCTGCGTAGATATTGTCTCCGTCAATGCCAATCTTCAATCCTTCCGTCTTCATATCCATGGTGCATTCCGGTGTCTGCACCGCTACCATATCCATGTGTCCCTGCAGGATCACTACCGGCTCATTCTCATATCCGGGAGTTGCTTCCTTGACAATGATTACATTTTTCATAGCATCCTGTATATAGAAGAGATTGTGTGCTTTTGCAAAATCTACCAGAAAATCACTGATCTGCTCCACATTGCCGGATCCGTGAGGGATCTTCGTGATCTCTTCAAAATAGTAAAATACTTTCTTCGGTTCTAAATTCGCTAAAACAGCCATTTTCATTTCCTCATTTCTGTTCTTTGTTTGGATCCATTTTGCCTGCAGATCGTCCTATACAATCTCAAAGCTCGTAACGATCCGCACAATCCCAGTATAAGTATTTGCTATTTTTCTGTCAAGAATAGAAAAAGGCACACGGATTACGCATAATGATATTGTTTCCTCTTCGCAATCAAAAATCCGATGGTCACGAACAGCGCTAAAAATTCCGCAATCACGATGGACAACCATACGCCGGTAATACCGATCAGTCCCGGCAGGATCAACACGATAATGATCTGGAACACAAAGGTCCGCAGGAAAGAGATTGCCGCAGACACTGCTCCGTTATTCAGTGCCGTGAAGAAAGAAGATCCCCAGACATTCATGCCTCTCACCAGGAATGCGATAGCATAGATCCGAAATCCCCAAGTCGTCATCTCTAGCAATTTCTGGTCATAGTTTGCAAAAATCTTCACCAACGGCCCTGCCAGAATCTGGGAAGCCGTAAGTAATATCACACCGCAGGCCGATATGATGACCAGACTTTTCCGGCACAGATTCTTCAATTCCACATGATTGCCCGCACCGTAGTGGAAGCTTACGATAGGTGCAGATCCCAGGGAATAACCGAGATACAAGGTCATGAAGATAATATCCACATACATAATGATACCATATGCCGCCACGCCGTTTTCTCCGGCCGCTTCCATCAGCTGAAAGTTATAGAGCACACCGACAATGGATGTAGACAGATTCGTCACCAGTTCGGAAGAACCGTTCATACAAGTCTGCCAGATAACTTTTCCGTGCCACTTTGTCTTTCCAAGTCGTAACAGACTGCTGTTTTTTCCGGCAAAATAAATGATCGGAATCACTCCACCGACGGCTTGTCCTGCTGCCGTTGCCAGCGCCGCTCCTGCCAGTCCCAGGGGGAATACCACGATCAACACATAATCCAGCACCGCATTGGTCAGTCCCGCCAGGACATTGATCTTCAGGCTGAGTGTCGGTTTCTCCGCTGCGATGAAAAAGCTCTGAAACAAATACTGCATGACAAATGCCGGTGTGGATAAAAACAAGATACGGGAATATAACACACAATCCGCCTCCAGATTACCGCTTGCTCCCAGTGTCAATGCGATCTGCGGTGCAAATGCATATCCGATCAGTCCCAGGACAACAGACGCAACCAGTGTCACGTATACGATCAGAGAAAAATATTCATTCGCCAGTTCCTTTTTCCCCTCTCCCAGAGTCATGGATACCACGGCGCTTCCACCGGTCCCCGCCATGAAACCGATCGTTCCTACGCCCATCAGCACCGGCATCACCAGATTCAGCGCTGCAAAAGGTGTTTTCCCCACAAAGTTAGACACAAAAAATCCATCTACAATACTGTAGATTGAAGTACATAACAACATTAAAATGGATGGTGCCACGAAACGCAGCAATCGTTTATAGTCAAAATGATCTGATAATTGTATTTTCATAAAACCCCTCATTTCTGAGTGAAGCATATTTTTCACACTACTCTCTTTCTTTCTTGATATTTGCAATTTCCTCCCGGAATAATTCTGTCTGCCTTTTCATGATCTGCAGGAACTTTTCCATTTCCTGCTCTCCTAAGCTTTCCGTTGCCCGTACTTCAGCATCCATCAGGGGATCTACGATCTGTTCCACCAGCTTTTCTCCCTTTTCCGTCAGGTATATCTTCTTATTCTTGCGGTTGCCTTCTGCTGCACGAAGTGTGAGCAAGCCATCCTCTTCCATATGTTTCAAAGCGGAATTCACCGTCTGCGGCGTGTAAAACCAATAGTTGCAGATTTCTCTCTGTGTGAAAGTCTCTCCTTCCCTCTCCCTGATGCAATAGAGGATCCAGAACGCGGTTTCCGACAGGTTACAGTTCTTAGCATACACACGGTAAATATCATCCAATTCCCTCAATAACTGATTATATAGAGCCATTTGTTTCATAGCTTTTCTTTTCTGCTCTTCCATACGCTTCCAGTCTCCTTTTAAATACATTTTATCCGATATCGGATAATTTTGTATTATAATCCGAAATCGGATGATTGTCAACTCATAAAAAAGTGCACTGAAAGAACACATCCCATTGTGTCTTTCCATGCATCGTTGTATAATAACTTCAGCATCAGTTCCGGGAGGAGTGCGGTACGCCCGTATCGCCAGTGTCTAGGTTCACCTTATTGAATATCCCATAGAGCACTCGGCGGCTGATGCTATTCTGAAATATTCTGTATATCTTTTATATTTATTATGTTACCCCAAGACACTATTATTTTATATTTATACAAGGAGCGTTTATTATGAACAAACTTATGTATTCGGCACTTTTTCATAAGGCCGACGAAGGAGGCTTTTGGGTTTCGTTTCCTGATTTTCCAGAATGTCTGACACAAGGAACGAGCCTGTGGAATGCCTACGAAATGGCACGTGATGCTGTCAAACTTGCTATAATATCGCGTTTGGAAAACGGTGAACCGTTGCCTGCATCCACCGATATACACATATTTACTTCAGATACTATCAGTTTATATGTAGATATTACTTGGGAATCTACATAGTTTAAATCTGTATAACACATTTTGTTTCTATAAGCTCGCATTATTAACAGTTTGACTTTCGGTATCGTATGTGATACTATTTAAGCATAAAAAGAGGTTTTATGAGTACAATAGAAAAAAGATTAAAAAAATTCTACAGAAAGCCTTCTTATTTTGGATGTGAAATTGTAACCGGCGGTAATCACAGCCAAAAAGTTGTTCACAAGTCATCCGGTACCGTAATCCCGATTCCTATGCATGGAAACTGTATCGGCGAAGCCTATGTGAAAGAACTCAAAAATCTTTTCGATCAGATTAAAGGAGAATAGGTATGAAATACGAATTTGAAGTCTATCAAATGAAAGTTGAAGATCACTTATTCTGGGTAGCTAAAAGTAAAATTTTAAAAGGTTGTGTTGGTCAAGGTGAAACAACCGCCGAAGCTGTCAATGAATTAGAAGGAAACGAATTTGAATGGTTGGAAACTGCCAAGCAATGTGGCATTCCTATTCCCGATATGCATGTAAGAACAGATTCACCGCAATACAGCGGGAAAATTTCTCTACGTTTCTCTCCTTTCGTTCACGAACAAGCTTCTGACCTTGCAAAGAAACAGGGTATCAGTCTTAATCAGTATATTAACGATGCAATCGTATACTACAACAGCATGCTGAATGAAAGAAATACCAGTAATTCAAAAAGTACTAAAAGTATTGATAAAACATCTAATTCAATCATACAATTCGGTCAATCTTAATACTATTGCTTCAAAAGTATGATTTTAAAATTAGGACTAGAAAAAAAGAAGAACATAGGTTATAATATTCTAAGTCCTTTGCAGATATGGTTCATCGGTAGAACGCTAGCTTCCCAAGCTGGAAAGGCGGGTTCGACTCCCGTTATCTGCTTCGTTCATTTGCTTAAAAAGCGTGAAAGTCGGTATCCTATTGGCTTTCACGCTTTTTCAAATTACATATTTTCACAACAGTGTTGTTGCTTTTACTTATCCAAGACTCCCAACCACTTCAGAGCGTTCCAAATGCCGTCTTTATCCACGTCCGTGGTGATATAATCTGCCGCTTGCAGCACCTGTTTACTGGAATTACCCATGGCAATGCTGGTGTGGGCATACTTTAACATCGGCAGGTCGTTATTGCTGTCTCCGATGGCCACAGTGTCTTCCATGGGGATCTTCAAATAGTCCGTAATGTAACGGATTGCTGTTGCCTTGGAATATCCTTTGGGAACAATCTCGTAAAACCCTTGTTCTCTGTCGATAAAATCCAGTATTTCCGACAGATCATGCTTCATTCCGACCATTCCCGCCGGAGTCTCTGCATAAGCATATAATTTATCGTAGTTGCCCGGTGCATTGGCATAGCGATCGTATTTTCGATTCTCAATCTCACGTGCCATATGGCGGAAAGTATCGGTAAATACTTCTTCTCCTCTGGGAGCATAGTCTTCCCTGCTGCCTTCCAAGACAGCATCCACATGATATTTTTTCATAACTGCCAGAATTGCCTTAGACTCCTCCATGGAAAATGTCTTGTGCATCAGCTGTTTTCCATGATATTGAATCTCCGTTCCGCAGCCCAATAACAATCCGTCGAATTCCACCTGTCCGGTAAGGTTTTCCCCTACCAGCCGTTTCGTACGCCCGGTGTTGATCATGCAGATATGACCGTTGGCTCTGGCGATGCGGATGGCTTCCTTCGTGCTCTCCGACATCCGTTCACTTCCTCCGCATATTAAGGTTCCGTCAATATCAAAAAATATTATCTTCATCTCAGATTCTTAAGCTCCTCTACCAGATCCAGATCGGATTTCTGTACCTTCAGATTCGTGGACACGGGCTCTTCACCGGGTCTCGTGATCGTGATCTCGATAATGGTTCCTTCCGTGATCGCTCCACCCATAAAAAATCTGCTTACAAACGCTGCAAATTTGGGATGATTACTCTCGAAGGTATTCTTCGCATTCATCAGTTTCATCATCATTCCGGGATTTATCATAATGGTCTCCTTCCAAATAGTTACAAAAAAGAAAGGCCGTCCGCACCATCCGAAGATAATGTGTCCAGCCTTAACAGTTGCTATTATTTACGCGATCTTGGACTTAGCCAGCTCTGCAAGGGTCTTGAAACCTTCTGCATCGTTAACTGCCAGGTCTGCCAGCATCTTTCTGTTCATATCAACCTCAGCCAGCTTTAAGCCGTACATGAACTTGCTGTAGGACAGACCATTGATACGAGCTGCTGCGTTGATACGAGCGATCCACAGCTGTCTGAACTGACGCTTTCTCTCTTTTCTACCTGCATAAGAGCTGGTCAGAGCTCTCATAACAGACTGCTTTGCTACTCTGTACTGCTTGCTTCTTGCGCCTCTGTAGCCCTTTGCAAGCTTTAATACTCTATTGTGCTTCTTCTTGGCATTTAAGCCACCTTTAATTCTTGCCATGTCTTATTTCCTCCTCGCCTGAATTATAAATAAGGTAAAATCTTCTTCATATTCTTAACATTAGTTGCATCCGTAATTGCAGGCTTTCTCAGATTACGTTTTCTCTTGGTAGACTTCTTGGTTAAGATATGGCTCTTGTAAGCTTTAGATCTCTTTAACTTACCGGTTCCTGTTGCTTTAAAGCGCTTAGCTGCTGCTCTGCTTGTCTTCATTTTGGGCATAACGAGTTCCTCCTAAACTTTACTTAATCTATCGTGTCGGAATCCGACACTTTTTAACTGTACGAATTAACGCTTCTCAGTTAAAAACATTGTCATGCTTCTGCCTTCTACCTTGGGAGCTTTTTCCACTACCGCAATATCGGACAGGCTCTGCGCGATATCATCTAAGATATGCTTGCTGTTGTTCATGTGTGCCATCTCTCTGCCGCGGAATCTCAGGGTGATCTTCACTCTGTCTCCCTTGGTCAGGAACTTTCTGGCTGCACCGATCTTAGTGTTCAGATCGTTGGTATCGATATTGGGGGAAAGTCTGATTTCCTTGATATCGATGACTTTCTGCTTCTTCTTTGCTTCCTTCTCTTTTCTCACCTGCTCGTATTTGTACTTACCGTAATCCACGATCTTACAAACAGGAGGCTTTGCCGTAGGAGCAATCTTCACCAGGTCGAGTCCGGCTTCCTCTGCCATCTTCAGGGCATCTCTGGAAGAAACGATTCCGAGCTGTTCTCCGTCTTCTCCAATCAGTCGTACTTCTTTGTCTCTGATCTGTTCATTAATCATTAAATCGCTAATGGTTGTGTACCTCCATAAGAAAATGTGTTAAACAATAAAAAAAGCAGATAGCATAACTATCCACCTGTTCCCTTCACGGACTGCCCTCATTCAAATAAATTCCAAACGAGTTCTCTGTCTATGAAAAATCTGAACGCTTACCAGCCTGCGCCGTAAGGTGAGAGTGGATACTCTGCTTGTTGTATCGTGTTCTTCACACGCTTAAATAGAATACCACGAAGTTTTCCTGATGTCAACCCCGTTTTTACAATAATATTACATTTTTTCAGATTACTGTATTCTATGTACCGGCGGTCTCCCGCCGAATCCGATCACATGCTCTATTATCCGCAGTTTCGGAACATTTGTCAAGCCGGAATACTGATTTTCTTTTCCGTGATTTACTTTTCCGAAAAAGTAGCACAGGCGGTCTCTCTGCAGTCGCTGGCTCCGCAGCCCTTGATGTCCACATGATCCGCCACACACTTATAATTACTATTATAAATGCACTTTACTGCCTCACAGTCGATGCTGATCGTATGGCTTGGATGAGACAGGGAATTGCTGAAAGATTCTCTTCCCTCTCTCTTCTGCGCAAAGCTCTCACAGCAGGTGCCGTCACAGTCACAGGCGTGCTTGCCGCCCACCATGATGTCTCCCTTGCTGCACAGACAGTCCTTATTATAGGTACAATTTTCCACAACGCATTTTAAATCTGCCATGTTTCCCTCGCCTTCTGCCGCTTTCTGCGGCGTCTCATCTTCTTTTTTGATTTTAAAATTTTAAAAGAGGACACGCGGCAAAAGAGCCGATGCAGTCCCGCCACGCGTCATGGATAGTCTGTGCAGATTTAAAAAAATTATTCATTTGTGGAAACTGCCGGTTTTGAAGTGGTTTCTTTCGAGGCACAGGCAAAAATGCGTGCCCATCTCGTTGCTCGTAAAAACTAATATCGAAATACTGTTTCTTGTCATACCATTCAAAAAATCGCCGTCTCCCTTTTTATTTTTATAAGGAAACGGCGATTTTCATATTTTCCTACTTGATTTTATCCGGCAATCAGCTTACTTGCTCAGCTTCTTGGTTGCGATCTCATCCTTTAACATAGCCAGGAATTCGTCTTTGGATACCGTAGTGGTGTTCTGCTGTCCATGCAGACGATAGCTTACGGTGCCGTCCTGTGCTTCCTGTTTTCCTAAGATGATCAGGTAAGGGATCTTCTTCACCTGTGCTTCTCTTACACGGTAGCCCAGCTTCTCTGCTCTCTCATCGATGTCCGCTCTGATGTTATTGTCCAGCAGATAACCGTACAGATCATGCGCATAGGCATTCAGCTCCTCGTCGTCGTTCTTGACCGGCAGGATCATTGCCTGTACAGGAGCCAGCCACAGAGGCAGGTTGCCCTTGGTCTCCTCCAGGATATAAGCCATGAATCTGTCCAGAGATCCTAAGATTGCTCTGTGCAG
>OIDU01000883.1_pt1 | contig 12197 bp, 7 predicted proteins | sample 1581481 | NCBI WGS metagenome assembly OIDU01 (sample SAMEA3882519, study PRJEB24775) | human gut metagenome | biome: human-associated habitat; feature: intestine environment; material: feces | place: Netherlands | collected 2009/2010
GTTTGAACGATTTTTTTACGAAACAGAGTGTATGAAATGCAACTGGAATGTAAGAAAACTCCGCAGACAGATAAAAACTAACCTTTATGTAAGAGCTGGTATCATAAAATACACATAACGATTCAGAACCCCATCTTGATTCCGCTTACGCTGCATCTCGATGTTGCTTCTCGCTATATGAAATTCCACAAAAATAGCTCATTCATGTAACCATGATTCGCAATTTTTCTTCCATTTCGCATGGCTCTGAATCGTCAAAAACTCGCAAATAATTTGAAAGCAGGGAGTTCTTTCATGAACATTACTTCAAAATACCGCTCTCTTTCGATTCAGGCACGGGCGGCAGCGGTAGCCAACGTAGTGCTGAACTTTATTTTTATCCGTATTTTCGGTTATGTTGCAGCCGGTTACACGACGCTGGCATGCTATATTCTGTATTCGGTTGGACACTATGTGGTGAGCAAACGGATTCTGGTGGCAGAAGGCATTGAGGAAAACCTGATGGATGCCGGATTTCTGCTGGCAAGTTCCGCATTTCTGATTGGAGTAAGCGTAATCTGCAATCTGCTGTTCCCATACAGGATCCTGCGGTATGCGATTCTGTTCGCAAGTGCAGGCCTGGTGTTCTGGAAACGGGAACTGTTGATGAATACGATGGCAGACATCCGCAAAAAGTAAATCAAAAGAAGAAAGAAAAGGAAAATTTACATGAGTACCAGTATTTCAATAAAAGAATTAAAAGAACTCGATCCGTCGAGCTATCAGATCGTGGATATCCGCGACGCAGTAGAGATTTCCCACGGAGCCATTCCGGGGGCGCTTGCGATGAAGACAGAAGAAATTGAGACCAGCGATGCGATTGATCGGACGAAAAAGACGATCATCTGCTGCAGACGTGGAGCAGAGCCTACGCAAGAAGTTCAAAAAGTCGATCTGGTCCAAATTTACAAAGGCGATCAACACATATGAGCTGGTAAAACCGGGGGACAAAATCGCAGTCTGCATTTCCGGCGGAAAAGATTCGATGCTGATGGCGAAATGCTTCTAGGAGTTAAAGCTCCACAACAAATTTGATTTTGAAGTGAAATTTGTTGTCATGGACCCGGGATACAGCCCGGAGAACCGCAAAGTCATCGAGGACAACGCAAAGAGTCTTCATATTCCGATTACTATTTTTGAGACCGATATTTTTGACTCCGTTTACCATGTGGAAAATTCGCCGTGCTATCTCTGTGCGAGAATTCGCCGCGGCCATCTGTACCATTTTGCACAGCAGCTTGGCTGCAACAAAATTGCGCTCGGCCATCACTATGACGATGTCATCGAGACGATCCTGATGGGAATGCTCTACGGTGCGCAGGTACAGACGATGATGCCAAAGCTTCACAGCATCCACTTTGAGGGCATGGAGCTGATCCGCCCGCTGTATTTGGTGCGTGAGGACGATATCAAGGCGTGGAGAGATTACAATGGTCTGCATTTTATCCAGTGTGCCTGCAAATTCACAGATACGTGTACAACCTGTAACAATGAAGAAAACCGCTCCAAGCGCGTAGAGATCAAAGAACTGATCAAAAATCTGAAAAAGGTGAATCCGTTCGAGCGATTCATCCGGTATAAGATCCCCTTTTCACTCAGGATATTTTCATAGGATTCCTGACGCTTCTCTAAGAAACTTTTGGAGATGTACAGACGTTTATTCCCTTTAGCACGGGAACATCGTTCTTTATACGGACAGCCTGTAGGTACTCTTGGTTCAGTAGGGTGACCGCCTCCTGTATTTTCAGAAACATATTTTCTTCCCATTTTCCAAGCGATTTCTTCCATACAAACGTATACTTATTAGCACAGGTTTCCAGTTTCGTACCATCTATAAATATGGTTTCTTTTGATAGTTCGCCCATTCGTTCCAAGCGACGTACCATCTGATAAAACAGGGCTTCGCAGGTGTCTGCCAAAAATCCAGTACGGAACCTTGCAATCGTGCTGTGATCCGGTTCTTTCTGACCAGCAAGCAGCTACATAAAGTTAATATCACGTTTACAAGCGGTTTCAATCTTTCTGCAAGAATAAATATTTTGGGAATAAGCATAGGTCAGGATCTTGAAGATGGTCTTTGGGTCCACTGCCGGATTTCTGCCTTTGGTAGAGTACGCCTGATACAGTAAACTGTAATCTAAATCCTCCAATTCGTGGCTCAGCAGTCGGACAGAATCATCATCAGGAACCAGACCTTCCAAATTTAATGGCAAAACCAGTTGATAAGGCTCGCCGAATTCGGTATAATTTTTATGGTATTTTATGTATTTGGTCATACTTAATTATACCATGGATTGCGGGCTCTTCGGAGTCCGTTTTCTGCTTTTGGACATAAAAATGGAACTATTGCTCCATAGATGATTACTCATCTATTTTGCAACAGCCCACTTGACTTCTCTTAATTGTGCACATCACCTGAAGCATCTGATTGCAAAATTTCTACAGAATGGATTGCATGAGTAAGATATGCATCCGGTGCAATACAGGATTCAAACTCCCAAACGGTATCGTAAAAGGCCGAAAAAATTCGATTCAAACTAATTTTGTTCGGAATACAGATATTGTAATACGGTGTATTTCTCCTAAAACGCAAATAAGAAAACTCATCTGCAAAAAACAGTGTCGGTCTTGGGATATGCTGGTAATCAGACAGCAAACCATTCGGCAAAATCTTAATCTGAAGCGCATTTGAAATTTCATGCAGATGTTTCATATGCTTAAAAAAATGAAGACGCTGTTCCGGCGAAAGCTGAATTCGATAACCATAGAAATCCAATTCGCCAGTAACTGTAAAATCTGTAAATGCAGAAGCATAAATCAGTGCTCTTATCGGTGTAACAGCAAGTATCTGCGATACCAGAGAATGCATTTTTTGAAGTACAGGTCTGTATGTCTTTCCTATAAAAGAGCCATACTTATCAAGCAGCTCATTATGTAAATCAGTTGGAAGAAAATGTTCTGTAAAATGTCCAAGCAGACAAGAAGAATTCCGGGCAAACAGTGAATGCTCATATTCGTAAGTACGAATCATTTCAGGAATAGATGTCCGTCGAATAAGCAATGTTTCTTTGCTGCAAAGTAATTTTAATTTGTAATAAAGTTCCGTTGAAAGAGACGAATCTTCAATTGTTGTAACAGCAAGACAATGGTTCTGATCAACTAACATACCTGAAAGCGAATAAATATCTTTAATCGCAAAAACCATTTTTTTCTGTGCCTGTGTTCCGCAATAAAGATTAAAATCAATATTCGAAAGATTTGAAAGCAAATTCATCAGGAAACCAGCCGTATAAACCGGATTATCTGAAGACGATTCCAAATCAATCATTAAAGAAAAATGAACTCCTGGAAGCACAAGTCCTATGTCATTGTGCATGCTGTTAAATTCAGCAATTAAAAGCTGATAATTCGTGTCTACATTCAGAATATCTACCATAGCATAAATATTTAGCGACTGTACTTTACGGAGTGATGGATGTTTCATTTTAAAGATAAACTGATCCAGTGTAAGTTCCGGATAATATGAAATTTTAGTAGCCACTTTAGAACCAGTTGTTACCTGAAGTTCTTTTACATATGTATATTCAGATTCGAGATGATCGTAAATCGCTTTCTGAAGATTCGAAACGTCAGAAATTTGATATTCTTCTAAAAAAGTGTCCCGGTTATCATCAGTCAGAGCCTCAACAATACACTGGCTGATATTCTGCAAAATAATTTCGTGATTTTTTTCTGTTGGAAGTGATTTTCCACTAATCCATTTGCTTATATAAGATTCATCATACTGCACAGCTTTGGCAAGTACATAATTTTTTAAATTGGCCATAGATGTCAGATGCTCTAACAGAACACTGAATCTGTTTTTTTCTTTCATAATAATCAAAAGCCCCTCTCTTCTATTATAATTTTAGTGTACTGCATACAAAATAAGAAAACAAGAACATTTATACAAAAAATTTCCTATTGAATGAAATCCTGAAAAAAATGAATTAGTTGATTTGTTTGATTCAATATGCCAAATTCACCACTTCTATTGAAAAGGAAAAATATCCATGATAGAATACGAATCGTCATTATAAAACAAATAAATAATCGGAAAAGGAAGTAAATAATTATGGAAAATACAGGAGCAACATTAACTGGAAAAGCGAGCGTTGATAAACCATGGTTACAGTTTTATCCAGAAGCACTGCGCAACGTTGAAGTGCCAACAATAACTGTTGAAACGTTTTTAAGAGCAAAAAATCCAGACGAAAATAAAATTGCATTTGAATATTACGGAAACAAAATTACATGGAAAGAATTCTGGGGAGAAGTTGATAAAGCAGCAAAATCTTTAAAGATACTTGGATTTGGTGAAGGAAACAGAATTCCTGTATTTCTGCAAAGTGTTCCGGCACATTTTATCCTTCTGATCGCAGCAGAAAGAATCGGAGCTGCAATTATCTGCAGAGATGACATTCCAGAAGAATTATGTTTTGCAATCAGAAAATCAAAATCAGAGACAGCATTTGTCATGGATTATACATCAAAGTCAGATGAAGATCTGTTCCGTGCAACGACACCAATGAAGCGTGTAATTAAGGTTTCTCCATATGATTATGCAGATAGAAAATCTGTCCCGGACTATGTTGAAAAAGAAATTGCATCCAGATATACCGGTGCGATAGAGACAACAGAAGGAGATCTTACATGGGACGAGTTCCTGGCACTTGGGAAAGATTATACAGAAGACTATATGGCACAAGAAGATGTGAACAGACCAGTATTTGGCGCATATACAAGCGGATCCACAGGAATCTCTAAATTAGTTATTCATTCTTCTTCTAATATAGTAGCAACTGCATTCCAGATGTCCATCTTTATTCCGCCGTCAGATGTACCGGAAAAATGGTGGCTGCCAATCTTACCACCTGCACTGATTGCAGTAACTGTATCAATGGCAATCTTCCCATTGTCAGCAGGACTGATTATGGTACTTGATCCATTCTGTCCGCTGGAAGATATTGATATCGCATTTATGGAGCAGAAGCCAAACTTCTGGGCACTGATTCCAATGTTCTGTGAAATGCTTATGAAGAGTGACAGAATTCCGGAAGATTACGATATGTCTCATCTAAGAAGTATCGGAACCGGAGCTGAAGCAATGAACGAAAGGAAAACACAAGAAGTAGAAGCATTCTTCCATAAGCATAATGTTAAAGCAACTTTAAGTGCCGGATATGGTCAGAGTGAAGGATGTTCAAACTTTACACTTCCAAATCCGATGTTCCCGCTGGTAGACGGATGCGTTGGAATGCCAATGCCGGCAACAACTATGGCAGTATTCTCAGAGGATCTGGAAGAACTGAATTATGGAGAAATCGGAGAATTATGTATGACGGGTCCTGCTATGATGCTCCACTATGCGGGATGGAGAGGTGATGAACTTACTGAAAGAACACTGATCAATCATCCAGATGGGAACTGCTGGTTACATACGGGAGATAAAGCTTACATCAATGAACACGGAATTGTATACATTCTTGGACGTGGAACAACAAAGCGTTTCGGTGGCGGAGAACTTTACATGATGAGAATGGAGACAAAAGCAGTACGTGTAGCTGGTGTAGAAGATGGATTCTTCTGCTTTGTACCAGATCAGGATCATGAAGGATATTTCCTTCCATATTTCTTTGTAATCCTTGATGAAACAAAGAGTCTGGATGAAGTAAAAGCAGGTCTTGCAGATGCACTGGAAGAATATGAATATCCGGTAGACATCCGCGTAATCAAGGAAAGACCGTATTTCCACTTCAAGACAAACAGAAAAGAACTCACAGCAGCAATTCTTGAGGAACTGAACTAAAAAAGACTCCTCTGTCGCATCAATATGTAAATTCTATATAAATAAGTAAGAAAAAACCTGATGATTCCCCGTATTTTAACAAATCATAAGATACGGGGGGATTTCTTTATTACGTTTATACATGCCAGAAACCTGAAAACCAGACTTTTCGATGTGTTTTTGTGCTAAAAAACGTCAGTATGTCTTGAACAAAACAGTTAGCAGTGATATATTAAAGTTAATACCTAATTAATTATATGCAAAAATATATGCAAAATACGAATTACAGTAGCATATAATAGAGGGTGGAGTATAAATAAAATACAATGGAAATGAGGTGGGGGCAAACAAAAAACATAATATGAATTATCTAATACAAACACGAAAGGAAGGGTAGACATTATGAAAAAGAGAAGTAAAATGCTTTTGAGTTTATTCCTCTCTACTATAATGGTATTCAGTGTAGTGCCTTCAACAGTTTTTGCAGAGCCTGCACATGAAGAAACACCAGCAGTGCAGGAAAATACTACAGAAGCCGTGCAGGATAACACCAATACAAATGAGGCAGAAGATCCAGCAACAGAAGATCCAGCAACAGAAGATTCTGTGACAGAAGATGATGCAACAGAAGCAACTACTGATTCTTCAAACACAGATACTGATGAAAATAAAGTAACTATTTCAGGTATTACAATACAGACACCAGTCATCCAGTTCAAGGGTGCTAATGCAGCAGTAGCAGAAGCACTTACAAAAGATATAAAGATTGATGAAAGCGATCCGGCAATCCAGAGCCTGCGTGAAGCATTGGGGGATCTCGAAATGGTTGGCGGAGAAGCCGGCACAGAATCCAATGAATCTAATATCAGCACAGCAGACCTGTATGAAGCAGATGAACAGGCTGAAACCAAGAAGCTGACAGAAGACCAGATTAATACAGTTGTTGGTATGTATCAGCAGTATCTGAATCAGTGGTCAGCCAATGCTAATGTACTCGGTGTTCAGAATCCATTCTTTCTGGATTTCAACGATGATACAGATGGTCTTGGTATCCTTGGTGAGATGCTTGCCTTAGACGGCAAATCTGTTCAGGATGTCAGAGATGGCAAGGTGAGCTACGATGACCTGACAGGTATGATCTTTACTTTCACATATGGTGATAAGTTAGGTATTAAGTATTATGGTCCAGATGTAACAAAGGCAAGAGATGAAGCCCTTGCTGCAGTTACAGCATCAGGTGCACAGACAAAGGCACAGAAGCTGCTTGTTCTGAATGACTGGTTGGCCCATAACAATACATTTGATATGTCCTACATCATGAACTCCGGTAAGAAATCAGATGATGACAAGCCGATGATCGCAAAGGATCCTCAGAAGCAGAAGCATGAGGATGAAGTTTACGATGAGATCTATAAGGTTTACGAACCACAGATCAAACAGAATTTCCATGATCAGATTTATGCAGGCATTAAGCAGAATTTACTTGTTACTTTTTATGAGAATGCCATTCAGGATGCTGTTTATAAACAGGCATTAGCAAAGGCTGCTGATCCTGAGAATCCAACGGATGCTGAAAAACAAGCAGCTCAGGAACAGGCAAAGGCTTATGTTGAACAGCATAAGACAGATATTGATAAAGATCCAGATGCATTTGCAAGAACTAACTTTGGTGATGATGCTGCTGATCAGCTTAAAGAGCAGGCAGACGCATTTATCAAAGATGCGGAAGAAAATGGTGTTGAGGTAGACCCTGAGAATGCTCCTGGAGTTAAGGCGACTGTTGAGCAGCTTACTCAGCGGCAGTTAGATAGCGATGATCCGGCATTGGATATGGACGGTGATGGAACGAAGGAAACAAGCTTTAAGCAGGCGATTCCAATCTATGCGAAGCAGGCTGCAACCGGTATGACAACTGGTGTCATCAACTATTGGGAAGGTACTCAGTTTGGTGCATTCGGTATGGGTACATCTGTATGTCTGGGTTACTCCAGAGCTTTTTCATATCTTGTGCAGTGCCTGGATAAAGATATTTATCTTAAAGATCCAAGTAAAGGTTATGACAGCAAGAAAACTGTTACAGCAGATGATGGTACAACTTCAGAAGTATGTGATAACTGGAAGACAGCCAAAGAACTGTACTATGGTTCAGATGGTAAGACACTGGATATCAATGCAGGCTACACAGTTGACCTTGTAAGAATTTCCTTCCAGTCCAACGTTACAATGTATGGCGAAGAACAGGAAGACTTCGGTTCCGACCATTACTGGAATGCAGTCAAGGTGGATGGTCAGTGGTACTATGTAGACCCTTGTTATACAGATGTCTACACAGAAGTTATGAGTCGTGACCGTGTCGAGACAGATGGTGATATGAACCATGTCTTCTTCCTGTTCAGCGATACAGATGCAAGAAAATTGTATCAGGGTAACTTTAGTGTTTTAAGATCACTTTATCAGAATGAAGCAACAGATACAACATATGAAAAAGCATGGATGGCTCGTGCAGCAAGTAATGTTTACTATGCAGATGGTTATGCTTACTATATGTATGATTCGACAGACCTGTTTGACAGAGTAAGCAGCACAAGCATGAATCAGAGCCAGAAGGCTGCAGAGTACAAGATTGTTCGTCATAAACTGACAAATAAGGATACAGGCGATGGCGACAGCGATTATGAGACACTGATTAATTTCACAGACAAGAAAAACGACGATGATGACGATACATTTGTAAGCGTTCTGAACAAAGACGGTAAGATGGAGAAGAATGATCTTCTGACCAAACTGTATGCACAGTTTGTGGATGAACAGAGCATTTACCCATCCATCGGTCTGACAGCAGCACTGTATACAGATGGTAAGATTTACTTCAACGTATCCAACGATATCGTTTCCTACAATCCTGCAGACGGTGCAGTAGCCGTTGTGAAGGAATATAACACAGTATCTGCAAAACGTGATAATACAAAGTTGTTTGGCGGTATGGCGTTTACAACAACAGATGAAAAGAGTGCAGATTTCACTGTCACAAATCATCCAATCGCAGGTCTGACTGTGAAGGGTGACGAACTGGTTGTTTCAATCGGTACAAACTTCGCGTTCATTTCAGGTAAGAGCAAACTGCTTGACCATTCCAGCTACGGTTATGAATTCGAAGAGACAGATTACAATCCGACTTATACAAACTACAAGAAGTATCAGCAGTTCATGGGCAGTCAGAGCAATGATAATGACGAGTTCATGTGGTCTGCAAACTTTGTTGATACAGTTGATTTGAAGACTTTGACAGGTGATTCTCATAACTATAAGACAGTTTCTGTACCTGCAACATGCGGACGCAACGCATTTACAGAAGAACGTTGTTCTGACTGTGGTCTGATCAAAGCGGGCACACGTGTAGAAGCAAAGAATACAGCACACGAACATCATTACATCAAGTTCCATGAAACATACTATACAAAGACTGATAGCGGTAGCTGGAACGAAGCGGACAACTATGTTTGCCCAGAGTGCGGTGCTTGTATTACAGAACCTGTTAAGCCCAAATATGAACAGGCTAATTCTACATACGAGAAAAGAAAAGCTATCTGGGATGAAGCTCAGAAGAACGCAGCAGAAGGACATGCTTACACAGCAACAGATGCTGAGTGGAGCGATGATCACACAAGCGTTACATTCCAGAATCTGAAATGTGAAACTTGTGCAAATCAGATCAATAAACTGGATTGTCTCCTTGAATCAGATGAAAATGCAACAAACAAAGCTAACAGAGATTCTATTGAGAACCATCTTGCAGAAAAAGTAACTGCAACAGCTAAACTTGCTGGCCATACAGGTACATGTGAACAGGGCGTGACTATGTACTACAAAGCAGCAGATAAGACAGCTGATGGTGTGAAGTATGTTGTAACAACTACTGAGGCAAAGGAAGCTGGAAAGCATGCCTACACAGGTACATGGGCATGGACTGAAGTCAAAGATGACAACGGCAATGTAACTGGATATACAGCATCTGTAACAGGTGTTAAGTGTGCTGTAGATGATGATGAACCTAAAGCAGAGCAGATTACAGTTGCTGATGCAGTTAAGGATACAGAGAACTCTGTAGCTGCAACATGTACAGAAAAGGGTAAAGATGTCTATACAGCAACAGCAACAGTAAAGGATGCTGAAGGTAAGACAGAAATCGGTACATTAACAGGTACACATGAAGTTGAATTGGCAGCCCTTGGCCATAAGTATGGTGAGCCGACATGGACATGGAACGATGACCATACAGAAGCAACAGCTGTATTTGCATGTGAACGCGGTGATGATACTCAGGAAGTAAAAGCGACAATCACAGAAAAGACAACAGCAGCAACATGTGAAACAGCAGGTGAAACAGTTTACACAGCAACAGCTTCCTTTGGCGGCAAAGATTATACAGATAACCAGAAGGTAGAAATTGCAGCTCTTGGTCATGAATATGGTGAGCCAACATGGAAGTGGTCTGATGATCATAAGACTGCTACAGCAACATTCAAGTGCGAACGTGGTGATGATACTCAGACAGTAGATGCAACTGTTACACCAGAAACAACAGCAGCAACATGTGAAGCTGACGGTAAGACGGTGTACACAGCAAAGGTATCATTTAACGGTAAAGATTATACAGAGACTTACACAGAAACACTCAAAGCCCTTGGCCATAAGTATGGTGCTCCTGTATGGAACTGGACAAAGGGTGAAAACAACACTTACACAGCAACAGCAACATTTACATGTGCAAATGATGAGAAACATGTAGAAACAGTTGATGCAAAAGTAACTGAGAAATCTGATGGCGCAACATGTACAGAGGCAGGTAAGATTACTTACACAGCTACAGTTACATTTGAAGGCAAAGATTACACAGGTACTAAGACAGAAGAAGTAGCAGCTCTCGGTCATGACTACAAAGTCTCAGAAAAAGACGGATGGAAATGGACAGCTGATAAAGAAAAAGGATATACAGCTGTTGCAACATTCGTATGCAGCCGTTGTAAAGATTCTGATGACGTAACTGCAGATGTTGTTAAAGAAGACAAGAACAGTCAGATCATCTACAAAGCAACTGCTAAATACACAGATGAAACTGGTAAGGAATTTACAGCTACAGCTACAAAGAGTACAAAAATGTCCGTATCTTACATAGTTCACGGTCAGGATTATGGCTGGGAAAAAGACTGGAAGAAAGACGGACAAACGTCTGGTACAGAAGGACAGTGTAAACGTCTGGAAGCAATCCAGATCAAGTTACCAGATGATGTTTCTGGATCTATCGAATATCGTACACATATTCAGGACATCGGTTGGGAAAAGAACTGGAGTAAAGACGGAGCAAAATCCGGTACAGAAGGACAGTGTAAACGTCTGGAAGCAATCCAGATCAAACTGACTGGTGAAGTTGAAAAGAATTATGACGTATACTACAGCGTACATGCCGAGAACTTCGGATGGCTCGGATGGGCTAAGAATGGCGAAGAAGCAGGAACAGCTGGTTACGGATACCGTCTTGAAGCAATCAGGATTCAGCTGGTTACCAAAGGGGACAAAGCACCAGAACTTATTGGTACTATCAAAAAAGCTATGAAAGCAAGACTGGTCGGATACCAGACACATGTACAGGACTATGGTACACAGGCATATGTATATGACGGTGCTACGGCAGGTACAGAAGGCGAGTGCAAACGTATGGAATCTATCCGTATGAGACTCCCGTCTTCAGTGAACAGCTCAATCCAGTACAGATCTCACGTTCAGGATATTGGATGGGAGAAGAAATGGGCATCTAACGGATCATTATCCGGAACAGAAGGACAGTGTAAACGTCTGGAAGCAATTCAGATCAAACTGTCTGGTGATGTAGCAGAGAACTATGATGTATACTACAGAGTTCATGTTCAGGATTATGGATGGCTTGCATGGGCTAAGAATGGAGAATCTTCAGGAACAGAAGGATACGCAAAACGTCTCGAGGCAATTGAGGTTCGTCTGGTTCCAAAGGGAACAACTCCAAACCTTCCAGCATCAGCAAATGAAAAAGCCTTCATCAAAAAATAATAACAAAGCTTAACTTGCAAGAGGCTGTCGGGAAATGAACCGCTCCCCGTCAAGTAGACAATTGAAAAAATATAAATTTTTCCTGCCAGTAGAAATTTATCTGCTGGCAGTTTTTATGTAGCTTGCAAGTAATTTTCGTGTTTTTCCATTGGCGTTAAAATTCCAAGATTCCTTTGCAAGCGTTTATTGTTGGTAAGCGTCCAATAAGAGGGTGTATCGAAATTTCTGGCTGTTGCATGTAAACTAT
>OIDU01000884.1_pt1 | contig 12195 bp, 8 predicted proteins | sample 1581481 | NCBI WGS metagenome assembly OIDU01 (sample SAMEA3882519, study PRJEB24775) | human gut metagenome | biome: human-associated habitat; feature: intestine environment; material: feces | place: Netherlands | collected 2009/2010
TTGTAATCACAAGATCTTCTCTGCTTGGTTCTGGACATCCCGACGGATGATTATGAATCAAAATCATGTAAACTGCCTCGTACCGAAGCGCCTCCACAAAAATGGTCCGAACCGGAACCCAGGAACTGTTCGCTGTTCCTTTCGACAGTAAAATCTCTTTCATCAGCCTGTGCCGTCCATCCAAAAGAAGAAGCATTACCTTTTCAACACAAAGATGCCGCATCTCTTCCATATAATAGGACGCAATATACTCTGGCGAGCTAAAATCACTCTCTTCTTTAATAGAAGCTCTTGCCAGACGTTTCGACAACTCCAGTGCACACAAAATCTCAATTGCCTTGACATTCCCTATTCCCGGAATCGTCTTTAACATCTCCATATCCAGATGATACAAGCCTGCCAATCCTTTATAAACAGGATGTCTGTCCAAAAGTGCAAATGCAAGTTCTAATGCCGAGTAGTTCTTCGTTCCACAACGGATAAGTACGGCAAGTAATTCTCCGTCTGTAAGGCTCTCTGCTCCTGCCTTCAAACACTTCTCATATGGACGTTCTGTTTCCGGGCGCTGCTTCATCGTTACTGACTGTCTTTCCATATTGGTCCCTCCTGAATTCTCTCCAGACACGGACACGCTGATTGAAAATATTTTACCATAAAAACAAACTTTTGTATATAGGGTTCAAGGGTAGGTTTCGTTAACTTTCTGTGTCATTTATTAAGATATTTTTAAGTTTTCCTGTCTCATATATTTTTTGCAGAGACATCATAATTCCATATTTGGCATGTTCCCATGTAAGTCCGCCCTGGAAATAAACGGCATATGGAGGCTTGATCGGACCGTCTGCACTCAGCTCAATGGACGATCCCTGTACAAAAGCACCTGCCGCCATGATGACATCGCTGTCATAGCCCGGCATTGCCCACGGTTCCGGCGTTACATAGCTGTCGACCGGTGCCGCCGCCTGAATTCCCTCACAGAATGCAATCAGTGCATCCGGATTGTGGAATGCGACCGCCTGAATGATATCGTGACGGCTCTCACTTCCGTTCGGAACAACCTCAAATCCAAGTTTTTCGTAAATATTTGCCGCGAAGATCGCACCCTTTAATGCGCCGCTCACCACGGTCGGTGCAAGGAAAAATCCCTGATAAAAAGACTGGATGACACCTAAGGATGCACCGACTTCTTTTCCGAGTCCCGGAGAGGTCAGACGGTAAGCAGCATTTTCGACACATTCTTTTTTCCCGACGATATATCCGCCAATCGGCGCAAGTCCGCCGCCCGGGTTTTTAATCAGAGAACCAACGATCATGTCCGCTCCGACTTCAAGCGGTTCCTGCTCTTCGACAAATTCACCGTAACAGTTATCTACCATACAGATGACATCCGGTTTGATGCCTTTGATGTAGGAGATCAGCTCTCCAATACGTGCCACGGACAGGGTTGGTCTGGTTGCATACCCTTTGGAGCGCTGGATCGTCACGAGTTTTGTCCGCTCATTGATCGCCTCTTTGATATGTTCAAAATCAAAACTTCCGTCCGGCAGAAGATCCACCTGACGGTAAGACACGCCGTATTCTGCCAGAGATCCCTTTGACGGACGGATGCCGATCACTTCCTCTAAGGTGTCATATGGTTTTCCGACCGGGGATAAAAGTTCATCTCCCGGACGAAGGTTTGACATTAAAGCAAGTGCTAAAGCGTGTGTGCCGCAGGTAATCTGTGGACGTACTAAAGCATCTTCTCCTTTAAAGCAGGATGCATACACTTTTTCTAATGTGTCACGTCCGAGGTCGTTGTAGCCGTATCCTGATGACATATTAAAGCACTCTGCACTCACACGGTTGTCCTGCATCGCTTTGATGACTTTTAACTGGTTGTATTCTGCCGTAGCATCGATCGCTGCAAAACGTTCTTTTAAGGAATCTTCGATTTTTTCTCCAAATTCATATACTTCTCTTGAAATACCAAGGGCTTCGTATTGTTCTTCCATCCACTTATTCATGACTGATTATTTCCTTTTCTTCTAAAATTGATATCATATCTGTTAAAATCGCTGCATCATCATAGCCAAATGCCTGCTTGTCGAGCCAGATCACATCCCGCTCTCTCTTAAACCATGTCAACTGGCGTTTTGCAAAGTGGCGCGTCTCACGCTTGATGATATAGACAGCTTCCTCTAAGGTACACCCGCCGTCTAAATATGCAAGGATCTCCTTGTAGCCGAGCCCCTGCATGGAAACCATCTCCCGGCTGCAGCCCATGGATTTTAATTTTTTTACTTCCTCCACAAGTCCGGCTTCTATCATTGCGTTCACACGTCTGTCAATGCGTTCGTACAATTTTGCACGCTCATCCGTGAGTACAAAATAGGCAAAATTGTATGGAGACTGTTTTTGTCGTTCCGTTTCGTTGTGCTCAGATATTTTTTTGCCGGACAAATGATAAAATTCTAACGCCCTTATCACACGTTTGATATTATTGGCATGGATCGCTTCGGCGGAAGCTGGATCCACTTCGCGCAGTATTCCGTGCAGATATTCTGCGCCATGTTCTCTGGCAAGATCTTCTAACTGCCTGCGGTAAGTCTCATCACACTGCTGCTCTGTAAAATCAATATCATACAAAAGTGCCTGAATGTAAAATCCGGTGCCCCCGGCTATGATCGGGATTTTTCCATCCGCATAGATTTCTTTTAAATATTCTTTTGCCATCGTGACAAAACGCACAACGTGAAATTCTTCGTCCGGCTCTAGCTCATCGATCATATAATGCGTAACACCCTGCATCTCCTCCGGTGTGATCTTGGCAGAACCGATATCCATATGGCGGTAGACCTGCATAGAATCCGCAGAGATCACCGCTCCATTTATTTTTTTTGCCAGTTCCACCGAGAGGGCACTTTTCCCCACCGCGGTCGGACCGGTCAGAATAATCATTGGTTTTTGCTGCATATCAGACAATCCTTTTAAATTTCTTTTCTATTTCATATTTGGTCATGGAAATGATCGTCGGGCGTCCGTGCGGGCAGTTGTACGGATTTTCAAGCTCCAACAGTTCATCGATCAGCCGTTCTGCCTCCGGCCTGCTGATGTGCTGGTTTCCCTTGATAGCTGCCTTACAGGACATCGACGCAACTTTTTCCATAATGGCATTTGGTGAATCATTTTCATTTATATTTGCAAAATCATCTAACATTTCAAGAAACATTGTTTTTGTGTCAATCCCGGTAAAATCAGCCGGAATAGCAGTCACTGCATATTCCTTTCCGCCGAACGGTTCGATTTCATAGCCGAACGCATCGATCTGCTCCCTGTATTTTTCAAGCATCTCGATCTCTTCAATGCTGAGTGTCAGGATGATCGGCGGACTGAGCGTCTGCGATGAAAATGTTTTTTCACGCACTTTTTTCATCGTTTTCTCATAAAGTACTTTTTCATGCGCTGCATGCTGGTCGATGATGAACAGCTTGTCCTCATACTCTACCATCCAGTAAGTATCGAACAGCTGTCCGATGATCTTGTGTTTCTTCTTGGCATCTTTTGTCAGAAACCCTTCGGAGACTGCCGCAAGTTCCTGTTGCTCGTAAGTGACTTTTGACTCCGGTAAAGCTGCCGCTGTCTCTTCTGGCAGGCTTGCCGTTGTTTTATCCGCCTGTATTGGCTGCGGTACGGGTTTGGAAACGGTGTATGTATTGCTTTCTGATACCCGGTCCGCGGACTGTTCTGTGACAGCAGTTTCTTTCTTTGGAAGAAGCGAGTTAAAGACAGAAAGATTTTCCGGCGGTGCTGATTCCTTCTGCGGTGCTGCGCTCTGCATCGGAATTGTTGTCTGCACGTCTTCATTTTCTTTTGACGCAGCGAAACCGGACTGTCCGTCTGTTCCCTGCTGTATGTCCTGCGGCTGAAACCTTCCTCCACTCCGCACCATTTCAACACCCCGGCGCTCAAACGGTTCCGGGAGCGGTGCCTTGATGTTTTCCCGTTTCCGTATCTTTTCTTCCTGCACCGGTACTTCAGGGATAAAATCTTTGTGCGTCAGTGCGCCCCGGATAATTTCAAACAATGTCTTATAGATCGCCTCATTGTTTGAAAAACGGAGTTCCATCTTCGTCGGATGCACGTTGACATCTAAAAGATCGGTATCCATGGAAAAGTACAGAACGCAGAACGGATACTGGTGCTGCATCAGAAAGCCTTTGTACGCTTCCTCAATCGACTTTGAGAGCAGCGCGCTCTTGATATAACGTCCGTTGATAAAGTAATTCTCAAAATTACGGTTTCCGCGGGAAATTAACGGTTTTCCGATAAAACCCTTGACATGAAAATACTCATTTTTATGGTCGATCTCTAAAAGCCCGGAGGTGATATCCCTGCCGTAGATATGATAGATCATATCTTTTTCCCTGGAATTGCCGGAGGTATGCATTTTCGTCTGACCGTTATTGATAAATTTAAAGGAAACCCCCGGATGTGACAGGGCAAGACGCTCCATCAGGTCATTGATATAATTGCCCTCCGTCTGCGCGGTCTTTAAAAATTTGCGCCTCGCCGGTGTATTGTAAAAAAGATTGCGGACGATAAAAGTGGTTCCCTCCGGCGCACCGATCTCCTCATTTTCCTTTTCTTTCGAACCCTCAATAACATAGCGGGTACCGGTCAGCTCCCCGTATGTTTTTGTGATCAGCTCGACCTGTGAAACTGCAGCGATACTTGAGAGCGCCTCACCGCGGAATCCCAAAGAGGTAATGCTCATCAGATCTTCCACGCTTTTGATCTTGCTGGTCGAATGGCGCAAAAAGGCAAGCGGAACCTGCGCCCTCTCGATGCCGCAGCCATTGTCCGTGATACGGATAAATGAAATACCGCCCTCTTTGATCTCAACTGTGACGGCAGTTGCCTTTGCATCGATGGCATTTTCCACCAGTTCTTTTACCACGGAAGAGGGGCGTTCCACAACTTCCCCGGCTGCAATCTTGTCAATTGTCTCCTGACTGAGCAGTGTAATTTCAGGCATACAGATTCACCTCTTTGTTTCAATCGTTTCTGCTGCATTTCCTGCAGCATTATTCTGTTATGGTCTTGGCATCTTAGGAACGCCGGACACCGGTTTCCCGCAAGGTCTTGTCTCGGAGCAGTATCCGAAGTAATCACATTTTGGCATAAACAGATTATCTGCGATCCAGCGCCATTCTTCCGAATATTCCGAAAGTGCTTTTCGGATGTCACCAAATAACTGGCGGTATTCCCAATATGCGCGGTTACACATTCTCTGATGGCTCATCTCCGTTAAACTGCGCAGATTTCTTTTATCCACGATCGACGCCGTCATGCCAAGCGGCAGTCCGTTTGCAACATCTTCCTTTGGAATCCCGTAGTCTTCCTGCAAAGCGCGGCATTCTTCATTGATATGCGCCATTAATGCCTGATATTTTTCCAATGCTTCTTTGTTGTTCTGGATCGACGGCGGGATGATGTAATCAAATCCGCGTCCGGCATAATTGATATAGCGTGTACTTGACTGTAAACGTGTCGGTGAGCCGCCAATATGTGTATACCACTCGCGCTCTACTCTCGCGGAATAGCCGGCAATGATCATCTCTACATTTACATATTCCATGACTCTTCCATGTCCGGAAATGATACAGTCCATGCCCCGTTTATAATTTTTCTCCGGATCTTCTACATTTCCTCCCCAGCAGACACCGGCGCGCTGTCCCATCAGCGTGATCGGGTTTTTAGTTGTCTCCGGCAAAATTGTAATTGTGCCCATAAATTTTATTCTCCATTTCTACCAGCGGTTTTTTATTTTATTCTGTAATTCATAAAGTTTGTTTAATGCCTCGATTGGTGTCAGATTTCCGACATCAATCGTTTTTAACTCTTCTAAAATATCATCGTCCTTTACGGTATCAAATAAAGACATCTGTGTCAAATCAACTTCATCCAAACGTTCTTTTTTCTTTTTCGTTCCTGCCGTTGCAGGCGTGATGTTTTTCGTGACAGACGTGATATCATTTGCGCTCAGCTCTTCCACGATTTCTTTGGCGCGTTCAATCACGGAATCCGGAACACCGGCAAGTTTTGCAACCTGGATACCGTAGCTCTTATCCGCACCGCCCTGCACGATCTTGCGCAGAAATACAATGTCGTCGCCTTTTTCTTTGACCGCGATACAGTAATTGTGGACGTTGTTTAACTTTCCTTCCAGCTCAGTCAGCTCGTGATAATGTGTCGCAAACAGTGTCTTTGCACCGAGCAGACGCGGGTTGCTGATATGTTCAACTACCGCCCATGCGATACTTAAACCGTCAAAGGTACTTGTTCCGCGTCCGATCTCATCGAGTACTAAAAGCGAATTGGATGTGGCATTGCGCAGGATATTTGCGACCTCGTTCATCTCCACCATAAAGGTACTCTGACCGCTTGCAAGATCATCCGATGCCCCGACACGGGTAAAAATACGATCCACGATGCCGATCTTTGCCGATGTCGCTGGAACAAAACTTCCGATCTGTGCCATCAGAACGATCAATGCAGCCTGTCTCATGTAAGTGGATTTGCCTGCCATGTTCGGTCCGGTTATGATTGCAATACGGTTATTTCCGTTATCTAAATATGTATCGTTATCGATGAACATATCGTTTGTGATCATTTTTTCGACAACCGGATGTCTGCCGCCCTTGATATCGATCACTCCACTGTTGGTCATCTTTGGTCTGCAGTAATTATTCTGGTCTGCAACGACTGCAAGTGATACAAAAACGTCTAAGTTTGCGATTGCTTTCGCTGTCCGCTGGATACGGACAACTTCTTCTGCAATTTTATTCCGTACTTCACAGAACAGATCATACTCTAAGCTGACGAGCTTGTCCTCCGCGCCTAAGATCATATCTTCTAATTCTTTTAATTCCGGTGTGATGTAACGCTCCGCATTGGCAAGTGTCTGTTTTCTGGTAAAATAATCCGGCACCAGATCCTTGTAGGAATTGGTCACTTCCAGATAATAGCCGAACACTTTGTTGTATTTGATCTTTAAATTTTTAATTCCGGTCTTTTCGCGCTCTTTTGCCTCTAACTCTGCAAGCCAGGTCTTACCCTCTGTTTTGGCATTGCGGTATTTATCGACATCCTCATTATAACCTTCCTTGATCAGTCCGCCCTCGCGCACAGAGATCGGCGGTTCTTCCATGATCGAACGATCTACCAGGGAGCAGAGTTCTTCCATGGCATCAATGTCGTTCTGGATATTTTTTAGCAGTGCACCGTCAAACTCATCGAGCAGGGATTTGATCGGAGGCAGCATGCTGATAGAATTCTTAAATGCGATCAGATCACGCGGATTGGCTGTCCGGTAAGTCACACGGGTGATCAGACGCTCAAGGTCATAAATCGGATTTAAATACTCGCGCAATTCCTCCCTTGTGATCACATGATCGTTTAACTCACCAATGGCTTCCTGGCGCAGTTCAATCTCGGTTTTATCGATCAATGGCTGTTCCACATAAGCACGAAGTGTCCTTGCTCCCATCGCTGTTTTGGTTTTATCTAACACCCATAGCAGTGAACCGCGTTTTTGCTTTTCACGCAGTGTCTCCACCAGCTCTAAATTACGTCTGGTCGAACTGTCTATGATCATATATTTTCCGGTTGAGTATGGATGAATCGCAGAAAGATTGCCAAGATCATTTTTCTGTGTTTCATACAGATAGCGGAGCAATGCCCCCGCAGCGATCGTGCCGCACGCATAATCAGATAATCCAAGCCCCTCAAGACTCTGCACCTTAAAATGGTCTTTTAACGTATTTTCTGCCGTCTCGTCACTGAAATACCATGCCTCTAAAGAGTACACTGCAATACCAAGGCGATTTTTCATATCAGAGAGATCGACACCGCTCATATAAAAGCTCTCATTGCAGATGACCTCGGATGGTGCAAATTTGTTGATCTCGTCAATCAGTTTCCGCTCCGTATCGACCTCTGTAACAAAATAGTCTCCGGTCGAGATGTCCGCTAATGAAATACCGTATTTATCTGCAAGATATACGATACACATAATGTAATTATTTTTGGATTCGTCGAGAGCCTGCATGTCTGTGTTTGTTCCCGGTGTGACGATGCGGATCACCTCACGCTTTACAAGACCTTTTGCAAGTTTTGGATCCTCCACCTGCTCACAGATCGCAACTTTATGACCGTTTGCAACCAGTTTATTTAAGTATCCTTCCACTGCATGATAAGGAACACCGCACATCGGCGCGCGTTCCTCTGCACCACAGCTTTTGCCGGTCAGCGTCAGTTCAAGTTCTTTTGAGACAACGATCGCATCATCAAAAAACATCTCATAAAAATCACCGAGTCTGTAAAACAAAATGCAATCTTTATATTCCTCTTTTGTTTTTAAATACTGCTGCATCATAGGTGTATATTCTGCCACGTCTTTAACCTCTGTTCTTTTTCTATTCATCATAATAGCGTCCGTCAAATGGATCATCTATTTTTTTCATAATTGTAATCTATCATTTACTCTCTATGGCATATCTACCGATTGCCTCGGCAACCTTTAAGCCGTCCATTGCCGCAGACATGATACCACCTGCATATCCGGCGCCTTCCCCGCATGGGTAAATGCCGCGGATATTCGACTGGAATGATTCATCACGCACGATACGCACCGGGGAAGATGTACGGCTTTCGACACCGGAAAGGATCGCATCCTCACGGTCAAATTCCGGAATTGCACGGGAAAAATGATGCATTCCTTCTATGAATGATTCCTCTAATTCTTCCGGCAGAAGTCCTCTCAAATTACAAAGTACGGAATCACCCTTTGTTGTACTCTCAAATGCACCGTAGGAAACGGAAGGACGATTTTTACAGTAATCACCAAACAACTGCTGTGGGATCTTTCCATTTCCAAGTTTCCATGCCCGCTCCTCCAGACGTTCCTGAAAACGGACGCCGGACAGTACATCTTCTTTCCCATCGGCATCTTCTAAAACGCCATGACGGATCGCATCCGCCTTAAAATCTTCCGGTGTGACGGAGACGATGATCGCACTGTTTGCGTTGCTGCCGCCACGGTCCGAGTAACTCATGCCGTTGACTGCAAGGCGGTGTTCTTCGGAGGAAGCGTTTACGACATAACCGCCCGGACACATGCAAAAGGAGTATACCCCTCTGCCGGAGGGAAGATTTGCCGTCACTTTATAAGGTGCCGCAGGAAGTTTGTCTGCATATAAATCTCCGTACTGTGTCAGATTGACCTCGCTCTGCGGATGCTCCACACGGAATCCGACCGCAAAGGATTTTGCCTGCATATTTAAGCCCTTTTCCTGTAACAGCGAAAACGTATCCCTTGCACTGTGACCGATGGCAAGGATCAGGCAGTCGGTATCGATCTGTCTGTCGTGATTTAATTCGATAGATTTTAAGTTCCCGTTTTTGCCGGTGGAAAATCCGGTAACACAGGTCTCAAATAAAAACTCTACGCCATTTTCTGTCATAAATTCCCGCATCCGTTTTATCACATCTGCAAGAATATCTGTGCCGATATGTGGTTTGTTTTCATATAAAATATGTTCCGGTGCCCCAAATTTTACGAATGTTTCAAGAACAAAACGGTTCCTTCCAATGGGATCTTTGACCAATGTATTTAATTTTCCATCGGAAAAGGTTCCTGCACCGCCCTCTCCGAACTGGACGTTCGAGGCGGTGTCTAAGACACCGGTCTCCCAGAACTTCTGCACATCCGCAGTCCGTTCTTCGACCTTTTTACCACGCTCTGTCACGATCGGATGAAAACCCTCTGACATTAATGCATAGGCACAGAACAGTCCGGCAGGGCCTGCCCCCGCGATCACAGGTGTGCGTGAAGGATTTATGACTTCCGGAAGGACGTATTTTTTTACTTTGATTGACATAACATTATTATTGTTAACCTTTTTTAAAATTTTCTGGTCGTCTGACGTCTCTACATCTACGGAGTACACATAAAACAGATCCGGCTTCTTCCTTGCGTCAATGGATTTTTTGACGATCTGGTATTGAAAAGGCGTGTCCGCCTTTAATTTCAACGCTTTTTTGATCTTTTGCTCTAACTGCACCGTATCATGTGTTACTGGCAGCTTGATCTGATTAATTCGAATCATAATTTCCTCGTTTCTTCCTGTGCGCTTTTTTTCCCGGATGTGCATATTCTCCTGCATGGCTCCCTGCCACATATCCGCTGGACCAAGCCCATTGCAGATTATATCCACCGCAGATACCATCAATATCAACGACTTCTCCTGCGAAAAACAGTCCCGGAATTAATTTTGACATCATGCTGGCTGCATCGATCTCGCGTGTGTCCACACCGCCCGCACAGACCTGTGCCTGCGCGATATCTTTGCTTCCTGTGATGTCGACACGCAGGTCTTTCAGCAGTTTTGTCAGACGTGTCAATTGTTTTTCCGGTACTTTTTTTGACGGAATATGAAGATCAATCCCGGCTTCTTTTAAGAGTACCTCTGCAAGCTTTTTATTGCAGAGACCGATCATCGCCTGAGAGGCATCTTTTCCGTGAGCATTCATGCAAAAACGCAGTTTCAGCAGATCATTCACTTCCCCAAAAGACCGGTCCGGCATAAAATCGATCTGTGCATATACCTGTTTTTTCTGTTTTAAAGCTCTGGTTGCATATCGGCTGATCTGAAAAACCGGAATTCCCGATATTCCATAATCCGTCAGCTGTAATTCACCACGTTCTCTGGTCGTTTCTGCTCCGTTTATGTACAGTCTTATCGAAACTTCTGCACGGATTCCTGCAAGCATTTTAAAGAATGACTGCCTGCACTGCAACGGCACCAACGCCGGTACAATATCTATGATATGGTGCCCAAAGTGTTCAATATATGGAAGCGCACTGCCGTCACTCCCACTCTTCGGCGAAGCAAAAAGACCGGTTGCAAAAATGATTGATTTTGCGCGAAAATCTCCTGTGCCTGTCCGGATCAGAAAGAAATCCCCCTGTCTTTTTATTGCTTTGATCTCACAGGAGACAATCTCCTTTACACCGGTATATGCGGCTTCCATGCGAAGGACATCCAGAACAGAAGCAGCCTGTTCACTTGCCGGGTAATAATAGCCGTTTTTTATTTTTGGTTCGATACCGATCTCACGAAAAAACGCCACTGTTTTTTTCTGATCGAACTGTCTGAATACCGGTACAGCAAAAGCAGGGTTTTCGCCTCTGTAACACGATAATCCCTGCACCTCGTTTGTATAATTACATTTTCCATTCCCCGTGGCAAGTATTTTCTTACCTACACGGTCCATATGTTCTAAGATGATTGTATCTGCACCTGCTAAAGCAGACGCAATAGAAGCCATCAGCCCGGATGCTCCGCCGCCAATGACTGCAACTTCTGTTTCTGTCATATTAAAAACCTTTTTCGATATTTATATAGTTTATTTGTCCGTAACAGGATAAACCATTGATTATTTTAACATACAAAAAACAAACATTCAATCCGTGAAACCCATAGTTATTGCTGGTAATTCATCAATATCAGAAAGGCTGCAGTAATCTAACTGGAATAGCTCTCCAAAAAGGCGTACAATTCCTGATCGTCCGAAAACCGGATCCCATTTTCCAATTTTTTTACCATATCTTCATTCAGATCACGGATGCGGATATTTGTCTCAAAAAATTCTGTGATCCCATCACTCTGGTATACGACCAATATCCCGTCCTTCTGTTTTATAACATATGCATATGATTCATAAACAGCAAGACTCTCTGTTGTCTTAAGTTCTTTTTCTGTATCCGTTTCTGCCGGCATTTCTTCGGTTGCCGCAGCAAGATCCTGTTCTTTTTCCCCCGTATCCTGTTGTGTAAACAGTAAATAAACAACCATGACCAATAAAAGAAAGATCATTCCGGTAAAAAGGCAAATACTCGTCGTTTTTTTCATCCCATCACTCCATATTCCGGTTTTACGATAAGTATTTGCCAAATTTTACTTTTTATTCACTTGTCAGAAATATTTTTTCATGGTCATAGAATGTCTAAACACATGCCGTCAGCTATTTTAATAAGTGCATTTTTTTTGCGACATCTGCCAGCATGCGGCCTTTCGGGAAACGCAAGATTTCCTGCTCATTTAATCCTTTTAACAGCAACAGTAACACTGCATATACCGCCGCTCCAAT
>OIDU01000886.1_pt1 | contig 12190 bp, 9 predicted proteins | sample 1581481 | NCBI WGS metagenome assembly OIDU01 (sample SAMEA3882519, study PRJEB24775) | human gut metagenome | biome: human-associated habitat; feature: intestine environment; material: feces | place: Netherlands | collected 2009/2010
TGGTCCGATACCTTTTTGCTGTTCAGCACACGGTCTACATCCGGGGTAAGTGCAAGCCCTTGGGCAAAGGGCAGCAGCCCCAGTAGGTCAGACACAAGATGTTGTGCTGTCTGGCCCATATCCTCGGTCAGATATTGGCTGTCGGTGCGGGGATAGGTCAGCAGTTTCTTTTCGTAAAGCTGCTGGGCGTAATCAAGGGTCTGCTTTGCCGTGAAACCGAACAGGCGGTTTGCCTCCCGCTGCAAGGTGGTCAGGTCATAGAGCTTGGGCGGCTGTTCTGTCTTTTTCTCCCGCTTGACAGAAGTACAGACGGCAATTGCACCCGTGCATTTTTCTTTGAGAAAATTTGCGGTTTCTGCATCCGAAATGCGTCCGCTGCCCGCTTTCAGGCTGCCGGAATGGATGCCGACCGTGTAATACTTTTCTTTCTGGAAGCGCAGGATTTTTGCATCCCGGTCCACCAGCATTTTCAGTGTTGGGGTCTGCACTCGGCCTACCGTCAGGGTTTTGTGATACAGCACCGAAAACAGTCGCGTTGCATTGATACCCACCAGCCAATCCGCCTTTGCACGGCAGAGGGCCGATTGATACAGAGCATCATAATTCGAATCCGGGCGCAGGTTTGCAAAGCCCTCCCGGATGGCGGCATCCTCCATGCTGGAAATCCAGAGCCGCTTCACGGGTTTTGTGCAACCGGCCATTTGGTAGACGAAACGGAAAATCAGTTCTCCCTCCCGGCCTGCATCGGTCGCGGCGGTCACACTGTCCACATCCGGGCGGTTGAGCAGAGAGCGCACAATTTCAAACTGCTGTTTCTTTTCGTCCGGGACAATGAACTGCCACGGCTGGGGCAGGATGGGCAAATCCTCATACCGCCACTTACAGTATTTTTCATCGTACTGGCCCGCCTCGGCAAAGGACACCAGATGCCCGATGCACCAGCTGACCAGATACCCGCCACCTTGCCAGTAGCCGTTTTGCTTTTCAGTGGCCCCGATCACGGTGGCAATGCTGCGGGCTACACTGGGCTTTTCGGCAATCACCAGCTGAAAACTCATGTTTCATCCTCCTGTCCGTCCTCCGAATGAATCTCGATTTCAGCCGGTTCCTCGTCTGCATCTTCGTCCTCGCCAAAATCGTATTCGTCCAGATCATCGTGCCCGGTGGTGTCGGCCTTGGGTTTGCGGAACTTGAAATAATAGAGTGCTGCGCCGCCGCCAGCCAGAGCCAGTACCAGCAGGATAACCAGACTGCCTATGCTGGATTTCGGCTTTTCCTCCGGCGTTTCGATGTCGTTTTTCGCCGCTTCCGGGGCCGTGCAGTTGCGCAGGCTCTTTTCACACAAGGGGCAGTTTTCATTGACATCCCCGGCTTCACATTTCACCGTGCAGGTGCAGAACTCGGTGTCCTGCGGTTCTTCATCCAGCAGGGCCAGCAAGTCGGCATCGTCCACTTGGTTCAGGAAGTGAACGGACGTTTCCTTGTCCTCGTTGGCGCGGTCAATGAGAATGTAATAATAATTCCCGGCTTTGGTGGTCACTGTGATAAGCTGCTTGTCGCCGTAAAAGTCATCCACCAGTGTTGCATTGCCCTTGGGCGTGATGGGCACACCCTCCGGCTCCATGCCGCCCGTGGTGGGTTCTTCTTCGATAATCTCCGGTAGAGGTTCCGGGGCTGGGTCAGAGCCGCTTGCAAAAGAGGGCATGGAAAAGGAGCAGAGGCAGAGCAGGATAGCCAGCAGCCCAGCTGCAAAACGGCGGTTCCAATCAGGTTTCATTGGCGGCATCCTCCTGTTTGTGGTACGGTGTGGCGGTGGGTGCAGCATTCAGCGCACCGCTGCGCAGGAAGGCCGCGAACTCGTCCGGCTTCATGTTCATGCTGCGCACCAGCTGAATGATCTGCAAGTTTTCCTGTTCAGTCTTTGCAGCTTCCAGTTCTTTCAACTGCTGCTGGTATTCAGAGATTTTTTCTTTGAGCCGTTCAATATCGCGCTCAATGCGGGAAAGTCTTTTTGCCATACAAAATCCTTTCTGGCGTCACGGTAAACGCCCATAGCTGTAAAAATGTTCCTGCCAATATTTTGAGTTGAGGTTTGTGTAAGAGATAGGGTCGCCGCAGTGCAGCATGATGGAATTGCCTACATAGATACCGCAATGGCTCACGCCGGGGGTATCGTAGGTTCCCTTGAAAAACACAAGGTCGCCCGGTTTGACCTGCGCCGTCGAAACAGGAGTACAGAGGTTGTAAAGGCCCTGTGCGGTCTGGCGGCCCACGTTCCAGCCGGAGTGATTCAGCACCCACGAAATGTAGCCGCTGCAATCAAAGCTGGTGCTGGGCGAACTGCCGCCCCACACATACGGGTAGCCGATGTACTTTGTTGCTTCCTCCATCATGGCGGCAAACTTATCATCCTTTAGCGCTTCCGGGGGAATATCGTAGTAGGTGGGCTGCTTGATGGTGGACGCATTGGGGTACTGTGCCTGCCCGAACAAATCCGGCCGGTTGCCCAGCGTGCGCATATAGAGCGAATAGGCACTGAGCTGTTCTTCGGTCAGCACTTCCACGGGCAGATGGGACAAATCCTTGTTCTTCAGCTTGACCGTACAGATGTAGTATTCATACGGCTCTTGGTAGGTGATAACCTGCGGCACACCATACGGGCCAATAATGACCATCATTTTTGTACGGTAACGTATCTGCATGGTCACGGTCTCGGTCAGGATGTACTGCTTTTCAAAGAGCATTTCAAGTTCGCCCTGCACCTCGGCCAGTGTGAACACGCCGTCATGCAGCGCGGACAAAATCGAGATCAGCACATAGGGGTCATGCTCGATTTCGTCCAGATAAAAATGGTATTCATCGTAGTTGTGGGTGGCCTCGTAGGTGTCGAGATACCGTTGCAGTTTTTGTTCCAGCTTGGCGTAGGCTTTCTCTGCACCCAGCATATCCTTGTCCTTGGAAAAGTAAGAGGATGCCGTCACGCCGGTTCCAGCGGTGCCCGCCATCACGGTGCAGGACTGCAACCCCGTTATCAAGAGCAGAGCCAGCAGACCGAACACCGCCACGATCAGAATGGTTTTCCAGTTCCGGGCCGCAAATTCGGCTACCCGTTCGCCGCCCTCGGCCGCCAGCTTTGTTACCCGGAAACCGTTCTCTGCGGTGGCGGCTGCACCCTGCGCGGCGGCTTGTCCGGCCTGCCGTGCAGCTTTGGCATACTGCTGTTTGATACGCCGTTTCTGCCACATCCGGGAAATGGGGTTGCTGGCCGCCTGTGCAATTTGCGGATTGTCCCGCAAGGATTTCTGGTAAAAGTATTCTGCATTGGCAGACATGAGCTGACGCTCTGCCTTTTCCACGGCCTTGTAGGGCTTCAACTTGTGGTGTCGGATGCCGCCGCGGATGGCTTTGGCGGTCTGACGCTCCACCAGTTCTTCACCCTTGTGGCCACCCTCCACACCCACATTTTCGTGTTCGACCTCGTGGATTTTTCCGTGAGCGAACAGCAATGCTTCCGACAGCGGGCGGCTGGCCGGGTTTGGTTTCAGGCTGGGCGGGCCTTTGTCCTGCTGCTCAAACCGCAGGGTGGATTTTGCCTTGCCGCTGGCTGCATCGTAAACTTTTTCCTTGACCGGGACACGCTTCTTCGGCAGAGCGGCGCGGGCCGCATCCAGCTTGTCGGCCTTTGCTTCCGCCTTGTGGATGTACGGCTGCAACTCCGGGTCTGCCCGTTCGTCCTCGGTCAATTCCAAACGGGCAGCGGAACGGTGCAGACCATCTTCACTTTTGGCGGTGGCCGCTGTTTCTGCTGCCTTTTTCGCTTTCTTTTTATTTTTATGCCCGTCCTTGATGTCCTCGGCCCGTTCCAGAATTTTTTCGGCCTTGCCCTCGGCATCCGTGGAATAATCCTGTTCCGCTTCCCGGCAGGAAACATTCTCCACAGTGCCGTCAGCCTGATTTTCTACCACCAGACCGTCACGGGTCATGGTCTGGGTGACTTTGGCTTTTGCCTGCAATTCTTTCAAGGTTCTTCACCTCCCATCGGACAGCGGCCCGTTTCAATGTCCGCAATGTATTTGAGAATCGGGAACACCTGCGGCGGCGAAACTGCATTGCCCAGTGTTTTCATCCGCTTGCTGCGGTTCGGCACCTCTTCGGTCAGGCGCGGGATGTCGGCGGGTTCTTCGGCCCAAAGGGAATGTCCGTCCATTTGCGCGGGAAACCCATCAGCCACTCTACCCAGTCCGGGTTGAGGTAGGGCTTTTCCAGCGTGGTGGGGGTCATCCGGTAGACCACATGGGAAAGCCGCGCCGTCCACGCCTTGCCATCCTTGTTCATCTTGCGGTAACTGCCATTCGCAGAGATTTGGATGTCCAGCCCCTTGCCCACATCCCCGGTGTCGCTGGCAAGGGGTGTGGGAAGCAGCGGAGCCGATGATGAATACTCGTTTCCGCTCGTGCCACGCGCCAACGGCAGCAGCAGGTAATACGAAAACCCGAACATCGTAACCTGCCTGCTCCAAGTCAATGAGCGTTTTGTCGAGCCCCATACGGAGGAAGCCAGCAACATTTTCTCCAAGCACCCAACGGGGCTGCAATTCCCGGATGACCCGCAGCATTTCGGGCCACAGGTAGCGTTCATCGTGGAAGCCGCGCTGCCGCCCTGCGGTGGAGAACGGCTGGCACGGGAAGCCACCTGAAATGAGGGTGACGGTGCGAAGTCCTGTTTTTTCAAAGAAAGCCTCCTTTGTTACAGTGGTGATGTCCTGAAAACGGGGCACTTCCGGCCAGTGGCTTGCCAGAACAGCGGCGGGAAATGCCGCCCACTCGCATTGACAGACAGAGGTAAACCCCGCTGCTTCCGCGGCAAGGTCGATGCCGCCGATGCCGGAAAACAAGCTGAAATGCGTTAGGCTCATAGCTCCACCACCTCGTTGAGCCGGGTGGTCATGATTTTATAGAGCTGGGTGTTTTTCGGAATGGGGTTTGAGAACGGCAGCACCACATTTTCAAAAATCAGCAGTCCTTCGCCCGGTTCGGAATTGTCGATGTACTTCTGCTGGTCTGCGGAGAGGTTCAGCCGTTCCGAAAGGATTTTGCGGTCGCCGGATGCCTGATTCAGCAGCGTGATGAAGTCGCTGTTTTCCAGAATGTTCTCAATCTCCGGGGAAGAAAGAAGGTCCTTCACATTTTGGGTGGCACCTGTGGGCACGCCGCCCCATTTGCGGAAGCGCTTCCAAATCTCGGCACTGTATGCGGCGGTCTGTTCCTCTTTCAGCAAAAGGTGGAACTCGTCTGCAAAATACCATGTGGCCCGGCCTTGGCTGCGGTTCTGGGTGACGCGGCCCCATATCTGGTCTTGGATAATGAGCATCCCCAGTTTTTTTAACTGCTTGCCTAACTCTTTGATGTCAAAGGCCACAAGCCGGTTGTGGATGTCCACATTCGTTTTGTGATTAAACACATTCAGCGAGCCGGACACATACAAGTCCAATGCCTGCGCTACCCGGTCCGCTTCCGGCAAGTGCTGGTCGAGCAGGGCTTGGTGGAGGTCAGACAAAATCGGCATATTCTCCGGGCAGGGATTCGCCAGATAGGGGCGGTAGATGGCTTTCACGGCACGGTCTATCACGGTGCGTTCAATCGCTTCCAGACCTGTTTTGCCGCCCATGACCAGTTCACAGAACGACAGCACAAAATCCGACTTCAAGGCCAGCGGGCTGTCATCTTCGGAATAATTCAGGTTGATGTCCAGAGGATTCACATAGTCCTTGCTGGTGGGCGAAAGTTTGATGACCTGCCCATGCAGCCGCTTGACCAGCGGATAATACTCGGCTTCTGGGTCTGAAATAAAAATATCGTCAGCAGTCGTTAAAAACACACTGACGATTTCAGACTTGCAGCTCATGGATTTGCCGCTGCCGGGCGTACCCAGCTTTAGGCCGTTGGGACACCGGGCCTGCTTGCGGTCCAGCATGATCATGTTGTGGGATTTTGCGTTGATGCCGTAGTACATGGCCGCGCCGCTCTGGAAAAGCTCCTGCGTCACAAAGGGCACGAACACCGCCACGTTGGAGGTGGTAAGGCTGCGCTGAATCTTTATCTGGTTGATGCCCAGCGGCAGGCTGGACACAAGGCCCTGTTCCTGCTGGTAGTCCAGCCGGACAAGCGAGCAGTTATACTTCTGTGCCACACCTGCGGCTTGGAACACATCGTTGCCCAGCTTTTGCTTGGTGTCGGCCACATTCAGCACAAGAAAGGTCAGCATGAAAAGCCGTTCGTTCCGGGTCTGCAATTTGTTCAGCAGCTTTTTGGCGTCCTCGCCGTAAGTGGCAAGGTCGCTGGGCAGGATGTCCATGTCGTACCCGGAACGGACAGCCTTTTTCTGCTCCTGAATCTTCATGGCGTCAAGGTCTGTGATCTTCCGCTTGATGGTTTTGATGGCCTCGGTCTGGTCGATGGCCTGCACATGGAGATTGACGAGAATGCCGCTTTCCGTTTTGAGAAAATCGGCCAGCATTTCATCCGAAAGTTCCGGCGCAAGGATTTGTAAAAAGCTCACAGCTCCATATTTGCCGCCCAGTCCAAAAGTCTTGGCCGTGCCGAAGCAGAGGGAGGACGGGGCCACAAAATCCTTAGTGGACAGGCCGGAGGGCGCCAGCCAGTCCCAGTCAAAGCGGAACGGTTCCCCGTCCGGGTGGAAGATGCCGTGCAGCACCTCCAAACGCTCCTGCCCATCCATGACGTGTGCCACGCAGCCCATGGTCTTGAAGTAGCCCAGCAGATCAAGGCCAATGCGGGTCAGCCGTGCCCGCGCCGTTTTCAGGCTGTCGGCCTCGATGGTGAACGTCAGGTACTTGGTTTTCACAATGCCGTTGTTGCCGCTGGCAAGCTGCTTTTGCAGGATGGCGGTGTACTCGGCGCGGATGTCGTCAAAATCATCCCCCTGCGGTGCGATCTCAAAACTTTTTGCGTACTGCACTGGGTCAACCTTGCGATTCAAAAACGAAAGCTGCACATGGATGGAAGCATCCACATAGTTGTACAGGTCGCACAGGTGTTCAAAGATGGCGGTTCTTGTTTCCGGCTGGGCCAGCTGATAACTGATGTCCTCAAAGGCAATGCACTTGGAGAATGTGCGTCGGTCAATGCGGCACACACCGTCCGGGTAGATGGCCTCATACGGGATGGTGGCCTGCGCCGTGCGGGGCTTGCCGTCACCCTTGTACTTGCGGAGAACGGCATCAATTTCTTTTTTCTGGGCGCGGGTGAGCTTTTTGGGCTTTTCGGTTTCGCGGGGTATCGTTTTTCTGGACAATGGCCTTTACCTCCTGTTCCATTTGGTATTGCCGCACAAGGGCGGCGTAAGCATTGTTGGTCTGATAGGGCCTTTCCTTGGGGCGCAGGAAGCAGCACTGAATCATTTGCTGAATCACTACTTCAAGGGGCTGGCCGTGCCGCTCGAACAGAGCGAACAGCAGCCCCGGCAGCATGGCAAAAATCATCAGCAGAGCCGCCGCGCTGTTGGAAAGATAGTTCCGGGCCAAAAAATAAAGCGGTCCGCCCGTTAAAAGCGCACCGCCAAAGCAGACCAGCTGCCGCTTGGTCAGCCCGAATAAGACTTTGGATTTTACATGGGTCAAATCTTTGGGAACGGTCACATACGCCATTCAAACGCTCCTTTCTCAATGGGCACCGAATACGGACTTGCTGATGCTGCCGGTCTTGAACAGACAGAAACAGAGTAGCACGGTGTAGCCCATGCAGCCCCAGATGGCCCCGGCAATGTCCGCCGCGCCCGAAATGTTGCGTATCAGCACCGCGTAAATGCCCACGACGATCATAATCAGGAACGCTTGGAAACCCAGTGCCAGCAAAGACTTCAAGTAGTTCTGCCCGGTGCTGCGCCACTCGCTGCTGCCCATGGTCGCCAGCGGGATAGGCCCCAGTGCGGTCACAACGTAAATCTCGATCATGCGGCCGTAGGTCACAAGGAAGATGCAGATGGAAAGGATGTTCATGGTCAGGCCCACCACAAGGGTCTGGAACCACAGACTAAGCAGACTGCCAATGGTCATGCTTTCCAGCTGAAATTCCAGTCCGGGTATCAGGCGGTCAAAGTGGATGGATGTTTCGCCAATGATAACGCCGGAACTTTGGTTGACAACGCTCTGGGTGGCATCGAACACACCCATAACGATATTCCATGTGTTGCTGACAATGAGGATGGCAAAAGCAGACTTGAAAATCCAGCGGAAGAACATGGAGGTGTCAAAGTCGTGCATATTGTTCTTTTCGGTAATCATCTGGATAAGCTCATGGCACATCACAAGGGCAAGGATGGCCGCTGCAATGGGCAGTACTACCGTTTCGGAAAGACTGCGCAGCATATTGAAAATGCCGCTGTTCCATGCCTGCGGGGTAGAACCAACGTCCGAAGCGATTTCGCCCACCTTGGCGTTCACGTTGTCGAACAGGCCGGAGAGGTTGCCCGTGATGCCATCTATCAAAATGCCTTTTATCCATTTCTCGATGATCTCACTAATCAAGCAAAGATACCTCCTTTCCCGCGCCCTCCCATGTGAGCGGGAGAGCGCGGAGTAGGATTTTAAGTGTTCGTTGTTCGGAAAATTGTGGGCAGCGATGCAGGGCTTAGCCCAGCAGCCCGGACAGCAGCGGGACAAGGGTCACGCCGATCAGGGCAACGCCGCCGCCCGCGACCAGCTGCTTCACGCCCTGGCTCTTGCTGCCGGGGTTATCCTGTCCATAGCCCTCCAACAGGTTGATGCCACCCCAGACACACAGGGCACCGCCCAGACCGACCACAATCGTCTGCAAAGTATCAACTGCGCTGTTGAAAAATTCCATAAGGTCCTCACTTTCTGCCGCTTATTCTGCGACACTCAAAATAAAAATTATTCGGCTGCATCTTCATCCGACAGGTCGATTTCGTACAGGTCAAAACTTTCGTCCTGTGCGACTACCTGCTGCCGTTTCCGGCGCAGGGTGGATAAGAACCTGTCCACCTCAAAGGTATTCTTTTTGTCCGCGTCCGCAAGGTACTTGTAGTGCGGGTGCTTTGTAATGTCGAACTTCTCCGAGAAGAACGGCCTCACGCCCCGCAGCTGCAAAATGCACCTGCCGCCGTCCATGATTGCGATTTCGTCCTCTGACATCAACGCCTTTCCTAATTTTTGATAGTTCAGTCCGTGGGAGGTTTGAGAACCCCGGTTCTCGCTGGTGTTGAAACTGTCGATGGTCTCTTTCCCCAGCGCATCGGAGATCTCTTTGGCATTCTTACCCCGCCCACTCAAAAAGAGAACAGAATCGCAGTTGTCCGAAATGATTTCGGCCGCATCCTTGTAGATGGCTTTTAGCTGCGACTGGCTCTGCAAAATGATGGATGCCGAGATTTCCCGGCTGCGGATGGTGGCGATCAGCTTGTCGAAGTTGGGAATCTGCCCGATGTTGGCGAACTCGTCCAGAATCAGCCGTACATGGACAGGCAGTCGGCCACCGTATTTATCATCCGCACGGTCACACAGCAGGTTGATAAGCTGGCTTTGGAGCATGGCAAGAATGAAGTTGAAGGTGGTGTCCGTGTCGCTCATAATCAGGAACAATACCGTCTTTTCATCCCCGATGGTGTCCAGCTCCATTTCATCGTTCTCCATCAGTTCCCGCACTTCCCGGATGTCAAATGGGGCTAAACGGGCACCGCAGCTTATCAGGATGGAGGAACGGGTCTTGCCTGCCGACAGCAAAAACTTTTTGTACTGCCGGACGGCGAAGTGGTCCGAGTCTTTCTGTTCCAGCTGCTCAAACATGAGGTCTACCGGGCTTTGAAAGTCCGGGTCATCTTCACGGGCTTCACTGGCATTTATCATTTCCAGCAGGGTGGTGAAGTTCATTTCCTCTGCCGGGGCCTCGTACCAGATGTAGCCGATAAGCGCGGTGTAGAACAGCCGCTCCGACTTCACCCAAAAATCTTCTGCTGATTTTTCACCCTCGCCCTTGGTGTTGGCGATAAGGGTATTCACCAGCTTCAGCACGTCTTTTTCCGAGTGGATGTAGACAAAGGGGTTGTACTTCATGGACTTGGAAAAGTTTATCGTGTTCAGGATTTTCACCCGGTAGCCTGCCCGCTGGAACATTTGGCCCGTTTCCAGAACCAGTGTGCCTTTTGGGTCTGTGACCACGAATGAGGTGGGATAGTCGGAAGTAGGAAAACATTGCATGAGGTTGGGCTTGACATAGAAGCGGGTCTTGCCGCTGCCGGAGCCACCAATCACCAGCACATTCTTGTTCCGGGCCGTCTTGGGGTCTTTGGGCCGCCCGGTCATGGTCAGGCGTTCGGTCTGGGTCAGCAGGATGTTGTTTTCAAACTTGGGGTCGATGTACGGGGCAATGTCTTTGGCGGTGCCCCACCGGGCAGAACCGTATTCCTCGCCCTTGCGGTACTTCTTGGCGTTCTTGCCCTTGCTGTACACGATGAGCCGGACAGCCACCGCCCCGGCAACGCCCACGCACAGGTCAAACGGATGCAGGCTGGGCAGCGGGTTTGCAAAGGCGGCGGAGATGCCGCTCGTTAGGTGCAGCAGCTTGGCCGAAGCATCCGCGCCCGCAGCCAGACGGTACGCCTGCCCGCATTTGGCGAACAGGTACACGAACAGCAGATACGGCAGATTCAGCAACAGCAGCTTTTTCAGTTCAGGCTTCATCGTTCCAGCCCCCTTTGCTTGATTTTTTCCTTCGCACGTTTCGGCTGCTGGGCGGCTTTCTGCTTGGCTGCTGCCAGCACCTTGCGGATAGAGGGCCGCTGCTCCTTGGTGAGCGTTTTGGCCGTGAACTCCCGGAACGCCTGTTCCAAATTGTCCGCATCCTTGGCCTTGAAGATCACGATGTAGTGGGGCGGCTGGGTGGTCTTGTCCTTGCGTAAGGTGAAGTCCACGCCGTACTTCTTGGCGCAGGGCTTGAACGTCCCGATGTTCGCCTCCGTGACTTCAATGTTGGTCAGGGCCGCGCCGTGGGCTTTCAGCTGTTTCAGACTTTGCTTGCCGTGATGCAGCTTTGGCCCCTTGGCCCGGTGCTGCAAATATTTTTTCAGGGCAGCTTGCAACGCTTGGGCGGTAAGTTTGCCTGTTTTCATGGACAGGGCAATGGTTTTCTGGGTGACTTCTTCCTGCAATATGAATCCCTCCTTGTTGCAGAAAATTCAGAGCGGCAGCTAGGGTGGAACCACCAGCCGCCGCAGGTAAAGGGTTCTCATGGGTGGACGCTCCTTTCGGTCAGGTGTTGGGCGGGCGGCCCCAATCGGGCTGCGCCATATCGTGCGCCGCAAGGGACGCATAGTAGCTGTTGATGGTGCTGGGTGCGTTAAAGAGCATAGCCCGCAGGTATTGCTTGATGTTACGGACTTTGGTGGTGTTATCCCGCAGGCAGTCCATGACGAACTCGATGTGATGGCTGTCCAGTTTCAAGAATTTCGCCTTGACCAGCTCTGCCGGGTAATCGTCCCCGGCAACCCGGATGGACTTGCGGGAAGTGCAGACGGTTTCCAGCAGGATGTCCACGATCTCGTCCAGCTGCTCCCGGTCTATCCGGGGATTCTGGGTGAGGGTGTCATACTCGATGTTCTCCAAAATCAGGTCCCGGTAGATTTGATAGGCCGCTTCCTTTCGGCTTCCGGTCCGTTCCGGCGGCGGTGCCGCTGCCTCGTCCTCGTCCAAAGGCAAGGGGTTTGGGGAATGGATAGGAATGGAATCGGTATTTAATCCCTCTTTCTTTTGTTTTTCTGTAATTAGTTTATCTTTATTTAATTGCATTGGATTTTCCAACGTAGGGTTTTCCTGCGTGGGATTCTCCAACGTTGGATTTTCCAATGTAGGTGAAACCGATGCAGGAACAGGCTGCGGCAGCTCGAAGATCACATAGTCTGCACCGCGCAGCCGCCCTTTTTCGTCCCGTTCTCTGGAACGCTGGATGTAGCCTGCCTGTTCCAGTTCCCGGATAGCCTGCCGTATCGCATCGATGCTTTCCCGGTTGATACGGGCTAGCCCTTGCAGGGTGTAGTCCCAATCTTCCGGCAGGGAGAGCATTTGGGAGAGTAAGCCCTTGGCTTTCAGGGACAAGGCCCGGTTCCGCAGGTGGTGGTTTGACATGACCGTGTAGCCGCTGTTCTTTTCTACCCGAAA